>Ga0116148_1002360_pt1 | contig 18815 bp, 13 predicted proteins | sample AD_UKC055_MetaG_FD_89786 | JGI IMG/M metagenome (GOLD analysis project Ga0116148, IMG submission 89786) | Active sludge microbial communities of municipal wastewater-treating anaerobic digesters from USA - AD_UKC055_MetaG | ecosystem: Engineered > Bioreactor > Anaerobic > Digestate | place: USA... | reverse complement strand
ATTTTTAAGTATGCTACCGTCGCTATCCTTAATGTTCTTTATGCTGCCGGTACTTACTGCTATAAAAAAAATTACTACTGCCAATAATAAAACTACAAAAATACCTGTTATAAAAAAAACAATTTTTTGAAATTCACCTTGCACTCCTGATACTATAATTTCATTATATTAGACAGTCTGCAATCTAATTTATGTTACTATTATACTCTATATTTCATAAAACAACCTTGACAAAAACAGCATTACAAATGATGATTTACTGTTATAGGTGTTTTAATCCCTGCATAGGAGTTATTTTGGACGATCTGTATAAAATTATACTGGTAGATGATGAAGACGAGGTTCGCGGCCGTATTTCCTCTAAAATACTTGCAGGAAGCGGATTCGTTGTTGCAGGGACTGCAGGAAACGGCTACGATGCTCTGGAACTCATAGAAAAATACAATCCTCATGTAGTATTGACTGATATTAAGATGCCCTATATTGACGGCATTGAGCTCGCTCATATTATCCGCCGTGATTATCCTGCAATAAAAATTGGTTTCATAACCGGATACGATGAATTTGATTACGCCCGGGAAGCCATAAAACTCAATGTATTTACCTATCTAACTAAGCCTCTTACACAGGATGATATATCAGTTTTTTTACGAAAACTTAAGCAGGATTTGGATACAGAGATTGCAGAAAATTATAACCGCGAGCTTATTCAAAAGCGTTATGAGGAAAGCATTCCTCTCATTATTGAAAATACCTTTATTTCAATCTTAGCTTCCGGAACAGGGGGCAGAGAAGAAGACATTGACCACTTACGGCACAATGGAATATCTCTGGATGAAACAGCGTATATTCTTGGAATTGTGAATATCAATAGAAATCCTGAAAATTGGAATATTATAGAATTTCAAAAACTTAAGATGTCTGTAAGATCAAGGCTCTCTGCGCTGCTGGAACAGGAATCCTATGTTTTCTATTCATTTATATTCAACGATAATCTAGTTTATATTATTAAGGAACGGGGAATTTCTTTTAAAAACGAAATTGATCTTGTTTTTAACAGAATGATTAAAACAACGGATTTGTATTTATCTGTGACAATTGATATTGGCGCAAGTTTAACTCATAAAACCTTCAATGAACTCAGTACTGCGTATGAAGAATCACAGCTTGCTTTATCCTTTAACAGATACAATACTGTTAGTAAAATATCGTGGTATAATCAGTTTGGAGAAAGAGAAATACTTCCTGTAATTTTTAAGGACAGTGATGCACGTAAGCTGGAACACTTATTACGATATGCAGATGATGAAGAAATATTTTTATTCTTAGATGAATTAAAGAAGCAGGCCTTTTCTGTTTCAGCCCGCTATGTAAACATGAGTTTATATATTGTAAGTCTTATTAGTCAGTTATCCAGCTACAGCGCTTCTGCCGGCATTAATTTTAATGAGTTAACCGGAGTTGACATAATTGAATTAATAGAAAAAACAAAAAATATTGATCAGCTATTTTTATGGGTAGAAAAGATTGTCAAAGTTCTTCGCGAAAAGACTATTGCCTCAAGGGTTAATAACGCTCAGCGGATACTTGATCAAGCCGTACAATACATAAATGAATTTTACTGTAAAGAGAATCTTACTATGGAAGCGGTGTGTGGAGAATTAGGCATCAGTGAGTCGTATTTGAGCCAATTATTTAAAAAATATAAAGAAACAACATTTGTGAAGCTTCTAACCAGTTTAAGAATGGAAAAAGCTATTAGTATGCTTGTTACTACCGGTGACAGAATAGTCGAAATAGCGAATGCATGCGGGTATCAGGATGTGTACTATTTTAGTCACAGTTTTAAAAAATATACAGGCTTATCCCCGAAGAATTATCGTGAAGAACATACATCATAAATCAAGATCAATCGGATTTACCATTTTTATTATGACGCTGGGCATTGTTTCGTTGGCCCTTATTTTGACAAGTGTTGTATTCCTTGGTATTTTTTCAAAACTCCTCGACGATATTATTGAAAGCCAGGCTCGTGAAATAAACAAGCAGATTGTTATGAATTATGAGAGTTATATTAACAGTGTTATAGAAACAGCAACCTATATTCAAACGGCTACAATTAAATACGATACTCTGACCGACACAAAATCTTTAGATGAATTATATTTAGCAAACACAGAGATTAAAAAAGATGTAGTATCGATTGTACTTTTTAATACCGATGGAAAGCGGGTAGCAGGATCGTACATTAATCCTCAAAATAAGGAATCTATTAAGGGTTTGTCCTGGTTTACATCAGCATTACTGATAAAAGAAATATATCACTTTAGTACCGAGCAGGGAAAAAGTATTGCTGAAAATAAAGAGGAAAATGTTATTTCTATTTCAAAGTCTGTAAGTTATACTGCCGGGAAAAACACCTTGAATGGAGTGCTCCTCATTGAGCTGAATAATGAAACATTAACAGACCTTGCAAAAAAAACAAATTTGGGAGAAGCAGGACATCTGTTAATTCTCAATGATAAAGGGGATCTTATATATTCATCCGAAAGCGGGAACGCTCTTATGACCGAATTGAGCACTCCTATTGCGCGTACTATGTTTCTAGGAAGCAGCAAGGCAACTATTAACAATATTAATATGTATATTAGTGTGAATACACTTATCCAGACACGATGGAGAATAGTTACTGTCAGTAATATAAATGAAATTAGAAATGCGCTTACACGTGTAAGCGGCATTCTGCTGCTCATTTTTTTAGTAGCGGTTGCAGTCTCTGCACTTGTTGCAGGCTTAATCTCATTGAGGGTTTCTCATCCTATTAATCAGCTTAAAACTGCAATGCTTAATATTGAACAGGGCGACTTTTCTCAGCCTATTAGTGTTTCCGGGCAAATTGAAATTGTTACATTAACTCATTCATTTAATAACATGATACTAAAAATTCAGGAGCTTATGGCCCGTCTTGTTTCGCAGCAGAGAGAAAAAAGAAAGATGGAACTTCATATTCTTCAAAATCAGATAAACCCGCACTTTCTTTACAATACGCTGGATTCAATTGTATGGCTTGCTGAACATGAACGAAATAAGGATGTAATTACCACTGTTGTTTCCCTGGCTCATTTTTTCCGCATTAGTATTTCAAAGGGAGAATCGTTTATTCCCATAGAGGATGAAATTTTCCATGTAGAAAATTATCTGACTATACAAAATATACGCTATGTTAATAAATTTACGTATACAATATCAATTGATGAAAGACTGAATAAAATTAAGGTTATGAAACTCATACTTCAGCCTCTTGTAGAAAATGCTATATATCATGGAATAGGCGATGAAGAAGGTCACATTAATATTAGAGGTATTATGGAAAAAGATTTTATTGTATTTCATGTCATAAACACAGGATACGGTTTAACTAATGAAAAAATAGAACAGATGTATGAAACTATGAGAGGCGGAACAGAAAGGCCGAGTATTGGTATTCGTAATGTATATCAAAGACTAAAGCTGTACTATGGAGAAAAAGCTGATATGACAATATCGAGCATTCCTGATGAAAGCACCACAATTTCTCTTTACATACCGTATAAAGAGGAGATAGTGCGGTGAAAAAAATAATAATACTGCTGTGCATTATGCTTCTTTCATCATGTTCAAAAAGAAACGAAAGAACCGGGTTATTTGTATATAATGAAACAGATCCCTTTATGCAGGTTTTTGCCGGTCAAATAATGGCAGAAGCTGATGGTAAATTTCCAATACAGCTGTATTATGCTAAGAATTCTCAAGCTATACAGAATGAGCAAATTGAAGCAGAGCTTGAAAATAATCCATCTTTACTTATGATTAATCCTGTGGATCGGCTCGGATCGTATTCAATAATAAGAACGATGAAAGAAAAAAATATTCCGGTTATTTTTTTTAACCGCGAGCCGCTTGCAGAAGATCTCGGCTTATGGGATAAGGTTTATTATGTTGGTGCAAAGGCTGCACAGTCGGGACAGCTTCAAGCAAGGCTTGTTATGGAATTGTTCGGCAGTAATTCAAATAATTTAAATGAACTGGATAAAAACAATGACGGAAAAATACAGCTTATTATTTTAAAAGGAGAACAGGGGCATCAGGATGCAGAGACGAGAACCAGCGAGGTTCTTAAAAGTTTTCAGGAGAATAATTTTGCAATAGACCTTCTTGCAATAGAAGTTGCTAATTGGAATTTTAATGAGGCTGCTGTTAAAACACAAAAACTTCTTCAGAAATTTCAGCATGAAGTTGAATTATTTATTTCAAATAATGACGATATGGCATTAGGCGCCATTCAAACAATGCGTGAAGCAGGATTCCTCAGCGATACAAATAACGACGGGCATGTTAATAAATATGACCATTTATGGATACCCGTAGTCGGCATTGACGGTTTGGAGGAGGCTCAGGAAGCAATAGCTTCCGGATTTTTGTATGGTACGGTTAAAAATGATTCTAAAAAAATGACAGAAGTTATGATAGAGCTTTCTCTTATTTTACTTGGAAAAAAAGATTTTTCAAGTTTATCGGTTCCTCTTGTTGAAGATAAGTATCTTTGGATCGACTACAGTCCCTATATTTTTGAAGAAAAAAGATGAAAAATCTGCACTTGTGTAGAAAAAAACAAATTTCACGCAGATTATTACATTGTTTGATGAAAAAAGCTGGAGTAACCTTACAGTAAGCTGAATACCCTGGTGTATTCAAAACAAAGGTAAGGAGAAAAAAATGAAAAGAGTACTGAGTATTGCTGTTGTAGTATTAATGATTTTTTCAGCAATGAACATGTTTGCCGGCGGACAAAAAGAAAGCGCAAAAGACGGCACTATTGTAATTGGTGCAAACATTTATTCGTTTGCAGATAACTTTATGAATGGTGTAATGAAACCTGAGCTTGAAAGATATGCAAAAGAGAAGGGTGCAAAGATTGAGATTGTTGACTCTGAAGGACAGCAGGCTAAATTAAATGATCAAGTAGACGTATTTATCACAAAGAAAGTAAGTGTACTTGCTATTAATCTTGTAGACCCTGCTGCTGCAGGAACTATTATTGCAAAGGCAAAAGCTGCAAAAATTCCTCTCATTCTTTTTAACAAAGAAGCAACAGAAGCAGGTGCTATGGCCTCTTACGATAAGGTTTGGTATGTTGGAACAAATTCAGCTGAATCCGGAATTATTCAGGGTCAGATGATGGTAGCAGACTGGAAGGCAAATCCTTCATGGGACAAAAACGGCGATGGTACAGTTCAGTATGTATTATTAAAAGGCGAACCCGGACATCCAGACGCAGAAGCTAGAACCAGAGAATCGGTAAAAGCATTTGTAGATGCAGGTATAAAAGTAGAACAGCTTGCTCTCGAAGCAGATCCAAACTGGTCAACACAGCACGGAAACGACAAGATGGCAGCATGGCTTACATCCGGTTTTGGAAACAAGATTGAGTTAGTTATCTGTAATAATGACGGTATGGCTTTCGGTGCAATTAACGCATTAAAAGCTGCTAAGGTAGCTCTTCCTCTTTACGGAGTTGATGCACTTGATCAGGCTCTAACACATATTGCCGACGGCGAAATGAACGGTACAGTTCTTAATGATGGTGTTAATCAAAGCCGTGCAACTCTGGATCTGGCAATAAATGCTGCACAGGGTAAACCGGTAACTGAAGGTACTGCATGGTCTCTTACAAGCGATGGAACAAAGGCAGTGCGTGTTCCGTATCTTCCTGTAACACCAAAAAACTATAAAGAATTTAGAAAATAATTTCTTTGAAAGTATAACCCCTTTCCGCGGAGAAAGTCACCGCTTCTCCGCGGTTTTGTTATGCATGATGCTCAAACTAAGTTTTTACGTGGAAAGTGAGGTGTTTTGTATGAATGAATGTATATTGAGAATGAAAGGAATTTCAAAATCCTTTTCAGGTGTAAAAGTTCTTGATGATGTAGAGTTTAATGTCCGCAGCGGAACTGTTCATTCACTCATGGGCGAAAATGGAGCAGGAAAATCGACACTAATGAAATGTCTTTTTGGAATTTACCAGAAAGATGCAGGTGAAATATATTTAGATAATAAACTTATTAATTTCGTTGATCCGAAGCATGCACTTGAACACGGTGTTTCAATGGTGCACCAGGAACTTAATCAGGTAATACAAAGAAGTATAAGCGATAATATATGGCTGGGACGGTACCCCAAAAAAGGGCTTTTCATTGATGAAAAAAAAATGAAAAGAGATACCATAGAGCTTTTTGAAAAAATTGAAATAGAAATAGATCCAAATACACCTCTTCATAAATTATCAGTTGCACAGCGCCAGATGGTCGAAATTACAAAAGCAATTTCATATAATGCAAAGGTTATTGTATTTGATGAGCCGACTTCTTCCTTGACAGATAAAGAAGTAACAATGCTCTTTAAAATTATTCAGAAATTAAAAACACAAGGTGTCGGTATAGTATACATTTCGCATAAGATGGATGAAATATTTCAGATATCAGATGATGTAACCGTATTGCGTGATGGAAAATATATTGGCACAGATAATGTTGCAAATTTGAATATAGATAAAGTTGTTAATATGATGGTCGGCAGAAATCTGGAACAGCGATTTCCGGAAAAAACAAATATTCCAGGCGAGGTTCATTTATCTGTTAAAAATATTTCTACAAAATACGAACCTAGAATACATGATATCAGTTTTGATTTAAGGCGGGGTGAAATTCTTGGTATTGCAGGACTAGTAGGTGCCGGAAGAACTGAGCTTATTGAATCAATTTTCGGTGTCAGAACAAAAGAATCGGGAGAAATCTACCTTGACGGCAGTCAAATAATAAACAGAAACCCGACAGACTCCATTAAAAACAGGTTTGCTTTTTTGACCGAAGAAAGAAGAGCTACCGGTATTTATCCGATTGCTGATATTACGTTTAATACAACAATATCAAATATCAATGCATATAAAAATAAAATCGGCTTTCTTCAGCATAGAAAAATGATACAGGATACAAACAAACAAGTATCTGCTATGCGCATTAAAATTCCAGGTATAAAAGAACCCATAAGATCTTTGAGCGGCGGTAATCAGCAAAAAGTAATTATAGGACGCTGGCTTTTAACAAATCCTGATATTCTGCTTTTAGATGAACCAACGAGAGGCATTGATGTAGGTGCAAAATATGAAATTTACCAGCTGATAATAAATCTTGCTCAAAGTGGTAAATCTGTCATTATAGTTTCATCAGAAATGCCGGAGCTCATTGGTATTACAAATAGAATACTGGTTATGAGCAACGGATATGTTTCGGGCATAGTTGAAACCGGGAAAACTACACAGCAGGAAATCTTCCAGCTGGCTTCAAAATACTTAAATCAGAAAAGGGAGGCTTCTCTATGAGTTTTTCATTTACAAATAAGATAACTCTTATGAAGAAAGATGACTGGAAAGAATTACTATTAAAAAACGCAATTTTAATTGTTATATTTATAATTATTATTGGAATAATTATTAAAGAACCAGCATTTCTTTCTGCCACTGTTATGCGCAACATTTTAACACAAAGTGCTGTAAGACTTATTCTAGCATTCGGTGTAGGCGGCATAATAATTATTCAGGGAACAGACTTGTCTCTTGGCCGCATAGTAGGTTTTTCTGCTATTATTAGCGGTTCTTTACTTCAGCGTCTGGATTATGCATCACGGTTCTACCCCGATCTTCAGCCTCTGCCGCTCTTTGTTCCTCTGCTCATTTCCTGTGCAGCCTGTGCTGTAGTAAGCGGTATTTCAGGCTTAGTTGTTGCTAAGTTTAAAATACACCCCTTTCTTGCAACACTCGGAATGATGATAACACTCTACGGAGTCATGTCCATATATTTTGCATCCGGAGATCCAGGACCTCAGCCCATCGGCGGCTTTGACAACCGGTACACCAATTTTGTAATTGGTACAACTCTTGGTATTCCCAATCTTGTAATCTATGCGGTAATTGTAAGTATTGTTGTGTGGATACTCTGGAATAAAACCACATTTGGAAAAAACCTCTATGCAATTGGCGGAAATCCTGAGGCTGCAAAAGTTTCCGGAGTTAATGTATTTAAAACTACAATAATTGTGTTTGTAATTGCAGGAGTCTTGTACGGCATAGGAGGATTCCTTGAGGCAGCTCGAATAGGAAGTGCCAATAACGGAACAGGAAACGGTTACGAATTAGATGCCATAGCAGCCTGCGTTGTCGGCGGAATATCTTTTTCAGGCGGAGTGGGAAAAGTTTCGGGTGCTATAGTCGGTGTTCTGTTGTTTACGATTATCAGTTATGGAATGACATTTATAGGACTGGATCAGTATTATCAGTATATTATTAAGGGCGCCATTATTGTAGCGGCTGTTGCGCTTGACGCAAAACGCTATATTAAGAAAGTTTAGTAGATTTTATTTAGTGCCTATACGAAAAGCTCATTTTGTAAGTTTGCAAAATGAGCTTTTTTTAAAATTCATACCCGAATCTCAATCCCATTAAAACTCCTGGGCAGAAGAGGGTGTGAGTTTCCTTTGTTCACCAATAATTCCGGTTTGCCAATAATTATATAGTAAATTATTTCAAATTCGTGATATAATCTTTTAGAAAATAAACGGGAGGTGTGATAAAAATTACCTCCATGTAATTTTTATCACTCAAGTTTGCTCATGCGTTGCATTCACAAACTTGGGTTTTTGCCATCCATGGCGAACCGCTAACGCGGAGTTTTTATGGGAGTTAATATGTTTTATAAGAATTTTAAGACTGTAACTTATTGTGTTGCCGGTTGGATTAATCGAGTAATCGAAGACCAGCTTCGTAAAGATGCAGATTTTTTTAAAAAGTACGTGAAAATTGATAAAATTTATCTGGAAACTTTTCGCGACGAATTTGCCTCAAAAGAAAAGATTGAACTGGTAAAAAGCATTATGAAAGAGTATGGAATTGAAGTTTCGGGGGGAATTACACCGGTAACTCCCGATCTCAATGAAAGCGATAAAAAACGACAACGATTATTCAATACTTTTTGCTATTCAAATGAGCCTATGCGTGCAAGAATACAAGAAATAAGCGAATATACTGCTTCTCTTTTTGACGAGTTTATAATTGATGATTTTTTCTTTACACAATGTATGTGCGAGGATTGTATTCGGGAAAAAGGAAACAGTTCATGGAAAGAATTCCGTCTTGCAAAAATGCTTGAAGTTTCTGAAAATCTGATTATAAAGCCCGCAAAGAAAATTAATCCGAAAGTACATATAATCATAAAATTTCCAAACTGGCGCGAAAGCTTTCATGAAACGGGCTATAATCCCGAACAACAACGCACAATTTTTGATTCAATCTACACGGGAACGGAAACACGGCATGGTGCCCAGCAAGACCAGCACCTTCCGCGCTATCTAAGCTATTCGCTAATGCGTTATATGGAAAGTGCCGCACCCGGCAAAAACGGCGGCGGCTGGTTCGATCCCTTTGAGTGCGACAGAATAGACACATATCTTGAACAGGCTTATTTAACAGCTTTTTCAAAACCAAAAGAAATTATGATGTTCTGCTGGCCGGCTCTTGCAGGAAACAAGCGCGCTACTCCGCTTGGTTTTATGTTTGACAAGCTGGATGCGCTGCTTGAAAGACTTGGAGAACCGCGCGGTCTTAAAGTGTATATTCCTTTTAATTCTCAAGGAGATGACCATATTGAAGATCTCCTTGGAATGGCAGGAATTCCGATAGAACCTGTCTGCAATTTTCCAAAATTCAACGATGTATGCGGTGCAAATAGTAATGCATTTGAAAATTCCGTGCTTGTAACTGCTGCTTCTCTTACAGATGAAAAAATTGTTGAAAAACTACAGTCTTTTGTGAAATCAGGTGGACATGCGATTGCGACTTCAAGCTTTATGATTGGTGCTTTGGAAAAATATCCTAAAATAAAAGAACTTACAAGCATGAGCTACACCGGACGAAATCTTTCGGCAGATGAATTTCAGTATAAAACAAGTACACAGAGTGGACGCAATTATATTAAAACTAATGAATCAATTGAGTTTTCGCTCCTTGAGCACAGAAACAATGCTTCATGGTCGTTAATAAATGCCGGTAATGGTGAGTATCATGAAAGTATTTTATGCTATGACACATACGGGAAAGGCCGCTTTACTGTGTTCACATTGCCGCATATGATGTCAAAAATCTACAGTATGCCTTCTCCGGTTCTTACCTCAATTCGAGAAGTGCTTGAAGTTTCAGGCATCTGGATTGATTGCGGTAGCGGAGTATCGCTTTTCACCTATGATAACAAAACCTTTGGTCTTTACTCTTATACTTGGGACGGTTGTGCACCGCTTGACTTCAATATTTATATTCGCGGTAAGATAAAAGAGCTAATTTGCATTTCCGATAGCGACACACCGAATCCGTGGAAATCTAAATCCCTTACTCCGCTTTACACAAAAAGCCTTAAAGAGAATTACATAGGCAATGCCGTCAATCTTAGCGAAACTGAATCGTCTGTAACAGTTTTTAATATTCGTATGATTCCGGGTAATTTTGAATTCTTTGAAGTTTTGGAATGAAACATACGGCATCGGCTGACGATAAAAATGAAGGCGCTGTTCATGAGTAATTGTTTATGCTAATCGTGAATCCTGATTAAAAACAATTTTCCAGGTACCATCTATGCAGTTCCACAAAGATGAAACCCTGAATGAGCCTGAAAGCATTGGATCCCTGCAGTCTATAGTTACAACATAATTTGTGAGCACGTTTGAGTTATCAATTTCATGTATGATAAAGTCTGATATCTCAAAACTTTGAAGACGGACGCCGCTTACTATCTGAGTATACACTTCTCCTGTTTCACGCATACCGCCGCACACCATGAGGGCATCGGGTCTGACAAGCTCTGTAAACTTACTGCTGTCTCCAATGGAAAATGCATCATACATTGCTTTCTCAAGTGAATAAAACATAGTGCTCTTAGTATCAGACATGATAACTCCTAAAAATAAAATGGGTGAAACAATACTGTTTTACAGGTAATAAGTCAAGATAGAAAACTTATGTAAACATCTTCTTAAAAACTGCATCGGCAAGTACAGTTCTTATTTAACGGGCAACATTTTTCATGTATGTTATGTCCTTAGAAAGGGATTCAGATATTTTATATCTTTCTAATGCTGATAAGCAATAATCAAGCCAGTCCTGTGCTGTCTGCTTTGCTTCAAGTTTATTGCCTTTATCGGTATAAATCATACAAAGGTATTTAAGTGCGTTTAGCCGTTTTGAACCGCAAAGATCAGGATCTTGAAGCAGAACTTTAAATGCAGCTATGGACGAGTCAGGATCGAATGAGCGATTAAAGAATCCCTTGAAGTAGAACGATTCACTGAGTGCGGGAAACAAAGACAGAAGGGTATTCGATGCGTGTATAATATCATCATTGCCTAGTGTGAATTTGGAAACGTAATAGGGACCCATCTGGTAATGAACAGTAGTCGCCTCCCTGTTAAGGAGTGCTGTCATGTTTTCAAGATACCATTTCTCCATTTGCTTAAAATCATCGGTTAGTATGAATGGATCAGGCGGCATAAATTGAGTAAAGGTGTGCGTTATAAGATTAAAATTCCAGACTTCACGGAGCGCAGACCATGAGCCGATTCAGGAATTGATACAACGGAAGTGCATCCGGTAAAAAAATAGGCACCATAGCAAGTTATTGCAATAGTTTCATAAGGAATGCCGGATCCTTGAGAAAGTCCTTTCATCTCTTCTATGTAGAGGGGCGGAGTAATCTTTTTCATTTTTTTGACATATGAACGGCGTATAAATTTCTTAAAATACTTTTGTATACCCTGTAGCTGATCCATGTTGTTTTCAATAAGTTTGTTATAAAGCGTATATACCTGGGTAAGTTCATTCTGCATGAGAACTCCGTAAGCTAAACCCTGTTCATACGGAGTTCCTTTTAGAACAAGAACCGGTACCGGCCCGTTTGTGTTTTTTGTAGAAGAGCGGAACGATGTTTCATAATTCGAAATATGTATTACTTCTTTTTGCAATAAAGAAGCGTCGATGGAAATGGTCTTACTGCAGGATAAACAGGAGACTGTTATAAGAGAAGATAAAAGTAACCATAGTGAAATTACCGATACATAGTTAGTTTTCATACTGTAGTGTATAAGTATATATTTGCATGATAAAAAATCAAGTATTTTTTACTGATTCTTTTTTTGAGAAAACACTATTTCTGACCGTCCTTAAATATAAAAGTTGATATATTCATTTTCTTGCCTTATACTTAGCGTATACAAGGGAAATAAAATGATTCATATTACAGGGTACTCTTTTACTGAAATTCTTTATCACAGTAGCAGCAGCGCGATTTACCGGGGTAAACGCATTTCGGATGGGTTGGCTGTAATTTGTAAACTGCTCAACCGGGAATATCCTTCTGTCATCGAAATATCTTCTTTTAAACGTGAATATCAGATTACATCTAAGCTCCGCGGAGACGGTACCGTCCGGGTTCTAGGTCTCGAGGAAGCCGGTAAGTCTCTTGCCATGATTATGGAGAATTCAGGCGGTGTTTCGCTTGACAGGGACTCCCGCCTGGAACAGGCAGGTATTGGAGAAAAGCTTACTTTAGCAGCAGGCGCTGCAGAAGCTCTTTCTCTCATTCATAGGCGGGGCATCATACACAAGGATGTATCACCTTCAAATATAGTGATCGAGCCTCAGATGATGACCGCTAAATTCATCGATTTCGGCATATCGGCGGAGCTTTCAAGCGAAAACCTTTCAGTCTCCGTTAATGGCGCCCTTGAGGGTACTCTTTCTTATATATCACCGGAACAGACAGGACGTCTGAACAGCCCGGTCGACTATAGAAGCGATTTATACTCGCTCGGCGCAGTGCTTTATTGGCTGTTTTCCGGAAAGCCTCCCTTTACAGGTAAGGACGATCTGGAGCTCATTTATGCACATATTGCAAGAGTACCGGAACAGCTTGAGGAGATCGATCCCCGTATACCGGGAATAATACCGGTGATTATTTCAAAACTCCTCAAAAAGGATAAAGAAGAACGTTACCAGAGCGCTGCGGGACTTGCAAAAGACCTGTTCCGCTGCGCCCGAGAATATGAGGAGAAGGGATCCATTTCGGACTTTACCCCGGGCGAATCAGATGTATACGGTATTTTCTCAATCCCCCGCAAGCTTTACGGAAGACAAGAGGAGCTCTCCTTCCTTCTAAAAACATTCGATAAAGTTCCTGCAGGCGGCTCTTGTCTTCTTTTTGTATCGGGAGAAGCAGGAATCGGCAAAACTACTCTCATTCAGGAAATACACAAATCGATATCATCAGGCAAAGCCTTCTTTATTTCTGGAAAATTCAATGCACTCGAGCGCAACATTCCCTATAGCGCCATACTGCAGTCTTTACAGGCTCTGGCATCCGAACTTTCCGTGATGCCGGAAACCTTTCTTGAAGAGCTCAGACAAAGGCTTGCACCGGTAAAATCGACTCTCCTTGAACTCGTACCAAGTCTTCAAACCGCTCTTGGTGTCCCGGAGCCTCCTCCTGTCCTCGATCCCATAGCAGCTCAGAACCGCATACGTCTTGCCCTCAGGGAATTCATGGCGGCGCTTGCAGGGGCGGAGCATCCGCTTGTCATCTTTCTTGATGATCTGCAGTGGTGTGATCTCTCAACTCTGGAGCTTATAAACTACCTACTTGGCAGAAATGCAGTTCCTCATCTTCTTATTGTCGGCGCCTATCGTGATAATGAGGTATCGGAAATACACCCTCTTTCAGCATTACTCCGGAAATCGAGCAGCATGGAGTCTCAAGACGGGACAGCGAATTCAGAAACACGGATTTTACGTATTAATCTGCCTCCTTTGGAGCTTGAATCGCAGAATCTCATGGTGGCCGAAGCTCTGAGGCGTGACCCGGACTCGACCATAGAACTGTCACGGATCCTGCATGGTAAAACAGGCGGAAATCCCTTCTATCTTAACCAGGCCCTTCTTTCCCTCCATGATAAGGGAGCCTTCAGTCTCGACGAGGCGGGCAGTCGTTGGAATTGGGATATAGACAAAATTAGGGAAGTAGAGGTAGGGGATAACGTTATTGAATTCCTTGTAGGAAGGCTTAACGAACTTCCGCTTAATGCCGTTACTATGCTCAAGGCAGCCGCCTGTATTGGTGATATTTTTAATGTGCATATTCTTTCCACCGCCTGCGGGTCTGAAATTGGAGAATTAGAAAAGAGTTTATGGACTGCTATAGAAAAAGAAATCATTGTACCCAGAAGCGGAGATTACCGCCTGCTTTCGCTTGAAAGACTGGATCTCGAGGTAACCGGCTTAAGAATATCGTTTAAGTTTCAGCACGACAGGCTTAGACAAGCACTTTTTTCCATGTCCTCTGAGGAGGAGAAACGTCTGCTGCGTTATCGTATAGGTGTTGAAATGCTCAAAGACTACAGGAGAGGAAAATCGGAAAATAAACTCTTTGAGACCGTCAACCACCTGAATGCAGCCGCTTCTCCCGGCGATGATCTGGATGCACGGATCGAATTAGCCGGTCTTAATAAAGCAGCCGGCGACAAAGCCATGAAGGCTACTGCATTTAAGACAGCAGCTGATTTTTATGAAACGGGTTTATCTTGTTTACAGGAAGAAGAGCGGAAAGGGTATAAAGAGTTATGTTTCCTCCTTCTTCTCGGGCTGGCTGATGCCTCCGCACTCTCCGGCGATGGCGGGAAGGCTCTAGGCCTTTTGGATCAGGTCGACACCATAGCGGCCGATGATATTGAATCAGCATCAGTTACCATCATACGCACCCGTATTCTTGAATTCAAAGGCGAGATATTTCCTGCAGTCAGCGAAATACGAAAAAGCCTCTCCCGTCTCGGATTTACTCTGCCGGAGACACCTGAAGATATTCAGAAAGGCATTGGAGAAGGCATAGGACGCATGATGGCAGGAATACAGAGGGTTAAGATCGAAAACCTTCCTGAACTTCCCTTGATGAGCAGTAAAAAAAAGTCAATGGCGATGCGTTTGCTCGCCCAGGCTGTGCCCCCGACCATTCAGGTTGATTATCCTCTGTATCTCCTTGAGACGCTTATGATGATGGATCTGACACTGACCGAAGGTTTAACACAGGACTCCTGCAAAGCCGTTGCAGACGCAGGCATCCTGGTTGCCTCAATGCTCGGGGATTACGAGACTGCCTACCGTTTGGGAAAAACAGCATTCAGCCTCATAGACAGGTTGAAGGCAGAATGGCAGAGACCTCCTGTATATTTCTCTTTCACCTATATTTCACATATGCGGAAACATTTCAATGAGAGTCTTGAATACTATGACCTATCCTATAGGAAAGGTTTGGAGATGGGTGATATGCAGCATGCGATGTATGCTCTCTCCCATAAGTTTCACCTGATGTTTTGGACCGGAACTGATCTTCGCGATTGTGAACGCGAAAACGGAAATGCTATGGCTTTCCTGGCCGAATCGCAGGGTTTCCTCCAACTCAAGCTGTCTGAAATCATTATGCAGGCCGTACGGAAATTTCAGACCCCGCTCGGTGATCCGGCAGAACTCGAGTGGAGTAAAACCGATGCCGAATTTATGGATACATTCAACAAGATGAAGCACATGGTGCTTGTAGTCCGTTTTACTCAGTATAATGCATTCTTTCATTACTTAATGGGAAATGTCGATGAAGCCGCTAAGTGGAATGAGATGGCTGAAGGAATAATTTTCGCCTCGGGTACTGATTTTCCCGTCGCTGACCATTACTTGATGCGTGTTCTTATACATATAGATCAGCTCAAAGAGCGAACCGCCTGTGAAGATGCAATGGACAAGATCAATGCGGGCATCGGTATTTTGAAAAAATGGGCAGACAGTTGTCCTGAGAATTTTTCACATAAGTATCTGCTCGCATCGGCTGAGCTTTCGGCCTTTAATTACGAACCGCTTGAGACAACTCTCGACCTGTACCGCCGGGCAGCTGCTTCCATCGATCAAGGCGGTTTTATACATATGACCGCACTCATTAGCGAACTGGAGGCCCGCTTCTGGCTGGAGCGGGGGGATGAGACCATCGGAAAGGTTTTTCTCCATGAAGCCCGTTATCATTACGGCCGCTGGGGCGCCGTTAGAAAAACTCAGACAATGGAGCGCCTATATCCTATTCAGTTATCAGCAAAATTGGAACAGAGAGAACCGGGTATCAAGAAACACGGGGCTGTAGGGACAGAACCTGATATCTCGAACGAATCTCTGGATATCAGTTCAATTACTAAATCTGTCCAGGCAATATCGGGAGAGATAAAGACAGATGCTCTGATCAAGACCATGATGGGTATTGCTGTGGAGAACGCAGGCGCTCAGAAAGGATGCATCCTTCTTGATAATGAAGACGGCCAGGGACTTTGCATCCAAGCTCGTAAAACACTTTCTTCAAAGGAGATTGAACTCGTAGATTTTCTTCCTTACCACGAAAGCAAAGATCTCTGCTGCGAGATCATCGATTATATCCAGAGAACTAAGGAATGTGTCGTACTTGAACGGGCTTCCTCTGCAGGACCATTCCGCGGCAATTCCTATATAAAGCAAAACAACGTCAAATCCCTTCTCTGTATGCCCGTTATGCATCGGAACAACCTCTCCGGTGTACTTTACCTTGAAAACAACCTCTCTGAGGGAGTCTTCACCGATGCCCGGATCGCGGTCCTGAAAATTCTGGCGGCTCAAGCCTCCATCTCCATGGAAATAGCTCGTCTCTACTCAAACCTTGAAGAAAAAGTTGCCGAGCGGACAAGACAGCTCAACGAAGCAAATAAGAAGTTACAAGAACTCACACTGATAGACCCGCTTACTCACCTGAACAACCGCCGTTATTTTATGGACTACACAGTCGGAATTGCAGACCGGTTTGCCCATAAGGTTAAGCGCTGCATGGAAGGGTCGGAAAATCGTACCATAGCGCCCTTGACTACCGTAATTGGTATATTCCTGATAGATATAGATCACTTCAAGGAAGTGAACGACGTATGGGGTCATACCGCCGGCGATTCCGTGCTTGTAGCAATATCAAAAAACCTTAAATTGATTATCAGGCCCGACGACTTTGCAGTGCGCTGGGGAGGCGAGGAATTACTTGTGATTCTTAATAACACAGATCCGGCTTACCTGGATACTTTTGCCCGTAAAGCGCTTCATGCCGTATCTTCTCTTAATATACAAATAGGAGAGGGGATGACGATTCAAAAGACCTGTTCCATCGGTTATGTGCAATTCCCTTTTGTCAGCAGCGCGCCCACTTCGCTTTCACTCGAACAGACAATAATACTGAGCGACTATGCTATGTACGTTGCCAAGCGGGAAGGACGCGATAGGGCTGTCCGCTTAAATTGGGATGAGAACTACAAGGGAGATATCCGTCCGGAAGATATGGCGGCAAATATTTCCTCGAATCCGCATTTTCTGGGGGACTGCGTCAATATGGCAAGTATTTTAAACACGAATGTAGGAGAAGCAAACTCATAATGTTTCGTGATAGATGTTATCCCCAAAAACAGCGGTGCTTATCTTCGTCAACTGTTTTTATAAAATCCGCTAATTTTTTAACTTCTTTTTTCGGCTCATAAAGATGCCATTTTAAGTCTGCTCTTTGCCAGTATATTTTCCATTTATCATCTTTTATTACATAAACGGCCTTTGCAACAGGCATTTCTGCCATACCTTCGCCCATAAACCGGGCTCTCATTTCATAGATAATTATACTAAGTTTGTCTATTTTATACGCAAGGTCAACCTTATTTCTAAGGTGTTCGGGAGGTCTTCTTTTTTCAATAAAACAATCCATCTCTTTTCTAATTTGATCCAGTTCTGCTTCTGTAAATGCCATATAAAACTCCTAAGTTATATTATATAGTTTTAGTTAGCGCTGTTGTTTTGGGTAATAGTATAGCATAGGAGAGGGATTCTAGTAAATTAATAAGGCTTACAATAAGGTCTTTTACGGTGTACGGCATTTTTATTCCTTTTATCCTTTTTTCCAATGTTCAGTCATTTCAGTAATGTATTCCCAATAATGACGAGGCATGAAATTCATCTGACATTTCAGATTTGTTCTCTCTTTTATTGCAATCGTTGTATGATACAGTTTCCACATCGCTCGAATTTGTTTTTCTTTATCTGAAATGATATCATCTAACTTGGCATCTAAAAAGAAATTTTCTGCAATAAACCATTTTGTACCAGGTTCATATAAAATTGCCATACTGCGTTTTACATCATGAATGACAAGTTTCATTGTATTAAAACGCGCTGAAAAATGATTTCCAATAAGAGGCAGAATATTACATTCAGGTTTGATAGGTGCATAATAAGTGTTATCGTATAATTCCGAAAATCTAACCATGCCTTTGTATAGATGAGCTTCTCCTGTAGCTCTCTTTGATGACGATTCAAAAATCATTGCATCATAGTCTGAAAATATTCAGGATGACGAATTGCCCAACTGCATTTTGGATCAACATCAGTATCGAGATTAGGATGTCCGTTATCAAGAATTTCATCAGCACGAAATCCGTAAAATCTAAAAAGCCAGTCAGCTTGATACAAGCGGTGCTCACGTAAAAGGGGCGGTCCGGATAAAGAAGGAACGCGCGGGTCTGTCGAAACTGGAACGAACGCTGAATAATACACGCGTAGAAAGACTATGTGCACTTGGAAGTTCGATGTTTACAGAGATCCT
>Ga0116148_1002349_pt1 | contig 18857 bp, 13 predicted proteins | sample AD_UKC055_MetaG_FD_89786 | JGI IMG/M metagenome (GOLD analysis project Ga0116148, IMG submission 89786) | Active sludge microbial communities of municipal wastewater-treating anaerobic digesters from USA - AD_UKC055_MetaG | ecosystem: Engineered > Bioreactor > Anaerobic > Digestate | place: USA... | reverse complement strand
CTATCCCCGTGTATATCGATTCTCCTCTTGCCATTTCTGCTACCGAAATATTCAAAAAAAACAAGGAATGTTTTGATGAAGAAACTCAAAAAATATTCCTCTCCGGAAACAGCCCTCTTGAATTCCCGAATCTCCACTATACACGCTCGGTGGATGAATCGAAGTGGCTGAATACTGAAGCTAAGGGTGCCATTATCATCTCAGCGAACGGCATGTGCACTGCTGGTCGCATCAAATATCATCTTAAGTATAACCTGTATCGCCCCGAATCGAGCATAGTGTTCGTTGGATTTCAGGCCGAAGGTACCCTCGGTCGACGTCTTATTGAAGGAGCACAACAGGTCCGTGTTTACGGCGCGGATATAGCCGTGAGATCAAAAATTTACACGCTCGGCGGCTTCTCTGCTCACGCCGACCGCCATGGTCTCCTCGAATGGATCAGAAACATCAAGAACCCAAAACTAAAAGTATTCGTTGTTCACGGTGAGGAATCATCTTCGCGCGCATTTGCCGATACCCTTAAAAAGGAGCTGGGCCTTAATGCCTATGTGCCACAATGGGGCGAGACAATTGATCTTACGACAATGAAAAGTGAAATTGCGTCCTATAAAAAACTCGAGCCAAGTCCTTCTCTTGACAGTGAGCTTGAATCATTAGCTCAATCGGTTAAAATACTAATTGATAAATACAGCAAAGTAAAGAATTCAAAGAATCTGGGAAAGATAAGAAAAATCAATGATGACATTGAAGATGTAAAGGGAATGATGAAAATGATAATTGATGAGCTCTAGGTAGTGATCATGGCTGCGACTAATGATTCTGCCGGCACGGCCGGAAACCGCAGTTACAACAAGGCGTTTCTCATCGATATGGATGGTGTTATGACAAGGGGCCGTACACTGATTCCAGGTTCTACTGATTTTGTAAATCGCCTTAAATCGGCTGATCACAAATTTCTTTTTCTTACAAATAATTCTTACTACACACCGCATCAGCTCAATCGTAATCTTTGTAATCTCGGCATTGATGTCGGTGATGATCACTTTTATACTTCTTCAATGGCCGTCGCGAGCTTTCTGCTCTATCAAAAACCGGGATGCTCTGCATATGTCATTGGAGGGAAAGGCCTCATGGATGAGTTGGAGAAAGCCGGCATAACTATTACAAGGGATAATCCGGATTACGTAATAGTCGGAGAAACTGAAAAATACGATTATGCTAAAATTATCGAAGCAACCCTGCTCATTCAGGAGGGTGCTCGTTTTATAGCAACGAATCCGGATATTACCGGTCCCAGTGAACGAGGACCTGTTCCGGCCTGCGGTGCACTGGTGGCCCCAATAGAGAAGGTGACTGGTGTTGTGCCGTATTTCCTCGGTAAGCCCAACCCCGCCATGATGTACTGGGCCCGTAAAAAACTCGGCGTGCATTCGGCAAGTTGTTTTATGATCGGTGACCGTATGGATACCGATATCATAGGCGGCATCGAATCAGGCATGACCACGTGCCTTGTTCTTTCAGGCGTTACAACCCATGAAATCGCGAAGCGGTTTCCCTATCAGCCTGACTATATATTCGATAATATCGGTGAAATTAATCCAGACACGCTCATGCCCCGTAGAGACCGGGTAGAATAATATTCCATACAAATAATAATGTCTATACACCTTTTTTTCAGCAACAATATTGAAACTCTTGCAACGTCATTTGCTCGACAACTCTCAAATTCACATGATATTTTCAACCCAAGCACAATAATTATACCCAACCCATATCTTCAGAAATGGCTCCAGTTAAGAATTGCAGCATCAGAGGGCATATCAATTAATCATAAGTTTGCTTTCTTGAACAGTGGACTGTGGAACATCCTGAGTGAAATAAACGGTATCAGAAAGGTACCGCTTCAGCTTGATCAAACCGATCTTCAGCTACTATTGTATATATCTCTTACCGATTTGACAGGCAAAGATCGCCGCATTTCACCACTTCTCAATTATCTTGCCCCTGACGATACAGTAAAAAAGCAAGATTATGAAAAGAAAGCATGGCAGCTTTCTATCCTGTTAGCCCGATATTTTCTTGAATATGAGCTCTATCGGGAAGAAATGACCCACTACTGGCTTAACCGCCGGCTCTATTTTAATTCCGAAATGGAGTCATCTCAGCAATATCTGTATCACTTGATTTTCGGAGAAAACGGTGTTCGAGATGCCATCGATCCAAACATGCTTACGCTCTCTCAGTACTGGAATCAATCATATCCAACATTATCTGCAGATCCGAACCGAACTCTGTTTCTATTTGGAAAATCACAACTCTCTCCGTTTCACACCCGCATGTTATACGAACTGGGAAAATTCATCACAATATTCATGTATCAGGTAAATCCCTGCTCTGAATTTTGGGAAGATATAACAACTCCCGTCGAAGACCGATGGCAAAAAATAAAATCGATCAGAATTGAGGAAAATGTCGATGGACTCTCTCTTGCTCCAAATGAACATGAAAACTACCTTCTCAAGCTCTGGGGTAAATCGGGTAGAGAAACGATTAAATTATTGAGTCTCCTTGAAGAGGCCGGTAGCAGAGATTTGAATACTACTTCTGAATGGCTTGATCCGGAAATTGAACCTGTCCCAAAAACCTTACTTGAGTTCGTGCAACATCAGATATTGAGAAGGATTTCCCCATCTGACAATTCTCATAAACATGAACAGGATCGAAGCATCCAGGTTGCTGCCTGTCCGGATATTTTCCGTGAAACAGAAACAGTATATAACAGCATAATTCAAAATTTGAAATTTGACACCACACTCAAGATGTCTGATATTGCGATCATGGTCCCTGACATGTCGGTTTATGGGCCGGTTATTAACTCCGTGTTTTCACGAAGCCCGAAACAGATCACTTATAGCATCATCGATTCTACCGCTGCCATTGACAGTCTTTTCGGTAAAGCGATCATCACACTACTTGAAATTGTAGGCGGCTCATTTTCACGTAAAACTGTTTTTGAGCTTATTTTCAACCAGTGTTTCCTTGATGCTCATGATATGGATTACGATGATGCGAAGGTCTGTCTTTCCTGGGCGGACTCTCTCAATATATTTCACACATTTAAGAATACTGATTCTATAAATCCGGAACTCAATCTCTATACTTGGCAACAGGGACTCCAGAGACTTCGTTTTGGCAGAATCATCGAACCTCATTACACTTCTAACATTGATGGTATTTTCCTGGATTATAAGAATATAGTCCCTTATACAGATATTAATACCGGAAATCTGGGGCTTTTAAATACATTTACCTGTTTTATGGAGCTTCTTTATGAAAAAACAAAAGATTTAAAGAACCTGAAAACATCCGGCACCAAATGGTTTGATCTATTCAGCTCACTTATCGATGCGTTCATTGTCGTTCCGATTGACAGGCCGGATGAGGCAATGGTCTATTCAACTTTTATGTCACGATTGAAAAAACTTGCTATCATTGACAAGCTATCAAACAGTTACCATGTCGAGGGACTTACATTCTCATTCATCAAAGAATATATCAATGAAAACATCATCTCAATATCCAGCACTCGCGGAAGCTATCTATCAGGTGGAATCAATATTTCCGCACTGGTACCCAAACGGCAGATCCCTTTTAAAATAATTTATATAATGGGAATGGAGGAGGGTCTGTTCCCCGGGACCGCAGATTCCTCCACCCTTAATCTGATGAATTTACGCAGGCAGATCGGCGATGTAAACAAACCCGATTCAAATCGGTATCTTTTTCTTGAAACGCTTCTATCCACCCGTGAAAAACTCTATATAACCTATATATCTAAAGATTTACAGAAAGATCAAGATTTTTTCCCGAATTCAGTTCTTGGCCAGTTTTTGACATATTTAGACAATTCCGTAGCGGATGGACAATTTTCCATAATAACCATGCCGGCAACAGGATCAAGTGAACGCTATCTCAGTATAGGATCTTCTTCAGAACGGTATTCAGATCTTATTTTAACTCGTACTAATGGGAATTTCGAACCCACAAGTTTCTTCTTATCAGACAGGATCATTCTTATTCAAAATGCTTCAAGAAAACATAAAATCGATCCAGATATTTTTTCAGAAATCAATAAAAAAATTAGTACATCTATTCCTGATTTTTCCCTCAAATGTGACAAAACTTGTGTTCAAAATGAATTGATCTCCATTTCGCTGAGAGATCTGGCAAATTTTCTAATAAATCCCGCTGAATCCACAATTCGATGGCATCTTGGCTTGTATGATGAAGATCCAGATGACAGGACGCAAATTGAAATTGAACCTTTTTTTTCAGTTTTTCCCTATAGTTATCGATTTATAAATGATACACTGAACTTTTCAATATTCAATAAAACCCGGGACACTATTGATGCATATATGTCTGATTATTATCGTCATGCGAGGCTTAGAAGTGAAACTCCATACGGTGCTTTTGGTGATGTAGATTATAGCCAGATGAAATCAATCATTCATGAGAAATTATATGGCCCTCATGGGATCTCATATTTTATTGATGAACGTAAAACCCACTCTCTTTTCCGTAACGTAAGATTCGGTTCATTAGCTTCTCCAGTGGTCTCTGATCTTTTATCAGGGCCTCTGAGATTCCCATTAACCCACATTGAAAAAAATGTAATCGTTGAAGTCAGCGGCTCGTTACCAGTTTTATGGAAAAATTCTAAAAACCAGCAGTGCGAAACCCTGGTTATAACAAATAGTGATGAACCATCAATTATCCACATCCTCCCATCTTTTCTTTTTTATATTGCCGCTTCAACCGGTGTTGATGATTCGCTAACACATCTTATGGGATCCGGATCATTCACAGTTTTTGTATCATACCGGAAGGGGATTAAATCATTCACATATAATTGCAACAGCAAGGAAAGTCTTGATTATATTACTCGGATCCTGAATGACTTTTTAGATGAAACAACATTTGATCTTCTTCCCCTGCCTGTTATATATGATCATACTCATCTTTACCCTGCTAACATGAAATCCAATCCGAATGACTCTGAAAGATTTCTGTATTGGGAGTTCCTTACCAGACACATTGAAGAAGATAAGGAAAAATATTTTCCTTCATACAGAAGCACCGCTTTACTGGATCTTCTTGATGTCCGAGTCCCCGCGGACGCTTATGACAAGGTGCGGGACAGGCTTGGAATGCCCTTTAAACCCTTTATCAAGTCAGGGGCCTTATCCAATGAATGATCATTACGCCACGCCAGTACAGATACGGGATATCAGCACGATTAATCTTGATGCGCATGGTGTTGTTGAGGCTTCAGCCGGTACGGGTAAAACGTATACCATTGAGCACCTCGTTGTCGAACTTCTCAAATCTCAGAAAGTTCGTTCCCTCGATGAAATTCTGATTGTAACCTTTACGGAAAAGGCCGTCGGTGAGCTTAAATACCGTATCAGGAATATTATCCGTACATCTTTGGAAAAGGAACCGTCCGAAATACTCCATTCTGCATTCGAAAACTTTGATAGCGCTTCAATTTATACGATCCACGGTTTTTGCAATAAAATTCTGAACGACTATGCATTTGAAAACAAAAAGCATCTTACCAATTCATTGGTAGACGACAGACTCGTATACGAGCAGGAGCTCGCGCGTATCAAGCGCGAGGTCTGGCCAGATGAATACAAGGATCATCTTCGTACTGTATTACAACTCTCCGGGTACCCGGGCTCGACCGCAACTGGTGCAAGCAGCTGGGAAAAACTTGTAATCGACATTGCTCTTCGCTACCAGATGTCAGGTTTTGACACGATTAATCCCCCGGAAGAAAAAAGCATTTTAAGCAAAATGGTGAACGTTGAACAAAAGATCTTATCGAATCTTGAAGCCATTGTTCCTTTGGTGGGGGCCATTGATGAAAATGATTATACAAAAAGTGAATTATATATAAAATATGCAAATCTTAATGTAAATAAAAACAGCATGAAAAAAAGGCTGCGTCTTCTTCAGTCTTTACTCAAGATTATTTCGGCATACTCCAGAAAGACCCTGTCCTTAAATGATCTAGGGGATTTAATGATATCCCTGGATTATGGCGATATAGGTTTTAATGCGCTGAACTCAGCCTGGAATAAACCCGGCCCTGATTACGAAACAAAATTACCAAACCTTCCTGACATAATTAAGGTGCTTGAAAATTTGAGATCAATCGATTATGCGCATTTAAAATTGGCGCTGCTAGTTAAAACTATTCACCAATTAAAGAATGATGGATTAAATTATAAGACCGAAAACAGCCTTATCAGTTATGACGATATGGTTTTGCATGTTTATAATGCCATTACCGATGGTTCGTCACCGGTCAAAACATTGCTGAGAAAACGGTACAGGTATGCTCTTGTTGATGAGTTCCAAGATACAGACATGCTCCAATGGGCCATTTTTAAAATCATATTCCTCGAATCAGATTCTAACAGGTTGTTTATAATCGGCGATCCGAAACAGGCTATCTATGGCTTTCGGGGAGCCGATATCAATGCGTACTTTGTTGCACGCGATGAAATGATATCGTCATTCAAGGCACAGTTCTATTCTTTATCTGAAAACTGGCGATCTTCACCAGCTCTTATTGCAGTTTTTAACAGTATTTTCAACGATAGTAACTGGTTCAGTGATGATACAATCCGATATATTCCATCTTTATACCCCGAAAAGAAGACTCTGCAAGCTCATCAAGATCCCGGTTCACTATTTATCGTAGACTGTGGATCTGTTAGCGGGACTGAGGCAAGGCAGAGATTCAGTAATTTTATTGCTCGGGAAATAACGAAACTGATTAATGGAACTTACGATTACGAGCTCAGCAATATTGCAATACTTGTTACCAAGTGGAAGGAAGCGGAGACAATTGAAAAAGCCCTTAAGCAAGCCGCGATAAAGTATTCATATTATAAAAAGGAAGGCTTGTACCAGAGCAGGGAATCATTGGAACTTACTCACATTCTGTTATCAATTGCAAACTCTCATGATACAATGCAGAAAAAAATTGCCCTTGCCACCAGATTTTTCAATATTGATGTAATGAGCCTTTTACATTTTGAAAGCATGCCCGGTAATCATCCGGCATTATTGCTATTTGAAAAATGGGTCATACTAGCTGATAAAAGAAATTGGCAGGTTCTATTTCAGTCAATATTAGAAGATACCGGGATTCTCTATCAACCGGATAGCGAAGATCATGACAGGCAAATTATCAATTATAAATCAATTATTCAGATGCTCGAAATTGAAGCATACCGAAACAATTATTGCATCCATGAAATAGCAGCTCATCTCAACAGGTTGAGATTAAATATCGCAACTGAAATTGATTCTTCAAATATTCAGAAAATTAATCTGGAACAGCCGGGTGTGCAGCTTCTTACCATGCATGCTTGCAAAGGACTTGAGTTTAACATTGTTTTTATAGGTGGTGGATTTACAAAACACGACAGATCTGTGTACTGGACATATCATATAAAAAATCAGAGAGTTTTTGATCTCATCAAGGATGATAGATACAAAAGCTTGCATGATCATGAGCGACTTTATGAAGAAGAGAGACTATTTTATGTCGCCATCACCCGAGCGCGAGACAGGATCTATATTCCCGTTTTCGAGCCAACTGCTCATTCAATATCATCAGCCGGGCCGCTGGGGAGTAAAATGCTTCACGCTCTATTATCAGTTCGAGAAAATACCGGCACAACACTGGTCAATTACGATGATAGCCAACAGAGCTTAGTGGCATTTACACAAACATCAATCAAACTTGATAGCCCTGTCATAATTCCAAATCCTATCCTCCCTAGCAAGGACATGAATTTCCTGGACAGAACATTGACAGTTGACTCATTCTCCGGTTTAAAAACAAAAATTCATAAAGAAATTGATCATGATGATCGCCATGCCGAACTCGATATGCTGCATCCAATTGGCGGAGACGAAGATATTCCACCAATTATTCAACTTCTCACCGATCGGTCTATCCCGGCCAGTGATGGGCTCCCGCATGGTATTGAAAGCGGACTCATGCTCCATGAAATCCTGGAAAAAATTGATTACGATAGTATTCGATCCATTAAAAATCCGCTGGACATGCTTGGAAATAATTCAGAGTTTAGCTCCCTTATCGATGCGGCTATACAAACGAACATTCGGACCAGAACTTTTGACATCGACTACTTAAAAAACGAAACTGCACGCATCATATGGAACACACTGCATGCACCGCTTGATAATAGCGGCCTTATATTATGTGAAATCGATAACAGGATTCACGAGGTTGAATTTTATTATCCAACTGATCCTGATCTACAATCGGATACTCTCACCCAATTCTATCCTGATGGCTTTATACACGGTTTTATAGACATGATTTTCGAGTATAAAGGAAAATATTATCTCGTGGACTGGAAATCAAACTATATTGAAACAGGATATTCATATGAAATGATAAGCAATAATATATTAAAAATGCATTATGATCTTCAGATTAAAATTTATACTAGAGCTCTTATCCGCTGGTTGCGCCAATCAAAAACTGATTATGCTTACGACCGTCATTTTGGAGGCGTATATTACCTGTATATGCGGGGAATAGATCCTAATAATAAAGGTGAAGGCATCTTTTTTTTCAGACCGGAGGAAGATCCTGAACAATATACTTCACTGGTAAAAATCAGATAGAAAATTATAAAATTCCTCTGAATTGTCATTCATTGGAAAATGGCCGCTGTTAGATATTGGAACGGTTTGTATCCCATTAAGAAAAGTAAGAACATTTAGAAATGAATTAGCTTCGCCATAAATATACACTTTCTTACAATCAAGCTCCTTGAATTTTTTTAGTAAAAGTCCGCTGTCAGACCAGCGCACGAGTGATCGGGAGCTCAAGTACAATCCTTTTTTATCCGCCATTTTTAAATACTGAGACCACATCCTTCTTCCCGGCTCTACTGACAGAGATGTTGTGAGTATTAGAGCAGGTAGTTGTTTTGTTTTAAAATCATCAAATGAAACCGATGCTTTTTCCCGACTCGCACTGCAATCTCGACCAATCAGATTTCCTTCAATATTAACAAACGACACCAGACGATCATGAATCATATCAGTAAGTAAAATTCCGATCGCACCGCCCATGCTGTGTCCAACCAGGTGGACGCGAAACTCAGGAAAAAGCGAAAGAACATCAGAGCAAATCTCGGCATAGGCATTCATATCGCAAGAAAAATTATCCGCCATCGAGGACTCACCGAAACCGGGAAGATCCAATGAAACAAGTGAATGGCGGCTCAATCCTTCAGCATGCCAGGCATCGTTAAAGTTATTTTGTGAACAACCCAGTCCATGAATAAAAAAAACGAGTTCTCCCCCATTCTTTCTGTACCTGATAGAAAGATTATAATCACCATTATTATATCGAATTGTAATCTTTCTTTGTTTCATTAGCCGATAAACACATCAATCATTAATATGAATAAATATTATTGATAATATCCATAATGAGTAGCAGAAGAAACGATTTATCCCAAAATGATTCTTCCTCCGGTGAAGTTTATTGCAATCCCGGTTTATCATTGAAAGTAATAAGGAATAATTACCAGATCAAATATTAATTTGATTTATTCAATAAGTGAGCATAATTGAAGAAAAAAAGTGAATTATTATTAATGCAATATTTCATCATTATCTGGATAATAATGTTTTCGAGCCCATTCAAGGTCTTTCCTTTCCTTTTGACTTAGCGAACTCATACCCTGCCGGGCTATTTTTTCAAGTAATTCATCAATAATATTCTTTGCATGTATCCTGGTTTCAATTTCCTTTTTCTTTCTATCCAACCTTCTCTTCTTCAGGGCTCGTGAAAATATATTATCGATCGATATTTTTTTCGTAGTGTATGGCGTGCCGGTTTTTCTCATCCTAACGAGGATAAATATCATACCCGATATAAGTCCACCCAAATGTCCTATATGACTTATATTACCGCCCGTGCCGTAAACTGTAGATAATGAGCCGAAGAATGCAATGAGACCAAAAATAATAACAAAGTATTTTACTTTTATCGGTATAATAAAATAAAGCAATACCTGTCTGTTCGGCCAGGTCCATCCGTAAGCTAAGAGAATTGCAAATATGGCACCCGAAGCACCGATTGTGACAGGATCGATCTGATACTTTAAATACAAAAAATAATTCATGATAGCTATAAATACACCGGCACCAATGCCGGAAAATAAATAATATCTCATAAAAAGAGAGCTGCCCCATAACTTCTCAAGATCGCCTGCAAACATCCATATCCCCAGGAGATTAACAATAATATGAATCCAGCCTCCATGCAAAAACATATACGTGAAAATTTGCCAGAACTTAAATTCATGGAGGAAACCCTGGTGATGGAGGCCCAATAACAGCTCCATCATATCAGGCCGGAATAGTCCTACAATCTGCTGGATAAAAAAAACAGCAGCGTTAAGTATCAATATTTTCTTCACGACCGGTGTCATCGGTCCACCAATCCTGATGTTCATATTCTTTCCCAGCATGCAGCAGCTCTCACATTTTATTATTCAGACTTTATTCTCATACGGATTAGATTGAATTCATGTGCATTTTCCATGAAAATATTAAACAGTTGCGGGTCAAATTTTGAAGTCTCTTTTCTCATTATTGCCAAGGATTCTTCATGAGAATACGCTTTCTTGTATGGGCGTTTTGTAGTCAGAGCATCATATACATCGGCAATAGCGACAATTCTCGCCGAAAGAGGTATTTCCAATCCTTTAAGTCCTTTCGTGTACCCGCTACCATCCCATCGTTCATGGTGGTACAATGTAATATCAAGAGCCATATTCAGAAAAGAATCTCTCCCAAGGTTCTGGGATGCCGATTTAAGCGCATCATACCCGATTGTCGTGTGGCGCTCCATTATCATTATTTCTTCTTTTGTTAACGATCTATCTTTAAGTAATATCGTATCGGGTATGCCGACTTTTCCTATATCATGGAGAATCGATGAATCATACAGGTCACGAATGTACTGATTTGTGATTTCTTCCGCACCGGTGTATTTCAGTATCTGCGCGAGCAGTACACAATAACTTCGAATACGCTCGAGATGGTCGCCTGTAGTTCGATCCCTTGTTTCTGCTATTTTACTAAGGGCAAATATCGTCGTCTTTTGTGTTTTAAGGATTTCCTTGGTACGAATGTCAATTGTATGTTCAAGGTTTTTTGTATGCTGCTCAATTTTCTCAATTAATTCTGCGCGTTCGATGCTGAAAGATATCTGCCCGCCAATCGATTCAAGGAATGTTATATGGCTCGTGATGAAAGCACTCCCTTTATCCGATGTAAAAAGGAGAAAACCGCGGGTTGCATCTTTCATGATCAACGGGAATATAATCAATGACCGTACTTTTAACTGCGACAATAATCTCATCAAATTTGAACCGGGATACATTTCAACAGATGCATCAATATCATCGATACACAAGACTGTTTTACTGACTGAAATGTTTTTAAACACAGGATCATCAGTTGAAAATACCGTATTTGAATCTATTATCGATTCAGTTTGTGAGATAATTAATTTTGGGGTCACTTCACCGTTATCACTATTGATAAGGAAAAGTGCCAGTGATTTATAAGGTATGATTTTTTGCAATGTTGTATTGAGAGAAACAATAATATCTTCTGTGCTCTTTCCCCGATTCAACATTGAAATAATTTCATTGATTTGATTAACCTGCTCAAGATACCTTTTCCTCTCGTCATTCAGCCTTTTTCTCTCGAGAGCCCTTTTTATAGAATGATCGAGAATGCCAAAATCGGTAATCGGTTTTGTCAGAAAATCATAGGCTCCGGTCTGCAGGGCAAGAATTATATCTTCGCTGGTACCGTAACCAGTGAGAACTATTTTCGGAATTTCAGGATAATTTTCCGACATGATCTGAAGAAGTTCACGACCACCCATTTTAGGCATGCGTAAATCTGTCAGGACTAAATCAAAGGGCTCAGAATCCAGTTTTTCTAAAGCATTCTCGCCATTATCGGCTGTAACTATCGAATAATTTTTTCCAGATAAATATTTCGACAGAAACTTCCGAATGAAAGGTTCATCATCAACAATTAATATTGTGTTAATTTCATCTTTTTGGGTTTGAATATCATTCATCGATTTTTGGCAGTATTATTAAAATGCGGCATACATCGGTATATGGCAGCCGTAAACCATATAAAAGTGGGAGTGTACAAAGGAAGTCAAGAATTTTATCTTAAGCAGAAGTATTAATCATACCGGGATAGGAGAACCCCTGAAGATGAGGATTGTATTACCGAATTTTAACTCGTCCCAGTCATGAAGCTCTTTGGGGCGTAATAGTTTTTTCCCGTTTAGAAATGTACCATTTTCAGAAATCAAGTCTAACAGATGAAACATGCCCTCCCGGCATACGATTTTTGCATGTTTAGGCGAAACCATATCATCATCAAGAATAATTGAGTTATCTGCTGACTGACCTATAGATATTTCCCTGGAAGTTATTTTATATTTTTTACCCATCTCTGGTCCATTTTTTTGTATCATCCATGCGTTTAAATGATGTAATTCTGTGTTCGTGTCTATAACCGAATTAAAACCGTTATCATCATCGTAAGCAATACCATGCCTGCTAATTCTATCAGGGTTGATAGTATTAGCCTCAGCATTTCGTTCTCGTAAAATTCTTTTTTCTCTTACCATGAATAATAGTATAATTAACATTAATATAATCAATAAACAAAATATTATCGCAATATATATGGCATTACTACTAAACGAAAAATAATCAATAAGGCTCTTAGCTGGCATCTGTATCTTCTTTGTATCCGAATCCTTTAGCTCGCCCAGTTTTATACTGATCTCAAGTTCATGGATCTGGCCATCCCTTTTCAAATCTGTCGTATAATACACATTATAACTGTTTTTCATTACTGAAAGTATTGTATCATACATTCCTGAAATATCTTCATGGTCTTTACTGTATATCAGCTTCCCGCCAGTTAGCTTGGATATTCGTGCCATGATGCGAATATTATTTGAATCTTTGAAACAGATAAAATAGATCGGTATATCAGCAGACCGGGCCAATTGAATAATGTCATCGTCGTTGATACTGCTTCCCTCGTCTTTCCCATCTGTAAAAACAATTATCTTTTTATTGGTCTGATTTACCTTCTCGAATAACATCAGTGACTCATGTATCGAATTGTAAAGCAGTGTTTTTTTTCCATGTCGTTTGATGGCATTAATGCTTTTTTCAATATTATTAATGTCTCTTGAAAAATCATGAAGTTGCATCACGTCATCATTAAAATGATAGATGGCAATTTTATCTTTCGGACCGATGCTTCTTACAATATCTACGGCCGATATTTTAATTTTTGTTAAATCCTTACTGCTGATACTTTTACTGGAATCAATAGAAAGCACAAGATAAAGAAAATTTTCATCGGGGTTTTCTTTTACCACTTCAATTTTATTCTTTACCACAGACCCATCTTCATATACTGAGATGTTTTTCCAGTCAATCAGTGTAATATCTGACTTACTTGCCCCCTTAATTTGCGTGGATATCATTATTTTCGGATAGTCTGAGCATGCATCGATCGATTTAATATTAATATAAGGACCTGCATAAAGAGGAAATGAAATAAACAGGATTATTATTACTGTAATAAATCTCATGGTTAATAGTATTACTTTAAGTGGTTTTTCATAACAGATAATACAAGTATTCAGAGATATTATCGGGCAAATGAAATATTTTTTTTATGGTTGGATGATAAAACTGTAAAATAATTAATAAAATGTTGGAATTGAACTCGCCTATTGATAGAGTAATAATAAGACATAATCATTGTGTTATTCGGCACTGGTTTTATTTATTCTATTCATGTACAATCTCACCGCCTGATCTCTCATCTCTTTTGCCTTCAAATTATGATTACTGTCAGGATGAATGGTCCCTAACCACTCAACTGTTATTGAATTCCTAATGCAGGTGTTAAAAAAAAATCTGCCAGGGGTAAAGAGGCGATCAGTATTATCTATGTATAATACCTCAACCGGCACTTCAAACTTCTCAGCAATACCAAATGCTCCTTTTTTAAAATCGCCCAACGCACCATTTCTACTCCTACTGCCCTCTGGAAAAATGAACAAAACCCCTCCGTTTTTAAAAAAATCAGGCATCCCCTGGATGCCTGCTAGCATCATATTCTTGAGTTCACCATTCTGGACAAATGGGATATAACCCCCTGATCTCATAACCCATCGCATAACCGGAATTTTAAAAAAGATTCCTTTTACAATTGTTCTATGTTTTGGGAATATAGATATCATCAGGAGCGGATCAAGGTAAGAACGGTGATTTGACACAACGACTGCCGATTGAAGCCGTGCTATGTGCTCATTGATTTTTATGGTAAGACCCGGGGTTATTAGACGTAATAATATGAAAAATCCACGATAGAAATAGTGATTGATTCTTTGAAACATCACACCCCTGTCGTAAATGACAGGCATCATCACCAGCAAAACAGGAATATAAAATATACAATACCCGAAGATAAAATAGAACCAGAGGATGAGGGTTATTATGCAATCAAATAGAGCCTTTACAGCCCGGAAGATCAGTTGCATGTATGCTTATTTCCACTTTTTAATAAAGAGGCTTGTATTCACACCGCCGAAGGCAAAGTTGTGTATGGAAGCAATATTAATTTCAGATTCTTGTAAAGCTCGAGTATGATTTATGATATCGCATCGTGGGTCTACTTCGTCGAGATTCAAGGTCGGCACTATGATGTTATCATGCATCATATACAGGGTAAAAATGACCTCGAGAACACCACACGAGCTCATCGTATGGCCGATATAACTTTTCAGTCCGGTAACAAGTGGCCCTTTCCCATATTCAGCATTGATCGCCTGTGCTTCAACAATATCCCCAACTTTGGTAGCTGTTGCATGTGCACTGATAAAATCTACATCTACCGGATTGATGCGCGCAGTATCAAGTCCCGTTTTAATGGTACTCTTGACACCTTCGGCATTGGGCAGTATCAAATCGCCTCCATTGTTGCAGCATGAGAAACCGATTACTTCTGCCAATATGGTTGCGTTACGTTTCTTGGCATGTTCAAGCTCTTCAAGCAACAGTGCACCCGCTCCCTCACCGACCACCAATCCGTCCCTTTTTACATCAAATGGACGTGGAGTAAGATGGGGTCTGTCATTGTATGCGGTTGAGCAGGCCAACAGGTTATCAAACACGGCAATAGTTGTGGTATCGTATTCATCCGCCGCACCGCAGATCATCGCGTCCTGCATTCCGAATTTAATGGATTCATACCCGTATCCGATGGACTGGCTGGCGGTGGTGCAAGCAGTGCATGATGAAATAACGCGACCAGTGATACCAAACATTCGCGTAATATTTACCGCTGTTGTGTGGACCATTGATTTGAGATAATCTGTGGCATTGATCTTTGTGTAGCCTTTACGCGTGGGGTCAAAAAAAGCTTCATAAATGTTGCGCTGCACCGAAGGGCTCCCGTGGGTGGAGCCATAGGCAACGCCAATTCTACCCGAGGATAGCTGCTCCTGGGTTAAACCTGCTTGCTCAATAACTTCTTTTGCAACCTGACAAGCATAGAACGAAACCGGCCCAAGTGTTTTGGTGAATTTTCGGGGAAATTCATAGGCAATGTCATAATCTATGACCCCGAAGACATTGGAGTGCAAATATTTGGAAAGTACATTATCTTCATTCTTTAAATTTTTTACGCCTGAAACGCCATTGATAAGATTATTGATAATATCTTTTTTGCCATGTCCTATTGGAGTTATGGCCGACTCTGCTGTAATGACAACCCTGCGTTCCATTATTAACTTTCTTTAACGGCTCTTATTTCTTTTTTCCATTATTCCATCAATAAAATCACAAATCTGATTAATAGTCCGAATTTCCATGGCCTCTTTTTTCTCTGCCTGCGTTAACGGCGCAGCAATAATATCTTCAACATGCTCCAACAAGGCAATGGCATCAATACTGTCAAATTCGTATTTTTCAGTAAGATTGGCATCCAGATCAGGATTCACGATCTCAAATTCTTCTTCAAGCAGTTTCACTATACTAGCAACAATTTGTTCTCGAGTCATCAAACGCCCCCGGAAATTCATCAACACATGTTATGAAAATTATCGAATAATATACTTTAAAATATACATGGTATAACGTATAATAATTTAATTCGATTTTTTCACAAAGTAAACACACCCCATTTAATATGTATAAAAAAGTCAAGAAAAAATATCCATCATTAAATAATGTCTTAATAGTGAATAATTCATGATAACAACTTGACTGAAGAGACACTGAAATAATGTACTAGCATATGAATGCTAAGATGTTAGGACAAATAAATCATCAGGGCCCAATTTCTTTCATGGTTAGGCATGCTGAGCGCCATCCTATCGGTAAAATGATAAATGCCCTAGAAGTCGAATTGACCGACCATGGTAAAGTTGAAGCTTATACGCTCGGGCAGACACTCGCCCGATTCTGTCCGATTGAAATTTTTCATAGTCCTGTGCCCCGTTGCAAGCAAACCGCTGAAGGGATTTATAATGGAATCCAGAGTATTGATACACGGGCAAATGTTTCTGGATATTTACTGGAATTGGGCGGCCCGTATATAACTGGAGATTGGAACTCAATCGCTGCTGCCATAGAGCAACATGGTCATAGCAAATTTCTCCGAAAATGGTTCGATAATGAGCTACCCTCCAGCTTGATAATGCCATTACCGAAAGCAGCACATATTCAAATAAATATACTGGTCACACAGTTAACATCAAGCACGTTATCGTCTGTCAACATAACCCATGATTGGAATATCATGATATTGAGAGAACACTATTTTAATTTGAGACATGAAGATATTGGAGATCCGGATTTTCTGGACGGCATTCATGCAACGTTATCTGACGGAAAAATATCTCTCAAGTACCATGAGCATGAAATAAAAATCCCCCTATCAGAGCTATCTTCCTGAAATGTCTTACTCGCTACTGCCGCAATCTGTGACCTGTGCTTGAAGTAATGCGATAGCGTGAGGTATACCTGACTCGATAAAGCCCAAATTTTCCCGTACTGCCTTGGGACTACCCGGCATATTAATAATAAGACTCTTTTTTCTGATTCCGGATACGGCACGGGAAAGCATCGCATGAGGAGTTACCTGTAACGATTTCATTCTCATAACTTCGACAAAACCCGGTGCATTTTTTTCAATCACAGCCAGTGTTGCTTCAGGAGTTACATCACGGACTGCAAAACCCGTACCGCCGGTTGTAATGATCAGATCCGTTCCTTCATCCGAACAATCAACCAGGGCTTTTTCAATACTTTTAAGCTCATCCGGCACGATCATCTCATTCCGTATTACGTATCCCTTATCTTCTGCCCATGTTCTTATTGCCGGGCCGGATAAATCTTCCCGCTTACCCTGGTAAGATCTATCGCTGACTGTTATAATCGATATTGTTATCATGATAGTTATTCCCGTATTGATTGACTCAGCTTCTTTGTATCCGTGCTACTGGAATAAAGCCATGTTGTTTCAGTATATCCTGGCCGTTTTTACTCAGGACAAAATCTATAAAGGACTTTATCGTGCCGGTATATGTTTTCTCATTAACATAGAAATATAATTCGCGGAATAATGGATACGCTTTCGTTTCTACATTCTCCATCATCGCATTTGCACCATTGATATTAATCGCTTTAACGCTAGAATTTAAGTAACTCTGGCTTATATATCCTACCGCCCCCGGATGTTGAGCCACATATGCTACAATAGCATTATCACAATTCTTTTTAACATGTCCTTCGACAACTTTCTCTAACTCAAAAAATGTTTCATCCATGACCAATTTTGTTCCTGAATCAGGATTACGGTCCACCACGGTTATTTTACCAGGGGTTCCCCCTGCATCCTTCCAATCTTTTATTAACCCCCTGTACATATCTGCTAGCTGGCCTAAAAAAAGATTATCGATTCTATTCGAGCGATGAACGATGGGGATTATTATGTCATATCCCATCTGAATCTCCTTAATTGTCATCCCCTTCTTTTGAGCTTCCCACAACATGGCAGCAGGAATTTTAACCGAGGAAATTGCAATATCGCTTTTCCCTACAAGGAGAAGTAAAAGTCCTTTTAACGATCCCGATCCAGACACCATTAAATCTTTCCCGGTTTTCTTGCTGTAGGTTTCGACGAGTTTTGTCATAAGCGGCATCATAGTCTCTGACCCGCTGACAGTGGTTGGTTTACCCTCTTTGTTGCACCCGGCTGTCATTACAGCTAAAATAATCATGTAAATGAACATCAATCGTAATGTTTTCATATCGCCTCTTTTTGCACTGCAATAGTCATAAATCTATAACAGAATATAACATGTTCTCTAACTATTATCTAAATAACATTATTGTCCGGATTTTTCTCTGATTTATTAATTGATAAAGCATTTATTCTTTGTGCTATTAAAATCAATAGAAAAATCAGCGGTTTATCACTTATCAGTTATTACCTTTGAAATAACAAATGCTGCAACTTAAAACAAGTTGACGTGCTCCCCGTTTTTTGTACCATTTCATGAGGGAAATCTCATGCTATTTGAGCAACGAATTCATACGGTGTAAGCCCATCCAAACTGGTATGGACTCGTTCGCCATTATATTCATTGT
>Ga0116148_1002347_pt1 | contig 18866 bp, 19 predicted proteins | sample AD_UKC055_MetaG_FD_89786 | JGI IMG/M metagenome (GOLD analysis project Ga0116148, IMG submission 89786) | Active sludge microbial communities of municipal wastewater-treating anaerobic digesters from USA - AD_UKC055_MetaG | ecosystem: Engineered > Bioreactor > Anaerobic > Digestate | place: USA... | reverse complement strand
TTATTCGCTACCAGCGAGTCCCTACAAATCAGTTCAGATGGTTTTAGCTGAAATGGAGTATATTTGTGGAGCAGGATATTTAGATGAGTTTACAAAATTAATTTGATTTGGATAAATAAGTTATATTTTAAATTAATTATGTCAAAAAATTATACAACCTCTTTTGTTGTCTTTGCATCTTCGGTTGAATTTTTTTATAATACGGCAAAAAAATTTAAAGATGATGCCATATCCTTGAAGGGGGACGCTGATACGTGCACGCCTTCATTTCATTTATTATCATCACTGGCCATTGAGTTGCTACCGAAAGTATTAATAGCTTTAGATATTTGTATAAAACATAAAGATAAAAAAGAGTTAGAATTAAAACAAAATGATTTAATAATAGAAATTACTAAAGAGATGAATAAGTATGGTCATAATTTGGAAAAGATTTATAATAATTTTCCAGGCTTGATGAATTATCTTGAAATAAAAAATATTGAAGAATTTCCTCCAAAAGAAGATGTTGGTGAGAAAAATTATTTTGTGTGGCAATACAATTTTAATTTATCTGATTATGTTAACCCCATCATGATTAAAAATATAGAAGCAATAAGATATGGAACTTTTGCAAAAAAGTCTGATGTAGCGATTAACTGTATTGATGATGATAAAATTATTAATTTTCTTGAAAAATTAGATGATTATGTTGATCAAAAAAAAGAAAAAGTAAAAAATATTTTGATGAGTTGTTTATAGCGTCTCATTTGTCTCATTTTTTATAAAATGGGGCACCGTAAAACCCCTTTATAGTGTCCCATCTGTCCCATTTATAGTTATCCCACAAGCCGTTGGAAAGTTCTCGGAAACCATCAGAAACCCCTTGTAAGTTGAGTTCTAAACCCGAACGGGGTGCTATAAAAGACCAGATTTATCCGGTCTTTTATTTTATATAACGATACAATATTGCAATAAGCTCCTATTGTTACTATAATAAATAATATGAATTTAGCGGATTTTCAAAAGGAGTCGAAAAAGGCGCACTTAGGTATCGGACAAGAGTTTGGTTGTATTTTGTCTTTGGTTGATTTTGGAAATGTTGATTATTGGTATGAAAAAGATTGTCGTGATAGTGATGGCAACGAGTTAGACAGTAATCAAAAACTCAACGTGGATATTGAAAAATTATTTTATTTTTGTAATATTTTTTCTGTAAAATCAAAGTTTTATTACGGAATTGATCAGAAAAGAAAAAAATCAATTCATATTATTAGATTGGCTAGAGATAATTTTGGCAAAACAAACGCCATAACTAAGCATATTCAGTATATTCGTCATTATTTAAGTGAATTAGAGGAGTGGATTAATACTCGATCGATAACATACGATGCTCAGGGTAAATTTGTTCTATTACCTAAGTGTAATTTTGATGTAGAAATATGCATTGACGCCATTAGATTAATGGATGAATACAACACTTTATGCCTGTTTTCCAGCGATGCCGATTTTATTAGTCTGTTTAGATTTTTGAAAAATAAGGGTAAAAAAATAATTTTAATTAAGGGTGGTTATGCTCAAACTCAGCTGATACAACAGGCAGATTTAGTTATTCAGGCTCAAGATATAAAACCAGATTTGACTGTTATAAAGCAAAAATCCCGCCAATAAGGCGAGACTTGCGGATCTCGGACCCGTATCCACGGGCAGGGTAATTTTCATTACTTAGTTATTATACAATATAATTTAGACCAAAGTCAATTTTTATAGACAAATTAATATACTTAGTTTAATAATTTAAATATATGAACTTAGAAAACAAAGTTGCGATCGTCACCGGTGCCGGTCGCGGTATTGGCCGGGGCATCGCTCTGGCTTTGGCCAGCGCCGGCGCTTCAGTGGTCGTGAGCGATGTCAGTTTAGTGGACTGCGTCAGTGCCGCCGCGGAAATTAAGGATAAAGGCGGTAGAGCTTTAGCTTTGCCGTGTGATGTCGCCGACGGCGAAGCGGTGGCGAAATTAATGGCCGACACAATGGCGGAATTTGAGCGGATAGATATTCTGGTTAACAATGCCGGCATTTATCCCTTTAAACCGTTTTTGGAAATAAGCGAGGATGATTGGGATAAAGTAATTGATGTCAATTTAAAGAGTATTTTCCTTTGCTCTCAGGCAGTGGCTAAATTAATGCCTGCCGGTGGTAAAATTGTGAGCATTTCTTCAATCGCCGCTTTTGTCGGTTTTACCGGTTTAACTCATTATTGTGCCTCTAAGGGCGGTATTGTTGGCATAACTAGGGCCTTGGCTTTAGAATTAGCGGAGAAGAAAATTAATGTAAACAGTGTTGCCCCGGGAGTGATTGAGACTCCAGGTACCAGTACGGGCATGGCACCGGAAGCCAAGAAGCAGACAGAAGCCATGATTCCTTGGGGAAGGATGGGTCGACCGGATGATATCGCTCAGGCGGTTGTTTTTTTGGTTTCGCCATTAGCTGATTACATAACCGGTCAGACTTTGATTGTTGATGGTGGCTATACTTTGCGCTAAATCGAGAAAAAATAGATTATTTTATATACTTTGATTCGCCTGCATTTTATCTATTATTATATAGAAAATATTATTTAAATTTATGCAAAATTTTAGAGGAGAAACGAGGCGTTTGGGTGGATTTGGAGGAAAAAGAGATTTTGGCGGTCGCAGTGCTTTCGGTAAATCTAAGTCTCAGCGCGGTGTCGGCGGGCGCGACAAGGAGCGTCCAACAATGTATCAAGCGGTTTGTAGTGATTGTGGCGCTGATTGCGAAGTTCCTTTTCGCCCCACTCCCGGTAAGCTGGTTTTTTGCGATGCCTGCTTCCGCGGATTTGATCAAAAGCGCCAAGAGACCAAGATGCCGCCGCGTGATAATTATCGGGAACAATTAGCCACTGTTCATATTAAGCTTGATCGCATTCTTGATCTTCTGCAGAGCGACGGTTTTTTAGAAACAGCAGTCGGTAAAATTAAGCGTTTTGAGGATAGGGAAATCGCTCCGGCCGTTAAAAAGCTGGAAAAAGTGACGCAATCAGCGGCCGAAGAAATTGAATCCGGCGTCAAATCAGCTAAGAAAATTGTAAAAAAAGTAAAGAAAGAAGCGAAAGCGACGATTGTTAAGGCTAAGAAAAAAATTAATACATTATCGGCTTGACATTTTTAAGGATAAGGATTAGAATAGGGTTAGTTACTTTATATCGCAAGCCAATCTATAGAGATCTTTAGGGATCTTATTTAGTCGCTTGCCCTCTTCCCAGATGGCCCCTTCATAGTTTGGTAGTTTGTAAATTTGTATGGTTTAATGTTTTTGGGGCTGTCTTGCCTCCAGCTGCCTTTAACTTCGGTTATTGGCAGCTTTCTTTTTTTAAGTGGCTTAAAGCTTGCTTTTTTTAACAAACTAACTATAATTAATTTACTTATAGTTAAACGATGTTATTATGTTCCAAATTAACGCCAAAACTGATTATGGCTTATTGATTATGTTGCATTTAGCCAAATTACCGGGGGAGATTATGCCTTTATCGTCCCTGGCCAAGCACCTTCAGGTGTCTTCATCGTATTTAAGCCAGATTGCCAATTCTTTACAGAGAGCCGGTTTAGTGAAGAGCCGGGAAGGGGTGGGCGGTGGTTATTATTTGGCTCGGCCGGCTAAGCAGATAAAGATTTTAGAAATTTTGGAAGCCTTGTCCGGAGAAATGAAGGTGCGCTGTGCTCACAGTCATAATAAGACTTGTCCGCATTTTCAACAGTGCGGTCTCAAAAATGCTTGGCCCTTGCTTTTAAATGATATTAAATCCAGCTTGGCTAAAAAAAATTTAGCTTCGCTTTTATAATAATATGGATTTGTTGACAGTAAAAAATTTAAGCGTGACCGCCGGTAACAAGGAAATTTTGCATGAGATCAATTTTTCCGTGACTTTGGGCGAGAGCGTTGTTATCATGGGTCCAAATGGTTCCGGTAAGAGCACCCTGGCTCATGTCTTAATGGGTCATCCTAATTATCAAATCACTGGCGGCCAGATTATTTTTCAGGGTACAGACATTAGCTCTGCTAAGCCTGAAGAAAGAGCGGCGGCCGGTTTGTTTTTAGCTTTTCAGGAACCGCGGGAAATCGCCGGTTTGGAATTATTTCCTTTCTTGTTTGATGCCTACAAATCTTTGCAAGTTGCCCGTGGTCGGGAAGCCGGCAGCGTTTTTGCTTTTAAGGAGAAGCTTGATGATGAATTGGCGGCTTTAGATATCAAGGGCGATTGGTCCAATCGCCAATTGAATCAGGATTTTTCCGGCGGTGAAAAGAAAAAGGCCGAGCTTTTGCAATTGGCGCTCGCTCATCCGATATTAGCAATTTTCGATGAAATTGATTCCGGCCTCGATGTTGACGCTTTGGCGGTGGCGGGCAAGGCTATTCAGCGTTTTAAGAATAAAAAGAACAGTCTCCTGGCGGTTACTCATTATCAGCGTGTTTTAAAATATATCAAGCCGGATAGAGTTTTGGTGATGTCTAGTGGCAGGATTGTCCAGAGTGGCGGGCCGGAACTGGCCGCCCGTTTGGAAAAAGAAGGTTTTGCCAGTGTTATTTAATCATTATGGTCGAAGACTTAAAGTCACATAATTCCTTGTGGGATGATTATAATCAAGCTGATTACATGGCTCGGACCAAGAGCGGTTTGGATGAAGTTTTGGTGAGACGTCTTTCCGCGGAAAAAAAAGAACCGGCCTGGATGCTGGCGAAGCGCTTGGAGTCATTAAAAATTTTTCAAGAAAAACCTTTGCCGTCTTGGGGACCGGATTTATCCCGCTTGAATTTGGACAAGATTACTTATTACGCCAAGGCTATGGAAGGTCAGGCGCAGAGCTGGGAAGATGTGCCCACTGATATTAAAAATACTTTTGATAAGCTGGGTATACCTCAGGCAGAGCAGGAAGTCTTGGCCGGTGTGGGCGCGCAGTATGAATCAACTGTTGTCTATCATAATTTAAAAGCGGAGTTCAAGCGCCAGGGTGTTATTTTTGAAGATATGGATGTCGCTTTAAAACAGCATCCGGAATTGGTCGAGCCTTATTTTATGAAGGCGATGCCTAATACTTTGCATAAATTTGCCGCTTTACACGGAGCGGTTTGGAGTGGTGGCACTTTTTTATACATTCCGGCTGGGGTGAGGATAAAGGAACCCTTGCAGGCTTATTTCCGCATGAATGCTAAAGGCATGGGGCAGTTTGAACATACTTTGATTATTGTCGAAAGCGGCGCCCAGGCGCATTATATTGAAGGCTGCAGCGCTCCTCGTTACGGTGTTGATTCTTTGCATGCCGGCGGGGTGGAAATTTATGTCAAAGAGGGCGCGCGTTTCCGCTATAGCAGTGTAGAAAGCTGGAGTAAGGATGCCTATAATTTAAACACCAAAAGGGCCATCGTCGAGAAGAAAGCGCATATGGAGTGGGTGGGCGGCAATTTCGGCAGCAATACCACGATGCTTTATCCTTGCTCCATTCTCGTCGGCGAGGGGGCAAGTGCTGATCATCTCGGTGTTGCTTTTGCCAACGAGGGGCAAGTTCAAGATACCGGCGCTAAAGTTATTCACGTCGCCAAAGATACCAGCTCCAATGTCGTTATGAAAAGTATCAGCAAGGGGGGTGGCAAAGCGATTTATCGCGGGTTGGTGGAAATTGGTCCGCAAGCCGACAAGGCGGCGGTGTCGGTAAAGTGTGACGCTTTGATTTTAGACGAGCTGTCAGCCTCTGACACTATTCCGGTAATAAAAATTAATAACGCCAGCGCCACTATCGCCCATGAAGCCAGCGCCGGCAAGATTAATGAAGAAGATTTATTCTATCTGCGCAGCCGCGGCTTAAAGGAAGCGGAAGCGGCGGCGATGCTGGTCAATGGCTTCATTGAGCCGATTACTAAAGAATTACCTTTGGAATATTCAGTGGAAATGAATCGGATGGTAGAATTGGAAATGAAAAATAGCGTCGGTTAGTGTCTATGAATAATTTTTTAGAATTACAAACAGAACGGGAAATTAAGCTGAATAGCGGCTGGCCCTTTTTATTGGTGGAGCGTTGGTCTAAGAATTCGGCCTTGGCGGTTCGTAAATTTTTGCTTAAAGCCGGCGTCGAAGTCAATTATCTCTTGATTATTGATAAGCTTGTCGATATTGACGCGCTTGAGCGGCAGTGGTCTATCGGTCGTGATACCAAGGTAAATTTATATTATCTTTTTTTACAGCCGCTGAAAGCGGAAATTAGATTTATCCATGATATCGGTGCTGGCGCCATTGTTAATAGTCATTCTTTGGTTTTGGGAAATAATCAAGACGATTGGCGTATCAAAGCTGATTATAATTTTCAAGACAGCGGCAGTTTCGGCCGCGTTAAAGTTGAGGCTTCTTTGCGCGGGCAATCATCTTTGGATTATGCGGCTAGCATGAATGTTTCTCAGGCGGCGCAGAAAAGCGATACTAGAGTTGATATGCGTTTATATTTGGAAGAGAATGCGTGCGGGCAAGTTACTCCCGGACTTAACATCGCCGCTCATGACGTCAAAGCCGGGCACAGCGCTAGCACTTTCAGACTGGCGCCGGAAGATTTGTTTTACTTGCAAAGCCGGGGCTTGTCTTTGGCGGGAATTAAAAAAATGTTGAGCTTGTCTCTGGCCAAAAATTTTATCCAGGGATTTCCCGATGAAGCTTTAAGCGCCGAAGTTTTGAATTTAATCTCGACTAATTTATGAAAGATTATCGTTTAGATTTTCCTTTGCTTAAGAGGAGGTACAATGATCGGGCTCTGGTATATTTTGATAATGCCGCCACCGCGCCCAAACCGCAGGTGGTGATTAAAGCTGTTAATGATTATTATAATTTACATAACGCCAATATTCATCGCGGTCCTAATTTTTTATCGGAGGAAGCGACTCTGTTGTATGAAGGTGCCAGAAAGAAGGTAGCTGATTTTATTGGGGCGGATAAAGAGGAAATTGTCTTTACCGCCGGTGCGACCGCTGGTCTCAATCTTATCGCTAGGGCTTGGGGTGAAAATAATTTAAAAGCTGGCGATATTATTGCTTTGAGCCGGGCCGAGCATCACGCTAATATCGTTCCCTGGCTGCAGTTAAAGGAAAAAATCGGTGTTGTTTTAGAATATATTGATATTAAGGCTGACGGCACTTTTAACGAGCTTAGCCTGGATAAAATTTTTGATCAACCTCGTTTACGTGTTTTGGCGATTACACAAGCCTCTAATGTTCTTGGTCAGTTTTATGATTTACGGTTGATATTAAAGCGAGCGCAAGCGCAGGGAGTGTTGACGGTTGTTGATGCCGCTCAAAGCGTCGTCCATAATCCGTTGGCTGTCCACGATTTAGATTGTGATTTTTTGGTTTTTTCCGGACATAAGCTTTTAGCTCCGTCTGGTGTCGGCGTGCTTTATGGACGCCGGGATTTATTGGAAAAAATACCGCCATTTTTGGGTGGCGGCGGGATGATTGCCGAAGTGAAAGAGCAGTCTTTCACTCCTTTGGCGGAGGCCCTAAGACTGGAGGCCGGTACGCCCAATATCGAGGGGGCGATCGCTTTGGGAGCGGCGTGCGACTATTTACAAGAAATTTCCTGGCCGGAAATAATCAAGCGTGAGGAAGTCTTAAAAGATTATTTTTTAGAACAATTATCGTCTTTATCTTTTGTCCGCTTGCTGGGCGGCAATGAAGGCAGACTACCTCTATTTGCTTTGGACTTGCAAGGCATTCATCCGCATGATGCCGCTGACTTGCTTGGTGAAAAGGGAATTATCACCCGCGCTGGTCATCATTGCGCCCAACCTTTGCACGATTCTTTAGGAATCGGTGCCAGCCTGCGCGCCAGCCTGTCTTTCTATAATACGACCGCGGAAATTGATGTTTTTTTCCAGGCCTTACAGTCTATTAAAAAATCTTTTTCTTTTTAATATGAATATTTACGCTCAAAATATTCTTAATCATTACCAATGTCCGCGCCATCGAGGAGAAATGCCCGCTGCTGATGCCTCTGGCCGCGAGCTTAATCGCAGCTGCGGCGACGAGATGACTGTTTATGTAAAAATAAAAGACGGCTTAGTAAGCGCCATTTCTTTTACCGGTAAAGGCTGTGCTATTTCTACGGCCGCTATTTCTATTTTGAGTGAAGAATTAATCGGTTTAAGCAAGAATGAAATTTTAAAAATGGACATTGATGATATCCGTAAATTATTAGGGATTGAAATCAGTTGGCGGCGGGAAAAGTGTGCGCTTATCGGTCTGCGCGCCTTGCAGGGGGCTCTGCGGTCTTTAGGGAGCGATAAATTGTGATATGGTTATAGATGCCCGAGAGTTGCGTCGCTTATCGCCGTTTGAGGCGTCAAAATATCTAATTAAAAACTTTGACCAGACGCATATTTTATTTGGGAAGATATTTTAGATACTTATAATATCGGCGGTTTTGACGTTTAGCCGCTGCTATCGGTGCGCAAGCCATATATTTATGCGGTTCTTGCGCAACTCCACTCAATCATCGTATTGCTGCCATCATTAGTTTTTCACCGTCCAGGATTTTAACAAGAGTTGATTTGCCGGCGCCATTTCTACCGATAATGCCGATTTTTTGTTGGCTAAATACAGTAAAAGACAAACCGCTGAAAATCTTTTGGTCATTGCCTTCTTAATTGAGATTACTGGTTTGTATTAGTATGGACGTATTTAGTCAACTTCGATACTGATGATTTTATAGATTTTTTCCCGGCCATTAATTTGTATTTTTATTTCTTCGTTAATTTTTTTGCCGAGCAGGCCGGCGCCGAGCGGAGAATTATGGGAGATGATGCCAGCCGCCGGGTCGCTTTCGCTGGCACCGAGGATGACATATTTTTTTTCTTTGCCTTCATTTAAAACCGTGACACGATGTCCGATTTTAACCTTGTCGGTATTTTTATCCGGGATAATGATTTCGGCGCGCTTAAGCAGATTTTCTAAATCAAGCAGGCGTTGGTTTAGGTCGCGCAGGCGCCCTTTAGCCAGTTGGTAGCCGGCATTTTCCGAAAAGTCGCCCATTTCCGCCAACCTTTTCACTTCGGCGGCTTCTTTTGGTCTTCTGGCGTTGAGTTGAATAAGTTTTTGTTTTAGTTCCTCATATTTTTGAGGGCTGAGGTGATAATCTTTGGGGGCAAAGAGGCGGCTGTCGCCTTTGCGGATAGGTGTTTGCATAAGATTGATATTATAGCTTCATCATAAGCTATGTGTCTCTGAAAGGCAATATTTTGTTTGTGTTTATGATTTTTAAAAAGATGTGAAAATTATAAATAAAAAATTGATAATCATTATGAAAAATAATCGTCTGGCTTTTTATGCAGTCATCATCTCGCTGGTTTTGGTTGTTATTTTATTCTTATCTTTCCATTTTTTCTTTCCGATTGATTTAAAAAATGAAAATGGCGCCGTGCCAATAATGATTGATGAGCGGTTATCTAGCGATGTTGTTCCGGAAAGGCTACCTGAGTTTACCGCTTCTAGTCTCCCCTCGGAAAGCGATGTTTTTGTTGATCCGATGGCGATTGAAGCCAGCGGCGTCGCTATTGCTAACCCCACCTCCGCTAATTGCGTGGCACAAGGCGGAGATTTACACATCCAAAGTCGAGGTGATGGTTCTCAGTTTGGCCTTTGTTATTTTGAAGATAATAAAGCTTGCGAAGAATGGGCATTAATGAATGGCGATTGTCCTGTCGGTGGCCGGCGTACTAGTGGTTATGATACGGAGGCGCAGAAATATTGCGCTTGGCTGGGAGGGGAGGTGTCGGCGGCTGTAGATGTCGTTTGTTCTTTACCTGATGGTCGTCGCTGTTTAGCCGCTGATCTTTATCAAGGCTACGATTGTTCGGCCGGAACCGCTCAAAATTAGCCAAAACATTTTTCTAAAATTTTTGCTTGACTTATATTGAGTTTTTGTGTTATATTAAAAACAAGATATGCTTCTCTATCTTTTTATTTTATAATCGTCGCAGTGGCTTGACGGCCGCTTATTTTTTTATGTTAAAGAAAGAATTGCGCTCTCCGGAAGCTAAGTTAGATTTCTCCGGTTTGGGTATAAAGGATTCAATTTTAAAAGTGATTTTTGATTTAGGTTTAAGGGTGCCTACCCCTATCCAGCATCAAGCTATTCCCGCCGCTTTAAATGGTGAAGATATTGTCGGTATTGCTCAGACAGGTACCGGCAAGACTTTTGCTTTTGGTATTCCCATGCTTCAGCGCTTGGCGCTTGTTAAAGGTCGCGGTCTGATTCTATTGCCGACTCGAGAATTGGCGGGACAGGTAGAAAACAGCTTGCGCAGCCTAGGCGGGCCTTTGGGTTTGCGTACGGTGTCTTTAATCGGGGGTGAAGCCATCAGCCGTCAGCTTAACGCTTTGCGTCGTCGCCCTCATATTTTAGTCGCGACTCCGGGGCGATTAATTGATCATCTTAAGCGCGGCTCCGTTCGCTTGGATGATATTTCCGTTTTGGTTTTGGACGAGGCGGACATGATGTTTGACATGGGCTTTGCGCCGCAGATTGAAGAAGTTTTAAAAAAAATTACATCTCAGCACCAGACTCTTTTATTTTCCGCTACTATGCCGGCGGCGGTGATGAAATTAGCGGAGAAACACCTGCGGGCGCCGGTAAGGATTGAGGTTGCTCCGGCTGGGACGACAGTAGAGTTAGTGGAACAAGAGATGTTGCTTCTACCGCGCGATAGCCGTTGGGAGCAATTACTTTTGTTATTGAAAGAATTTCGGTCTTCGGTCTTGATATTTGTTCGCACCAAGCACGGCGCCTCAAAATTAGCTAAAAGATTACAAGCTGAAAAATATCAAGCCGCCGAAATTCATTCTAATCTTTCCTTCCCGCAAAGGCAGGCGGCTTTGGCCGGTTTTCGCAGTGGCCAGCATCGAATCTTAGTGGCGACAGACGTGGCTGCTCGTGGTTTAGATATTAGCGGCATTGAATTGGTTGTTAATTTCGATTTACCTGATAATTCCGAAGATTATGTTCATCGCATCGGTCGGACAGCCCGTGCCGGTAAAAAGGGTAAAGCCGTTTCTTTCGTGGCTCCTGATCAGATTAGAGAAATTCAAAAGATTGAGCGTTTAATTCGCCAAACTCTACCTGTACGCCGCCTCGGCGTATCGGCTGTTAATAAGATTAAAGTTAAGCCTATATCTATGATTGAGCCCAAATCATTGATGGACAAAAAATTTATTCATCAGTCCTCACATAAAAAAAAGATTAATCAAAACCTTGCTCCTCGCTATGATAGCCTCGGTTTTCGCAAACGTCCTGACAAAATTGATCCGACGGCCACGCCTGATTATTTGCAGCCTCGGAGTTCTAATAAAAAAACTAGTTTTAAAAATAATTTCCCAGCCCTGCGTCCCTTATCTTATTCTAGTAAGGGGATGTTGAAAAAAACGACTTCACGAGTAATTATTAACGATTCTGAGGTTAAACCTAAGTCTAATAATCGTCGTTTTGAAAATTACGAGGTGACGCCGCCAATTGTCAACCCGTCTTTTGAGGGGGGTAATCGCTATGCTTTCCGGCGCGCCATGTATCTTTTAAAGGAAGAGGCTAAAGGCCGTTCTGTGAAAAAGAGAACGTCGGCTCCCATTAATGGGAACCGAATGGAGCGTCGTGCACCCAATAGACCGCTTCGGTCCGGGGTGCGCGCTTCCGGCTTCAAGATTTTTAAAAGCTCGTAGTCTCACCGTCCTGCTTTTAAGGCCAAATTTTTCCGTCCTCGTTTTAAGAAAAATAGGTATTAAAAAATCGGCGCTTTAACAACGGCGGTTTTTTGTTTGTAGCCTAATTAGAAATAATGCTTTATAATATTAAGATTCAATTTGTTTAAGCATTTTTTATGTCTATCTCTTTATTTTCTTTCCCTATAGCCAAAAAGATGAAGCTTAACGGCGTTTGGTTGGGAACACTCAAGCCAGAAACACTTTATATTTTTATCCATGGCTTGGGCGGAAGTATTTTTTCGCGGCATCATTTAATTTCATTATTGGCTTCAGGGAAAAACGCTGTTTTGGCTTTTAATAATCGCGGTTTCGGTACAATTAATTATTTGAAGCAAGGAGAAGGGAAAAACAAAAAATATTTTCCCGCTGGCGCGGCGCATGAAGTTTTTAGCGATTGCGTTGATGATATTGATGGCGCGGTCGCTTATGCTCGCTCTCAAGGAGTTAGACGTATTTTTCTGCTCGGCCATTCCACCGGTTGTCAGAAGAGTGTTTATTATTTAGCGAAGAGGCCACGAGTAAGAGTTAAGGGGGCGATATTATTGGCGCCGATTAGCGATTATTCTAATGTGTTACGTCCCCAAAATAGGGAAAGATATCTTCGCGCTTTGGCTTTTGCTAAAAGATTAAAGGAAAGCGGGCGTCCTCATGATTTATTACCGTCCACTCTTTGGCCGGCACCGCTCGACGCCCAGCGTTTTCTTAGTTTATATACAGCCGAGAGCGCCGAAGAAATATTTACTTATGCTTCCGGTAAAAAACCTAAGACTTTGCGGGCGGTAAAAAGGCCGATATTGAGCATTCTGGCTGAATTTGACGAATTTGCCGATCGGCCGGCACGGGACATAAAAACTTGGTTTGATGGGCAGCTAAAGACAGGGAAGTATAACAAGAGTGCTTTGATTAAGGGTATCGGCCATGGTTTTGAGGGTGAAGAAAGAAAGGTCGCTTCTCTTATTCGTCGCTGGTCGCAGACGATTAAATAATTTTTTATTGTGATGTCTGAAATTAAGATAATATTGAAGAGGGTTCGCCGTTCCCGTCATTTACGCCTTAGTATCGGCGCGGACGGGAGCGTTTTATTAACCAGACCTTTTTGGGTCTCGGAAAAAGCGGCTCGTTATTTTTTACATACAAAAGCAGATTGGCTAAAAGCGCAATGGCAGAAAGGGCGAGCCAGTGATGATAATTATTTTCGCCGCGGTGGTCGAGAAGATTATTTGCGCAACAAGGAAAAGGCGCGCGCCTTGGTAGTTCCTCGGCTTGATTATTTTAATCAGTTCTATAATTTTAAATTTAGACGTTTAAGTATTCGCGATCAGCGTAGCCGCTGGGGAAGTTGTTCAAGAAATGGCGGCCTTAATTTTAACTACCGGTTAGTGTTCTTGCCTCCAAATTTGGCAGATTATCTGATTGTACATGAGCTCTGCCATCTGGGAGAATTTAACCATAGCCCGGCTTTCTGGAAACTGGTAGCGCGGACGATTCCTGATTATGAAAATCGCCGCCGTTTATTGCGTAAGTTGTAAAAAACTTGAAATTCAACACAAAAGGATTACCGATTTGTTTAACAGAAAATATTGGTCTTTTTAAGGTGAACATTGTTATAAGGAGCAGTTTTTAATCTCTAGACCAGCAATCAGTGTAATTTTCTTTTTTCCTTCCTGATTGTTTTTCTGTTATAATAAATACAGATTGAGATATTTATATTTTGTTTGTTTTTATGAAAAAATCAAAAAAATGGTCATTAATAATTTTAGCCTTGTTTATTATTGGCTCCCTTGTCTGGTGGTGGCTAGCTAAACGCAATCAGGCTCCTATCTATTCGACGGTAACGGTTGTTTCCGGTCCTTTAGTACAGACTGTCAGTGAAACAGGTACTCTCAAGCCGGTAAAAGAGGTAGCCTTGAATTTTTTATCATCCGGCCGGATTAAGTCGGTGGCAGTAAAGGTGGGCGATAAAGTTAGTGCTGGCACTGTTCTGGCCGCTCTTGACGATAGTTCTCTGCAGACTAAAAAGCTAGAAGCGGAAGCAGGTTTGCAGATTGCCCAAGCATCTTTGTCTAAAATTTTGGCTGGCGCTAGCACCCAGACGGTGGCAATCAGTCGTTCTACCGTTAATCAGGCACAGGCCGAGGTAGATTCCGCTAAGGTCAATTTGGAAAAGACGCGCCAAAGCGTAGCGGAAAACATCCGTCAAGCAGAAAAGACTTTATCTGATTTGGAGCTTAATTCAAGTTCAACTTTAACTCCATCCGAGCAAGCGGTGGCGACAGCACAGACCGCCTTGGATAATGCCGAGAAGACTGGCAAAAAGAATGTTGACAATGCCCGCAATTCCGCGCTTTTGTTTATGAGCGATAAGATATTAAGCTCACAAATCGCCTTGGATAATATCAATACTATTCTTGAGGATAATGATGCTAAACCTGTCTTGAGTGTAAAGAATAGTTCGCTTTTGGCTAAAACCCGCGACGCCCGTCTGGAAGCTTTAGCTTTAATTTCTCCAGCTAATCAAGCCGTTAATTTGGCGAAGTCATTGATGAGTGAAGCAGCTGTCAGTAGTGCTGGCGCCTCCGTCTTGTCTCTTTTGTTACAAACAGATCAGGCTCTGGATTATGCTTATTCTATGTTAGAGGCTACTATTACCAGTGTTGATTTTTCTCAAACGAAATTGGATTCATATAAGAGCCTTATTAGTGGCCAGTCTTCCCAAATTAATACGGCTATTAGCGGTATTGAAAATTCTATTCAGGCTTTTCATAACGCTCTACTTAGTCAAGACACCTCGATAGCAGTCGCACAAGATAATTTAAATCAGGCACAATCTGCTCTAAGTAATGCCATCTTGGCCGCTAAAAATAATTTAAATAGTTTGCGCTTAAGTGGCGATCAGCAAATTGCTTCTGCTCAAGCTCGTTTGGACAGTGCTAATCAAAATTTAGCTTTAGCGCAAGCCCAGCTTAATAACACTGTTGCTCCGGCACGTTCTCAGGATGTCGCTTTAGCGCAAGCCCAGGTCAGTCAGGCTCAAGCCAGTCTGGCCGGCATTGAACAACAGATTAGCGATACAGTTTTAACCGCCCCTTTAGACGGTGTTGTGACGGCGGTTAATTATGAAATTGGAGAACAGTTCAGCGCCGGCGGAAAAGCGATGATTATAATTTTAGTAAATAATAGTTTTAATGTTGAAGTAGATATTGCTGAATCAAATATCAGCAAGGTCGAGCTTGGTGATGATGTTGATATTACTTTTGACGCTTTTCCTGATGATTTTATTTTAAAAGGCAAAGTTAGCTTCATTGAACCGGCGCAGACCCTTATTCAAGACGTGGTTTATTATAAAGTAAAAATTGATTTTTCTGATTTAGGAGATACTTTAAATAAGGTTGAGAGTCGGAATTTATCTTTAAAGGCGGGTATGACTGCTAATATTATTATTACCACCGATAAGCGTGATGAGGTTGTGCAAGTTCCGGCTCGGGCCATCATTGAACAAGACGGACAGAAAATTGTACGTTTGCTAGTTAACGGAGTGGTGCAGGAGCAAGTAGTGGAAACTGGCATGCGCGGAGACGAGGGCATGATAGAGGTAGTTAGCGGTTTAAGACCGGGCGATATAGCGATTACATTTGTTAAAAATAGCGCCTCTAATTAATAAGAATTATGGCCAAAGTTTTATTGGATATAAAAAATCTCTCCAAGACTTATGTCAGTGGCGATTTAGTGACTGAAGTTTTAAAAGATATAAGTTTTCAAGTAAATACAGGGGAATTTGTTTCTATTATGGGCCCATCTGGTTCCGGCAAGTCTACCCTAATGCATATTTTAGGTCTCTTGGAGCGTTCAAGCAGTGGTATTTATAATTTTGCCGGCAAGAACATTGGTGATTTGAATGATGAAGAATTGGCGCATTTGCGTAATCAAGAAATAGGTTTCGTTTTTCAGGCTTTTAATCTTCTGGCCCGTACCAGTGTGCTTGATAATGTGAAGTTGCCTTTAATCTATTCAACTAACAAAAAAAATATGGATGAGCGGGCGCGTAAAGTTTTAAAGAGCGTCGGTCTTGATCATCGTCTTTCTTATTTTTCCAACCAGATTTCCGGAGGAGAGAAGCAGCGCGTGGCAATTGCTCGCGCTTTAGTCAATGATCCGGCTCTAATTTTTGCTGATGAGCCGACAGGAAATCTTGATTCAAAATCTGGTGTTCAGGTTATACAGATATTGCAGGAACTAAATGCTAGAGGTAAGACTATTATATTAGTGACTCATGAAACCTTTACGGCTGAACATGCTCAGCGCATTATCCAGGTTCATGACGGCAGGATTGTCAGTGATAAGGCGGTTAAAAACCGTCGTTTTGCCAAAGATGGTGAACTTTTGAAGTGATTTATGTGGGAAAATTTCCGACAGCTTTTGGTTTTAGTTTCCCGGGCCTTGTTGAGCAATAAGACCCGGAGTTTTTTAACGATGCTCGGAATTATTATCGGCGTCGGTGCCGTTGTCTTGATTATGTCTTTAGGAGCCGGTGCTCAGTCTTTAATTTTGAGTCAGTTGGATGGTTTCGGCGGTGACCTTATAGGCGTTTTACCGGGACAGTCGGACGCCAAGGGACCGCCATCTTCCGTTTTTGGGGTTAAAGTTACTAGTTTGAAGCTGAGTGATGCTGAGGCTTTTCGTAATACAAAGAATCTGCCTCATCTCACGGCAATAGTTGCTTATTACCAAACTAGCGTTTCCTTGTCTTGGCGCGATCAAAGTTATGATACGACCTTACAAGGAATAAACGGGGATTATTTGGAACTTGACGGTGGAGAACTTGCCGCCGGACGTTTTTTAAGTAAAGAAGAGATGTCGGCTAATTTACGGCTAGCGGTTCTTGGTAGTACGGTTGCTGCTGAACTTTTTGGTGGCAACGATCCTATTGGCCAGAAGATAAAGATAAAAAATCAAAGTGCGATTGTTATCGGTGTAATGAAGGAAAGAGGGCAGGTCGGTTTTTCTAATTATGATAATTTAGTTTTTGTGCCCTTGTCTTTTGCTCAGAAAGATATTGCTGGCGTTAATTATTTAAGCAATATTAAGGTTAAGGTTGATAATGTGGAAAATATCGAAGAAAGTATGGAGGCGATTCGTCAGACTTTGCGCGAAAGACACGATATTGATAATCCGGAAGATGATGATTTTTCTGTCCGGAGTTTCCGCGATGCTTTGGATTTAGTTACCAGTATTACCGATGCTTTGCGTTATTTCTTGGCGGCGATGGCCGCCTTGTCTTTGCTGGTAGGCGGAATCGGCATTATGAATATCATGCTAGTGAGTGTTACTGAGCGTACTCGGGAGATCGGATTGCGCAAGGCATTGGGAGCAACTAATAGCCAGGTTCTTAGCCAATTTTTATTTGAGGCGATTGCTTTGACTTTAATTGGCGGTTTAATTGGATTATTGGCAGGTGTTTTTATTTCCTATTTAGCCGCTTTAATTGTCCGTTCTCTCGGCTATCGCTGGGATTTTATCGTTTCTTTGTCTTCTGTTTTGCTAGCTGTTGGGTTATCAACTCTTATTGGTATGATTTTTGGTTATTATCCGGCGCGCCGCGCCAGTCGTTTAAGCCCGATTGAAGCTTTGCGTTACGAATAATTTTTATGCGCGTATTAATCGCTTTTCAGCTTGCTTTACATTCCCTTCGTCTTAATCTGGTCCGTACCAGCTTGACGGTTTTAGGGGTGGTTATCGGCGTGGCTGCTATCGTCATTGTTTTTTCGGCCGGTGACGGCATTAGCCGTCTTATTTCCGGAGAAATAGAATCTTATGGCACCAATGTCGTGCAGACGGAATCGAAAACGCCGGGGAAAAATAGCGCCAGTTCGGCCGAGGTTACAACTTTGAAGCTAGCAGACATGGAAGCGATTAACAAGCTCGATAATGTCGTTAGTAGCTATGCTGCCTCTTTGTGCCAGCAGAAAATGTCTTATGGCTCGGAAAGTAAGAAAGGTTTTGTCTTTGGAGTGAGCGCGCCTTATGCGCAGATAGATACTAAGACGAAATTGGCGTCTGGTTCTTTTTTTACAGAAGAAGATGACCGCAGTCAGGCGATGGTAGTGGTGTTAGGGGCGACTTTGAAGGAAAATTTATTTGGCGAGCAGGAAGCTGTCGGTAATTTTATTAAAGTCGGCACGAAAAAATTTCAAGTTATCGGGGTGCTGGCTGAGCAAGGAGGAAACACAACTTTCTTAAATTTTGACGAGATGGCCTATATACCTATCAAGACTTTACATAAGCGAATTTTAGGTATAGATTACGCCATGTATTTTATGCACCAGTTGCGTGATGTTAGCCGAGCAGAAGAAACGGCCGAGGAAATCCGAGCTCTTTTGCGCGAACGGCATGAAATTTCAAATCCTGAGAAAGATGATTTTAGAGTGTCAACAATGGCAGAAATGCTTGACACTCTCGGTATCGTCACTGATGCCGTTACTTATCTCTTGCTGGCCATCGTACTTATTTCTTTATTAGTGGGCGGTGTTGGTATTATGAATATAATGTATGTGACCGTGACCGAAAGGACTCCGGAAATTGGATTGCGTAAAGCGATGGGGGCAACCGCTCAAGATGTGGCCTGGCAGTTTTTAATTGAATCTTTACTAATTACTTTTTGGGGCTGGTTACTTGGCACGGTTTTTGGCATTTTGGCTTCTTATGGCCTCAGTTTACTGGCTCAGGCTTTCAATCTTAATTGGCATTTTCTTTTTCCTTGGCAAGGGATAGCTTTTTCTTTACTTTTTTCTCTTATTTGCGGTTTGCTTTTTGGCTACCGCCCGGCTAAGCAGGCAGCCAAACTTGATCCGGTATCGGCTTTGCGTGTTGAATAATACCATGATTTACAGATGAAAATGTCTTAATGATAGGCATTTTTAAGGCAAGGAAACCCCACATAGGCTGCCAGTGAGGGCGGGGAGAAGATCATCATTGCTCTTGATAAAAGATTGCAAGAAAATATGAAAAGATGCGTATTAAATGTTAGAGGCGCCCGACCTATTGACTTTATAAATTTAAAAATATTTTCAACTTCAGCCGCT
>Ga0116148_1002344_pt1 | contig 18882 bp, 20 predicted proteins | sample AD_UKC055_MetaG_FD_89786 | JGI IMG/M metagenome (GOLD analysis project Ga0116148, IMG submission 89786) | Active sludge microbial communities of municipal wastewater-treating anaerobic digesters from USA - AD_UKC055_MetaG | ecosystem: Engineered > Bioreactor > Anaerobic > Digestate | place: USA... | reverse complement strand
TTTATTAAAGGTTCTTAAACAATTCTTCCAGACTTAGACCAAGAGCCTTGGATAACTTATGGATATTTTTTAATGAAATATTTCGTTTCCCTGATTCAACCAGATATATATAAGTTCTGTGCAGGTCAGCCTTTTCTGCTAATTTCTCTTGCGAAATATTTTGCTTCTGGCGGAGTGTTTTTATCCTTAATCCAAAGTTTTGCAGAATTTCCATTCATTAAAAGTATTCCAATGAATACAATAAGTCAACAGACAATAAGTAGCATGATTATTGACAAAGGCTAAGGAATGCGGTATGTTAATAGTTGAAATACAGGGAATTTCCCAAGGGTTATTTCATTTATTTAAGTAGGGGATGATTGCTTTTAAGCAGGATTCGATGTTGGAAGAAATTTCCTTTCCCCAAAATCTAATTACAACCCATCCAGATTGGGTTAATATGTGATTCACTTTATTGTCTCGTTCGATGTTCTTTTCGATCTTGGAAATCCAATACTCACGGTTACTTACGATTTTTTGTCTTTTTGCTGCCCAATTGTAACCATGCCAAAATTCACCGTCAATAAATATTGCTATTTTACTCTTGCGTATTGTTAAATCAGGTTTGCCAATTATATCATTATTTAATAATCTGTACCTAACCCCTTTACGCCACAGATATTGTCTTAAAATTAATTCCGGTTTTGTGTTTTTGGATTTAATTCTCTTCATCGTGTCAGAACGCACACGAGTTGTGTTAAAACCATGTTTAGATAAAAATTCAGGCATATTCACTTAGAAAAGCCTCAAAACACCTTGCTTTGAGTCTTCAATGGTTGTTCCAAGTAATTCACCATTTAGTTGTCTTTTTATTTGCAATGCCAATTCATAAGCAAAATTTACAGGAACTGCATTACCGATCATTTTATAACCTGCAGCCAGTGAATCATAATAAAAAATAAAATTATCAGGAAATGTTTGAATTCTGGCACATTCTCTTACTGAAAGTCTTCTGTATAAATGCTCATCTCCCTCAACAAATTTCTTCACATCCTGTTCAACATGGAGCATCTTTGGCGCTTGTGGATGGATTGGAGCATGCCTTCCCCCAGCCTGAATAGTGAAACTTACCTCATCCCATGAACGAACTCTGTTTCTTGACATATATATTGTTGAGAATGAGCCTGTCATGTATTCATGGTTTGGTACAGTACAATCAGTGCCATTTGTTTTATTTTTATCTCTTGCTTGAAGTGCATTATCCTTCAAATCCCAAATAGCATTACGCAAGTGTGGGGCGGTTTGTTTTTTCTTTGGAAATACGAAGGTCATGTCCAAATCTTTCCGTAATCCAACAAATATTAAACGTTTCCTATCCTGTGGGACATCATAGTCTTTTGCGTTTAACAACTGTACATTCAAATTATAACCAGCATATTTAAAATGGTTGATAATGTTGCTTAGTGCGTCTGAATGTCTTCCTGCAAGCATTCCAGAAACATTTTCAGCCAAAAAGAATTTTGGTTGTTTATCTTTTAGGATTCTTATAAATTCATAGAAAAGTTGCCCCCGTGCATCTTCGATGCCTCTTAATGCACCTGCCTCGCTCCAACTTTGGCATGGCGGTCCGCCAATAACACCGTCAAAATCATTTGGAATTTCATCGGATGGAATATCCCTTATACTTCTCCTATCTAATACTGTTTGCGGAAAGTTTTTTTCATATGTTTCCCATATTTCTTTATCATATTCATTTGCCCATACGACATTGAAGCCAGCCTTTTCAAATCCTAAGTCCAAGCCACCTGCTCCTGCAAAAAGTGCGATAATATTCATAAAATGCTATATGTGATTAATTTAGAATTAAGTAATAATGCCGGATTGTTCGGGTTTCTGATTAGCACGTCAGTAACAGTAAGAGCCTCATTGTTATTAATTAAGTTTTGGTCATCATTATTGAATGCGTTAAACTTATCCTGCCTAATAATTACTGCCATATTGAACCTGTTCCGCATGTTCATCCTGTGCACATAATCAAATACTGAACATGGATTTTCGATTCCCCACATTCCTCTTACACGTAAATATGTAATACCTAAAGGGTCAACCCTGTTCACTCTGCCTAATTCATTTGTTTCAGCAAATTCTACATCAGGTATTGCCGTAATTCCTTGTGAAATTGTGTTCTTAATCCGTTCATAAATTTGACGGTCTGCAGCATAACAATCTCCATAAACAAGCCACAGAGTTAATAGGTTTCTATCATCTGTGTGTCCTACAGCGTAAATAATATCTTTCTCTTCCCACTGTTCACATTCTCTGCAAGCATTTGTGATTAACGGGTCATTTGAATGTAGTCTTGACTTTGGATAGGAACTATTTAATGCTAATCCTGAACGAGCGGATTGTATCTTCTTTACCTCAACTGCATCACCACCCGTAACAATAAAATCAGGGGGATTATTTTGTGTCCCTATATATGAAAAGGTTCTTGAATACGTCAATATTCTTTCGTTTTCATCCTGACAATTAATTGTTCCTGCGAATGCATCCTTAATATATTCTTCAAGAGCATATCCAACGTTATTAATTCGATTCCTTCCCCTGAAATGCAGCATCAACTCTGTTACAGGGTTTTGAGATATGTTATTGATCGCATGAAGAATATTACTCATAAAACGCCATTAAATGTGTCAAATTTACCAAATGGAACATGAATATTAAAACACCAAGGTGTAAAATTACAAATAAAGAAATGTCCTCATCGGCACTGAATTCGTTATATTCCCAACTGGTGTAACATGCGCAATATATTAGATTCAACCATATAGAACTCAGGGCGGGGGCATTCATTCGTTCCGACAGTGAAAGTATTTAAATAAATAATACTCGAAGGGGATTCCCAAACATTATAAAATCTTTTTACCGGAATGCCCTTTTTCCCCAACGGGTAAGACCTGTTCTTAACAATGGGATCGGTAGAAAACTGCTCTAAATATTTAAATTGTAATTCTGCAAACAAATATTCGAACTCTTTACCGATAGACAAGATTATTTTTAAGTCAGCATATTCAAGTATGCTTTCAGCAGGTTCAATAACATGTTCATTTACATGAGCAACTGAAAAATCTTTAAGCACACCCGTATCAAAGAATTTTGAATGCCAAGGACATAATTGAATAGCAAATGGGTTCTTTGGTGAGGAACTTAATCTACTAATCCATTCCGCCCTCGTCTGCCACCATTTACCAATATTCGTATCCTTATATTTGTTTAAGTATGGGAAAGATTTGGCAAATTTATCATAGTTACCGTCAGCCTTTAAGTCACTAATAAACAAACCTGATGAATGCTTTTGGAGTTGATAATTAACACCACCATATGGATTTAGGGTTAAGATAATTGCAGATAAATCTCGTGGATTTCCATAATACGGTTCGGGTAATGCATCAGCATTTCTTAAAAGATTTTCAAATTTGCTCCAATAATTGCTTTCTGACTGAAAGAAAGCAATAGGATTTATGCTCCATTCATTTACATACTTATTCCAGTAGTCTACATATTCATGAATTGTTTTCATATTATTAAATAGTAATTTATCTCTGCATTGAAGATTGGTGGTGTTAAAAACTTATCCGTTGTGGCTGCTTCGGTTTTTAATTGTCAATCTCTAATTATTGATTGGCGAATTTGACCAAAGATAATAGTTTTGTCTAACTAATGGAGCACGACCGTTAGGCGCAGATAATGAATAGTTTAAGAAATAATGGCAAGTTATTGTACCATTAAGGAAAAACCTTGCAAGCAACGTCAAAATTTAATGACTCATTAGACATAACTACCCTTAAAGGTTTTATGTCTTCACAGCAATAAGGTAATAAAGCAACAACCTCATAACTCATTATATTTTTTTAATGTTCCTTTCGCTTTATGAACAGGGTATTTTATAGAATTCGTTTTAATTTTTTCAAAGACAATCTTTTTCACGTCAAACTTATATTTTTCTGCAAGCATAAAACTATAAGCAAAAACATCTGCCAATTCTTCTTTTACCCTATCTAAGTTGGCTTCCTCTGACTTTTTCCAAAGAAACAACTCAAGCAGTTCACCCGCTTCAACGTTTATTGCTAAAGCCAAATCTTTGGGATTATGAAACTGCTCCCAGTCCCTTTCATTGCGGAAATTAACTAAGGCATCAATTATTTGTTGTGTATCACTCATTTATTGCTTGGTTTGAAAAGAGTTAACGCTAACTTATATTCATTATCATACGGAAGTTGAAGTTGTGGCAGCATTTTAGGCATGACCAACGACCAACTGACATAATAATATGCAAGGATATGGTAACCGGAAAATTTCTTATCAGGGATCAATCCAATGATATAATTTTTGTTTTCTGGTCGATATCCCTGAGTCCCTTGCAAAGCAATCTCATATGCAATTTCTTTGATCTTTTGCTTTGGCATATTTTGGAAAAACTCAAGTGCTTCGACCATATACATTACCACTGCCATATTCGTACCCATTTCTTTTTGTGACTTCTGGAAATCTTCCATTTCCTTTTCCTTTCTTGGATCACGGGATTCCAAGTCAAACGGGTCTTTTTCTATTTCATCAATTATGTCATCCAAAGATTTCTCTTCCCCAAATATTTCTTCATCGACAAGTTCAAAGTATTTTTCAAGGTTCAGGTCTTTCGCCCAATTCTCTATCAGTTCATATTCCTCGCCTGATTCCCGATCATCACGATATTCGTAAAATTCAGCATACATTTCTTTGGCTGTCTTCTCTTCCAATACAGCCGCTTTAAAGTTTCCGGTTAAATCAATGCCATAGAGGTCTCTGAATTGATAAGCACCGATAAGGTTCAGTATTTTACTGGCACGTAGTATCGCTATTGGTGAAAGGCTTATGATGTTATTGTCTGTGGTTGCTTTAATCCCATCCGAAATGATTGAATACAGAGACAGCAATTGATATGGTCGGATTCCCTTGAATTCCTGAAACAACTTGTCTTCGATGAATAAATCTATCGGGGCGTTAAATATCTGCCTGTTGATACCATCAAAGAGAGAGTCAAAATATTCATTAACGGATATCTCAGGTATCCCTTTTTTCAGCAGAACCTGACGATGTTGCCTAAGGTCATTTAAAAATACCGACTTTGTCTTATTATTAGAAATGAACAACTTATTACGGGCATCGTTTCTGGCATCCGTTGCGAAATCCAAGTGCACGAGTTCGTGCATGACAAGGTGGTATGTCGCTGGGTGCTTGGAGTTGAACTTAATTAAGTGGTATTTCCTATCGTATTTTTCGGCAAATTCAAATTTTGCAGCCGTATCAAGTGAATCATCAATCTCGACCTTTATTTCTTTGCCTGATTTTTCCTGAAGGTGGGTTCGATAATCATCGAATAGTTTCTTGCCAATATCTGTTTTGATCAACGCCTGAGCGGATTCAAAAAGCAATTGCTGTGCAGTCTTGCTCAATCCTCTTTCTCCCTCTCCGCATTTCTTAATGCACATGAGTGCAAATTCGAATGCATTCTCATTGTTTCCCTTCATCTGATTGACCAAGGCGATCCCGTATAAAGTGTTGGGATACTCAGGATTAATTGAGTACGCTTTCATTAAATACTGTAATCCATCATCGACCTTACCAGCCTGTATTAAATTAGTCCCAAGGTTATTGATGGCTATATTATCATTTGGGTCGTTCTCAATTACCTGCTGGTAATACTTGCGTGCAGTTTCAATATCATTTTTGTTCCTTGCAAAGATGTTCCCGATCATTATCAAGGCATAATTATTCTTTGGATTCCATTTAAGGGCATCAATCAGGTAATTTATTCCCTCTTCATCATTACCAATCATTGAATATGCCTGACCAAGAGTTCTATAGTACTCGGAATTGGCTGGATTGTTAGTGATCAATGATTTTAATATTGGGATAGCCTCGTTGAACTTGCCACGTTGGCATAAATTATTTGCCCGGTTAAAATCAACATTTTGTGCAATAATATCAATTGGATTAAAATGAATCTCAGCAAATCCCTTACCAATCTTGACCTCTGGTCGGATGTCTGCAACAGTATAATAATCAGTCAATACTTTTATAATTAGTTCTTCGTCATCCATTTTCCCTTTTAGCACCGGGAAGAGTTCTTCAAGGAAACTGCCGATCTGGTGAATAATTATCATGCTAATATTTAATGGTTTACGTTTTGAATCAAAGGTAAGTATTTTGTTTCACTTTTTTATTTAACGATTCCCGGATATAAACCGATTGTCATCCATTATTACCAGTGTTGATGGCTTCAGTCCATTCAATTGTGAAAACGCTGAACGATAAGGATAACTCCTAATTGAGAGAGTACCTTTACTTGTTATAGATCGGTGATTTGTCACCAAAAATTTGGTGTTTATCAAAGGTGTGCTTATTCAATCACGAAATTTTGCAATAAAAATTGCCATTTATACGTACTATGATCAACAACAATGAATTTCGAATTGTGATGGTTAGTAAATAATACGTTCTTTTAAGTTGTTCAAGTGAAGCGTTAATGGTTATCAAAGGCGGGTGTCAAAACCTGCCTTTGGTGTTTTAAAGGGTGGAAAGAGTTTTTAATTAAAAATTGTGACTTTAATAAAAGTGGGTTTTTGTCGATGGTCGATGTCAAAGATATCACTGGTGTACTGAAGGGCAGGTCAAGAGTTAGTTTATGGAATATTAAAAATGATGTTATGAGACTTGAGATAAGCAAGAAAGGTGATGAAAAACAAGTTTGTTCAAGATTGCAGTCTTTTAACCGAAAAGATTTCAGCCGGGATAACGTCAAGTTGACAAATACTACAAGTAAAACCTTTATACAAATGATATTTAACACGTTAGGCAAAGTTCAGGTCGGAATTGGTAAGTATTCTCGATTAGTGCAAAATGAAGCAAGAAAAAGATGTTCCAAAGACCTTCATTTTACAAACGAATTAGGCATCATTAAATTCTGTACAACAGATACATATGACAAGTTCAGGTCGCATCTATTCTCAGGTTCAGGTCACTAACTTGCCCTTAAAAAAGTTATATAAATTATATATAGATATATGAATAAGAAAAATTTAATAATAAAAGAATATCTAAGAGAAAATATTAAGCAAGAAGAACTACCAATTAAGTTGGCTAACAAGATTCTTGAGAATATTTTCAATAACCAGATTTACGAATATCGTACAAAGAATAATTTTTTACGATGTATCGGCATTCTTTATTACAAACATGTAAAAGAGCATTACGGATTGGAAGGGTTTATTCCAACCGGTGCTGCTTACTGGAGAACATTATTTGGCGGTGATTATAAGGATAAGGTGATCCGACCACTAATCGATTTGGATATTATCGAATCACTTGATTTCGGTTACCAGTATTTCAATTATGCAGCAAAGAAGACTGCACATGGCAAAGATAAGGGAAGTGTGGGTCTACGGTATCGCATAAACCCGGAACTTACGGACAGCACAGAATGCATCCCGGTCAAATACATAAGCAAGAACAATACACCAATTCTTACTGCCGAAGAAGTTGTTGCCAACCGGGGAACAGAGTTTCTGTTTGAACCGATCCCAGACAGCAACTTTTTCATCAGCATTGACAAACAAAGGGCATGTGACTGGGTAGAAAAAAATGTCGAATCAATATGCAGCGAGTTCCACAACATCAAACTCATCGGAGAACTTCCTGATGATCTGGTTGTCAAAATTCATATTTATGATGACCGGGGGACGTTTAATTCGAGATACCTATCGATAAGTGCTGCAAAATTGACAGCAAGTCTTCAGAAAAAGCATTTTTTTCTTTTCAAAGAAGATTTTTTCATTGCTGAAACAGAAGACTTTCTCAAGCACCGGGCAAGGAATTTAATACCTCATTATCAGAGGGATATAAAGAGGATAGGGAATGTCAAACTTGTATACCGGAGAAGCAGTAAGACATTGCGAATAACAAATCACCTTACAAATTTTCCAAGCAAGGTCTTGCAGTTCATTACTGTCAACAGCCAGACGGTTGTTCAGATTGATATGAGAACATCACAATTTTTGTTGTTTGCCAACCTTCTTAACGTTTATATCAATAAGGGTGAACAGGAATTGCGTGGTCTTTTCAGAAAGCATCAGACCAAGGTCTTCCTTTCAAGATTCATTAAGGTATTGAATGAAATCAGTTACACCTTACCAAATGCGGGTGTTGACATAAGCAACTCAACGTCCAGTCTGTTTTCATCGTCTGACGTTATCAGGTTTATTCAGGATGTATTTTTTAAAGATTTTTATTCCGTAGTTCAGGAAAAACTTAATCTGTCCAGCCGGGGACTGGCAAAACTGATCTTGTTCAAATTATTGTTCAAGCGGAACAACAAATCAGATGTTCTTTTAAATAAAATGAAAGATACCTACCCGATGGTTATGTCAATAATTGCCGGGTTTAAACAGAAAAGTATTGATGACCAACCGGATAATATCGATCCAAATAAGTCGGACGACATAAACAATTTCTCGGTGTTCTTACAGTGCATCGAATCGGAAATATTTATTGATCGCATCTTAATACCTCTACGTGAAAAAGGCGTTCCATGCTTTTCCCGGCATGATTCGATTGTTGTTGCAGATACCTTTGCCGGAGAAGTTGAAGCGTTTATTAATAATGTATTCAAGGATATCGGCTTTATGTGCAACTATAAGGTGGAAGATAAATTTTGGGATGTCGTTGACATGAGAGAACTTGAACACAGTCCCGTTATGGACTGGCTTGCTGATCAGGACTTGTTGGAAACTGATTTTTCAATAGCAGATAGTTTTGAGGATATAGATGACGATGACATGGAATCAGATGAACTTAACTATTACATAGATGACGAAAAACTGGAGACCTGCAGGAAGTTGTTGGAAATAGGACTACAGGATGATTACTTTGAGTATGTTGATGTTGACACGCTGGAAGAGATTACTCTTCTACCGCTGACGATGGCAGATAAAAACATTATTTATGATGAGATTGTCAATCAACGGGACGGGTTATCTTTCTTTCAGGATAAAACAAATACCTTGCTAAGTGATCTGATTGAGAGGATTGAAAGATTTGACTGTCCGGAGTTATGACAGGGTTAATAATAATCAGCGATCCCGAATCTATCCAACCATTTCGAATAGTTCCTTTATTTCGACATCCAAAGCATCGGCTAACTCAAATACCGTAAGGATTGAGATATTTTTCCCGGCTTCGGCACGGATTATCGTGTTTCGATGAGGGGGTGAATTGAGGTTTTTTCGAAGTCCGATCTGCGTCAGACCTTGGTTTCTCCTGAGTTCACGGATATACATTCCAAATATCTCCAGCCTTTTTTGATTCTCTGAGGTTATCGTTTTTGCTTTCATCATTGGGGTTTTCCATAAATACTCCCCATGAAAAGAACAACATATTAAACAATGACTTGCACTTTAATTGATTTTAATGCGCTAATTATACGTCAATAACAGTGATAATATGTACCCGGATTGAAATAAAAACACCCGGAAACAGCAGAAAAAACGCTGATTACGTCATTATTTTAGCAAAAACGGATCAAAACCCTCCTACACGGATCGGTGATCCATCAATTTTTAATTCTGCAGAACTAATTTCAATACCGGGAAACCGGAAGCCGTTCAAATATCTTTAAAAAAATCGGCAAGGGATTTTACATCAGGATGTGCTTCAATGATTGCCAGTAATGTTGTCATCTGAAAATTCTTCCCGGCTTCAAGGTTTGAATAACTTATTCGGGGAAGTTTATTTTCCATGCAAAATTTTTCAATCGGCATCTTTTTTCCCTTACGGAGTTCACGGATTCTATTGCCTATGGCTAAAAGTATTTCCTGCTGGTTTTCTGGGATGTGCTTTTTCCTCACGTGTACCATGACTAAATGTAGTATTAACAAAGATATGTAACCATATGTCTACAAAATTACATGTTCTGTCCAAATTATTACCACATTTATAAAACCATATAATAACCACCACATAATAATGACATTATTTTATATCTTTACCGCATGGGAAAACAAAGAAGATACCGTCACGAAGTGTATATTACAGATACAGAGTCTTTTGAATGGTATTTCATTATAATCGAAGTGGATAATAAGAATGCTCCATTGAATGCATTCTTCGTGAAAGTGCCCCCTACAAACCCAAACTTTAAGATTTACCCGTACCTGTTCAACTAATTTATGTTTTATGAATAATAACATCCAAAAAAATAGTAACCAGTCTTCAGCATGTATCACTTTTGTACAAAGTGATACAAATAATGGGTTTGTAAGATGCAGATATATAATGATATATGAAAGTTATGGAAACCTGAGAAGAAAAAGCGGTATCACTCTTCAGCCATACAAAGCATAAGTGACACCAAAAATCAACAAACAAATAAATCTTACAGCATATGAAAAAGACAGATGAAAGCAGCAATCAGGAAAAAACTGATCCACGCAACGAGAACATAAAGAAATGGGAAGAAAAATGTAATGCTGCCCTTGTTGGAAAATCCATTAGGTATGTTGGATATTTAAACGAGGACGAACAGAGGGAGCTTGGCTGGTACAAGCGATCATTAATAATCTTCTTCACTGACGGCACAGCAATTTATCCTTCGGTAGATGAGGAAGGAAATGATGGTGGGGTCTACTTCACTACAATTAATGGTCTGGAAGTAATTCCACGGTTATAATCATCAATTATTGGTATAACATTAATTTATTCAATATGGCGTTAAAGGGTCAATTAACAACCACCGGGTATATACCTTGGGATACGTTCCAACTTTTATTGCAGAAATTAGAGCGTGATGGAAATTATAAATTCCAATTGCTGTTTGCAGTTGGTACTTATGTGGGTCTCCGGATCAGTGATCTGTTAAGATTGAGATGGAAGGATGTCCTTGATAAGGATGTGCTGGAAATAATCGAAGGCAAAACAAAAAAGGTAAGACGGATACATCTTAACCCAGAACTAATCGCTATCATGAACAGATTATACAAAAAGATCGGTATCAGCGATGAAAATGAACTGCTGTATGCAAATAAGACCAAGCAAAAGGCAATGAATATCCAGTATGTCAATCGTCAATTGAAAGAAATTTCAAAAAGATACAACCTCCCAACAACCAGAAATTCAATATCATCTCACACATTCCGCAAAACAATGGGACGACATATTTGGGAGATGAATGGATATTCAGAGAAGTCCCTGTTGTTGCTAAGTGAGATATTTAATCATAGCAGTATTAAGATTACCAAATTGTACTTGGGTATCCGGGAACAGGAACTCGGAGACATTTATCTTAATTTGTAATGCTCGATGAACATGGATGGTTATCTTTGTTATCATCATAATCCTATCATTATGGTAACATTCAAAAAAGGAGATATAGTCAGATTTATTCCTGAATATCAGGATGGCGAAGAAGAATTTGATTATATATTAATTGAAGACCCGGATGGTGGGCGGGTAAAGGTTGCGCCAGTTAATTCAGGAATGTCTTTGCCACCCATTCAAGTTGTTAAGACTGAGTGGCTACAGAAATAAAAGTCTGTTCATAAATCAGAAAGTAACAACGTCTTGGAATCGTAAGATTATTTATCAACAATTATTGCCATAATCGATATTTGTCCGTAAATTCGTCCGTAATTTTAGCGGTAGTTAATTATTATGGTGAATACTAAGTTTTACTTGGACAAGGCTGATAAGAATAGGAATGCTCCCATACACCTTGTAATCAGACAGAAAGACTTACAGGTTAAAGTTGCTGTCGGGGTGAAAATAAAGTGCAAGGATTGGGATAATAAAAATCAAATGGTAAAAGAATCTTCCATAAACCATCAAGCAATAAATAAATATTTGACATTCTTAAAAAGTGAGGTCGATAAGCATTTGGAAACAGCACCACACAATCAATTGACGGATATAAAATTAAAAGAAAAAATTTCCACTCTTGTAAAAACGCGGAAATCAAATACAGAAATAAAAATTGTTCATGATGACAACAAGTTTTATGAAGACAAGACTCCGGTAACCTTCGTTGACCTGTTTGCTGGTGCGGGTGGTTTTAGTGAGGGATTTCTACAAGCGTACACCAAAGAAAAATATTATGATTTTCTTCTTGCAAGTGATATCAACGAAAATTGTGAACTAACCCACCGTGCCAGATATAATTATCAACTTGGACTTGATGCTGAATTCCTGAAGCAAGACATAACTGAGCCTGATTTTCTGGATAATCTCGTTGAGAAATTGCACGGGAGAGAAGTTGCTGTAATATGTGGCGGACCGCCATGCCAAAGTTTTAGTTTGGCTGGTAGACGTAAAAAATATGATAAAAAAGATGACTTGTTTGCCCATTATCTTCAAGTAATTCGACACTTACGCCCGAAGTATTTTATAATGGAAAACGTGAAGGGGATATTAACCAAAGAACAGGGCAAAATTCGGGAAATGATTCTTCAAGAGATAAAATCAATCGTGGACTTGCAGGAATTTCACCAACTAATTGATTTTGTGGACAGTATTCCAAAAACCAACGTAAACCAGCCTTTTATCTTGAAATGTTACAAGTTACGATTGCTGTTCGAAACACTGTCTGAAAAAGAACTTGATGAAGGGAAAGCAAACTACATTCAGAATGTTGAAAAAAAGTTCATGTCTTTGATCACTAAGATTGCTGATTATAAAACAAGTAAAACCGATCCCAATATTAATACTATCCGGCATGGCTTTAATTTATTGAAAAGAGAAATTGAACTTCTATCCATAAGGAAGAAAATTATCAATGAAAAATCCCATTGCAATATTGATAATGATTCGTTCGTACAAGATTTTGATGCCTTCTTGACGGTAATTGATTCTGAATCAATAATCGGTAAGATACGTGATGCGTTTCATACCTTTCATGCACCACATAAATACGCAAAGGAAATTGACGAAATAATTTTTGCGCTTCAAATTCTTACATTCAATTTGGACGAATGCATTCAAGGTCTTGATGCATATGCTGAAAACTTAGGTAGGTCTGATGAATTCAAGAACATTTTATCTCACATTCGATTATATAATATTGATGAACCATTTGTCGCATTAGCCTCAAATTATGGAGTCCCTCAAAATAGAGAAAGAGTGTTATTTATCGGCTGCCGGAAAGATCAAAAATTAATAACCAAAATTCCACCGACAGTAAAGACGAACGAAAAAGTAACTGTTTACGAAGCCTTGTATGATTTGAACTTCCTTGGCAATGATGATGAAAAGTTTAATTACGAAATCTTGGATGCTGGACAGGATGAATTTGATCATTTGATAATGAGACGTACGATAGATGGTAAGCCTGATCGAGTTCATGGAATAACATATTCAGATTGGTCTAAGCAAGGTCGAATCAATGGCAGGTTTAAAAATGCAAAAAATCCAATTTATGTACGGACATTAGAAGAACTTGACCATCCTGCAAATCATCTTGTTGCGCCACTTCATAATCACAAAACAAGTAAGCAAAATGCGAGTGTTATCAATCGACATAAACAATATTAATCATTTAAAAATATTACTAACTATAAGATATTTAGTTATGAAAAGCCGACTTTATCATTTACCGTTAATGATTACAGCAATAGTAGTATTACTTGCTACAGCCTGTAAGAAAGAAGAACCAGCAACCATACCTTCTTTATCTACGACACCCGTATCTAACATAACAGCAACAACTGCCATAAGTGGTGGTGTAATATCTGATGATGGCGGAGCAACGTTGACCGCAAATGGAGTATGCTGGGGTAAAACCGAGAACCCAACGATTGAGGGTTCAAAGACTAATGAAAGTGTAAGTACCGGGCAGTATGTAAGCCATCTTTCAGGACTGGATGCAGGTACTACCTATCATGTACGTGCGTATGCTACAAATGCCGTTGGCACTTCCTATGGTGCTGATATGACATTTCTGACATTGGGTCAAGCACCTTCGGGTCTAACTCAACAGCCAACAAACGTAAATGCTGTGAGTGCTACACTAAATGCGACAGTCAATCCAAACGACTTATCAACCATTGTAACCTTTGAGTATGGTTTAACAACAAGTTATGGTAGCACGGCAACAGCCTCTCCAAGTCCAGTAACCGGAAATGCTATGGTCAATGTGATGGCTGAAATTTCAGGATTACTACCAGCCACGACTTATCATTACCGTGTAAAAATGGTAAATTCCATAGGTACGACTTATAGTGAGGATAAAACCTTCACCACAGCAGGAATACCACCGATAGCAACCACTTCTGCCGCAACAAGTAAAACAACAACTGGTGCAGCATTGAACGGCACTGTTAATGCGAACAATACCTCAACCACAGTGACATTTGAATATGGCACAACAACGAGTTATGGGCAGACAGTATCCGCCTCTCCCAGTCCTATTGCTGATATGACAAATACTGACGTAAGTGCAAGTATTACAGGACTTACTGCAGGGACTACTTATCATTTCAGAGTGAAAGCGGTTAATTCTTTAGGTACGACTTATGGGAGCGACATGACTTTTACTACAGAAGGTCTTGCCCCAACTGCCACAACTAAGGATGCTACAAACAAAACTTCAACAAGCGCAACCCTGAATGCTTCCGTAAATGCAAACATGGCATCAACAACTGTGACATTTGAATACGGCACAACAACGAGTTATGGGCAGACAGTAACCGCTTCTCCGAGTCCTGTGACGGGCAGTTCAAATACGAATGTAAGTGCAAATATTTCTGGACTTTCGGCAGGTACAACCTATCACTTCAGAATAAAAGCAGTTAACTCTGTTGGTACGACATATGGTAGTGACATGACATTTACAACTGTCGGTCTTGCTCCAACTGCCACAACACTGGATGCAACCAGTAAAACAGCCTCTGGTGCTACACTAAACGCATCGATAAATGCAAATATGGCATCAACTACGGTAACATTTGAGTATGGTACAACCACGAGTTATGGACAGACGGTAAATGCTACTCCAAGTACTGTGACAGGTAATTCAAGTGCTAATGTAAGTGCAAGCATTACAGGACTTACAGCAGGAACAACTTATCATTTCAGAGTGAAAGCAGTAAATTCTGTGGGTACGACTTATGGTAATGATGAATCATTTACGACTCTGTATGCGCCTCCGCCAACAAATGGGTTAGTTGGACATTGGTCATTTACTGGCAATGCAAACGACATTAGCGGAAATAGCAATAATGGAGTAGTTACTGGTGCAACGTTAACTTCCGATAGATTTGGGAGTCAAAATGCGGCTTATAACTTCAATGGATCAAATAATTACATTTCAGTTGCTGATAACAACAATCTTTCTTTGACATCCTATAATTTCGCATTTTCATTTTGGATTTATGTCAACACTGGCACTAATGTTAACATGGGGGTAATCTCAAAACGTAGGTTTGATAGTATGGATGCAAGCAACTGGGAATATAATCTTGGAATTGACGGAAGTCCCAGCCAATTCAGATTTTGGTTTTCCAATCTACAGGGAAACTGTGTCACTTACACCGACCTTGTTGACAATCCGTTAGTAAAAGGACAATGGATTCATTATACGATAACTGCAAATGGGACGATTATTAAGTTGTATAAGAACGGTACTTTGTATTCTGAAGGAACAAGAGATGTATCATGTACTGCAGGAAATGGGACTGGACCATTAGTCTTTGGGCGGGGTGGCGGATGGAATCAGATATATTACTTAAATGGCAAAATGGACGATATTAGAATTTACAATAGGTATTTAAGCAATCTTGAGGTTCTATCTCTGTATCATGAAAATGGATGGTAATCAATATTCTAATTTGAAATGAATAAAAGGCGGTTCAATAAATTGTGAGCCGCCTTTTTACTTTAAAATCCAGTATATTTACCTATCCACTTGGTCTATATCAGTTATCAATAAATACTTGACAATCATGGGAAGCATCATCAAAGGAACATGTCATAACTGCGGATATGTGACCAAAAACCTTTATTATGGTGGCGGTTTCGTAAATTTCACGACCTGCTGCGATTATCCGATTCTGGATAAGGATAAGAATGAAGTTGGCATGGCTAATATAATGGACAAGGAAAAAGTTCTGGAACAAAATCCAAACCTTCAGTTCTATGATGATGAGACCTTATCCGATACCAAATCACAGAATCAAGATATCTTTCACGAATGGGGTGACTATAAAGTATATAGCCAAGGTTATCTCTGTCCAAAGTGTAAAAACTTTACTCTCGGATTTTCTCCTGTCGGGCACTGGGATTAAAGGAAGTAGAAAACAACAAATACCTATTCAGTTCCGATATGCTGGTCTACAATCTTTTGGACTTGCGTAGCGGTAAGCGTTCCATTCTTCAATAATTCGTCAGCGATCTTTAAGATCAGTTGCTTATGGACATCGAGGCTGAGCAGTTGGAAGGTGTAAGCGATCAGGAATTTTTTGTAAGAGGAACTGAAAGGTTCAGGTTGATTTATCAGTCCACTTTTATTAAGTGCCAGAAAGTCTGTCTTTGAGCCTGTTCGATCAAAATCTTTTGAAAAAATTCGTTGGGCAACATAAGCACTTAATATGGTCAAGTCTTCGCTGAAATTTTGATAGAATTCATTTGGTGTTATTCTGGAATAATTAACCTTGTCATGATAATATGGCGTAATTGGTTGAAGATAACCGAGGGACTTACCGTCTGTGTGAATTTTCAATTTGCCGGGATCAATGGTAACAAACGAAAACTGCCTACCTGTCAGAATGTGAGCCAGTGCGTGACCAGCCTCATGGAGCGCAATTTGTTGAATGTTTTCGTGCATACCTTAACCTTATAAATTGATGGACACAATCACTTTCTGAAGGTTTTGTACATTCCTGTATTATGTAGGTGGTATTTATTGCCATATTTTCCAAAAACATAATGTACGAGACCCCCCCCTCCACCCATATCCCCCCTTTAGCCTTCCCCCATGATTGTACGCCCATAATATAGTGGGTTGCTCCATCCATACTCTCTTTATAAATACTAAGAATTCTGGATTATGATGTATTTTTTTATTCCGGAATCTCGTGAGCAAATGTTGAGGATAAAAATGATATTTCTGGTGGTCTTGCTTGCTGCTTCAAAAAGCGGGACTACAAAAATTTCCAGAAAAGTAAATTGAATTTGAAAAAATGGCGTTCAGGAAAAATTTTGGTAGAATGGATTTAACACGCAAATCCAGATTTATAAAAAATTATAATTCTTTCACAAATTCCGGCTTAACGTCATCAATCATAGAATCCACTTCTTTTGGATGTATTTTCTTATAATGGTTGATCATTTCTAAATCTTTATGACCAGTAAATTTTGCAATCCTATAATCAGGATAACCAAGTTCACAAAGGATTGAAACAGCGCAATTCCTTGCCCAACTATTGGAAATCATGTCATGAATTGGCAACCATTCTTCTGTTGCTTCTGATGCATTTGCATATTCATACCGGAATCTCAGTTTTCTATTTAGCCCTGCATCAACAGCAGCCTTTTTTAATAAATCATTGTAGTCATGCACTTCAAAAAACACCGGGAAACCATCAGCATATTTATTGAAAATAGGCATGAGATAGTTTTGATTTATTTTATTAATAACCTCGCCTTCTGTCTTTTGCTGTTCAAACCATATACGATATAAACCATTGGAATCTTTATGAAGGTTCTCTTTTGATAGTTTATAAAAATCCACCTGCCTCAGTCCGCCAAGCCATGTTTGCAGAATGAACATATCTCTTGCCCGTTCAAGTTTCTGGTCATCAAATTTGAAATAATAAAACCAGTCAAATTCCTTTTTATAGAGTGCATGGGTATTGATATATGGTTCAGGGTGGTACTTGATAAGTGATTGCTTTTTTGTTTTCTTCTTTAACTCAAATCTTTTATAATCCTGATTATTCAATATCTCCTTTTCCACAAACAGGTAGTCTCCGAATGCTCTCAGGTGTTTCAGATATTTGCTAACAGTGGTAATAGTATAGGGATTTCTGTTTGTTCCATCTTTCCTGTATGAATAACCCTCTTTAATAATATGTTTGAAGAACCTTTCCAGCCACTGGCTTGAAAATTCAGTGGCTTTACAATTATCTCCCGTATTCTTTATGTATTCTTCTATCACATATCGTGGGGTGTTGTATGAATCTGGTGCATATTCCCGAATGAAATCATCCCAGTAATCAAGTATGTATTGCTTTTTATACAGACCCATTGATTTTTTGAGTTTATCGAATTTAGGGTCTTGGCTTTCTATGATAAAATCGACAAACTCATCATGACTGGCAAAAGCACCGCCATCTTCATTCACAATAATTTCACCAGATGCAATTTTTCGTTCATTTTCAAGGGCATTATCTTCGTTGATGTAGGTTAACTGAATAATATTATCCCGTGTAATCTTAATATTCTTCTCAATTAATTCATTTACTGCATCCTTAACATTGCGCTCAACTTTTGAAAGCAAACTGTTCACATCCCGAATGGGTATATGATAGACCCCACCAGTAACATATCCTTTGTTCCAGTGTTCCTTTTTGACACTGATTGGCAATCTTTTATGGTTCACATAATCGTACACTGGAATTTCGGTTTCAATTCCAGTGTGCATTCGAACTCGGATAAAAACCTGATGTCCGCTCTTGCTGGCATACCGTCTTACCCATCGTGAAGTCGTAAATAATTTCGCCATGATTGTACCCCTGTTTTGTACCCCTGCGAATATAATTAATTTTCAGATATTTCGGGTGTTTTAGTCGCTTAAAATAGTCCCTACAGTTCTGGTGGGGCTAC
>Ga0116148_1002338_pt1 | contig 18905 bp, 11 predicted proteins | sample AD_UKC055_MetaG_FD_89786 | JGI IMG/M metagenome (GOLD analysis project Ga0116148, IMG submission 89786) | Active sludge microbial communities of municipal wastewater-treating anaerobic digesters from USA - AD_UKC055_MetaG | ecosystem: Engineered > Bioreactor > Anaerobic > Digestate | place: USA... | reverse complement strand
GCTTGCAGATATTACACAAGAGTAATAAAGGAAATACAATGGGTAACAGAAAAAAAATTACATTTGGTAAAAGAATATTTAGAAAAGAAATTGGATATAATGTTTTTGCGGCTCTCATTATATTCTTTTACTCTGCGTTTTTTATTGGAATGACACCCCGTCAAATGTTAATATCAGGTGTATTTACATTTGTAATGGTTTTTATTGCGCAAGCTCTTTTAGCGCCTATTACACATAATATTACTGTAAAAAGTGTATCAAATGACATAGAAGAATGGGAAGAACGGGATTTTACTTTAGACGAGCGTACAAAATTGCTCAAGAAGGTAATGTCGTATCCAAAAGTAAAGGGAGTAGAAACCCTTGTCTTTTTTGTTGTATGTGCATTTATGCTTTTTGCTGCAAACAGTTTTTTAACAAAAATAGATACTGCGACTAATTTAATATCACTTTTTCTTTGTCTTTTTGGTGCTTATAATGCACAAATGCTAGCTGTTAATTTTTCTGAAAGAATAGCTTCAGAGTATGCAAAAAAAATTATTAATCAGGGTGTAAGTGAAAAAGAAGTATTAAGAACAAGAGTCTTTAATTACGGCATGAAGCATTTATTTATTATGTATGCAGTGGTCCCTTTAATATTTACAACCGCTATAGCTATTCTCGTAATGGTTAGAGCCTATATACCCTCTGCAGCAACAAATGAACTTCCTTTGATGAAAGAGCAAATGCTGCGTATGATTCTAGTATCAGGTATAAATTTTATAGTATCCCTCATATTAATGTTTCTATATTACAAATTAATTCGTGATAATACAGAATCAATATGTACCAGTTTGTTGAAAATTAAATCAAGTGATGTTCAAAATACTTCACTTATTGAAACAGATTTATCAAATGAGTTATCATTTAATATGTATTTAATGAATCAGACAATTATTTTATTTAAATCTATTATTGAAAAGACTGCTTATATAGGGGAAAAAATAGTTGAATCTGTTCAGGACTTGGTCGTTGTTACCAACGAGAATTCCTCAACATCTGTTGAACAATCTGCCGCTGTAAGAGAAATTCTTGTTACAATGGAAGATGCAGATAAGCTTTCTCAAAATATAGAATCAAAGGTGTTTGAAGTTTCTGAAAGTGCAGAAAAAAACGCCGATGACGTACAGGATGGATTCAATACTCTCGAAATTAATATGGATAAAATGAAAGAGATAACTGAATCAAATATAGATACAATTAGCGGTATTAGAAGTCTAAGTGATCAAATTGAAAGTATTTGGGAGATTGTCTCAATAATCAATAGTATTGCCGATCAAACAAAAATTATTGCATTCAATGCCGAATTGGAAGCTGCTAATGCAGGTGAAGCTGGTAAAAACTTTCATATTGTTGCCAATGAGATTAGACGATTGGCAGATCGGACAACAGAATCAACAACAGAAATACAGGAGCGTATTACAGAAATTCAGCATTCATCCGATAAACTCATAATAACTTCGGAGGGCGGAACTCAAAAAATTCAGGAAGGCTGTGAATTATCAACTAAGTTAATTAAAAACTTTACAAATATTAAAACTTCTTCTGAAAACACAGTAGACTCAACAAAAGATATTAAAAATATTATTGAACAGCAGACAGCTTCGTTTGAGCAGATACTTATAACATTAAAACAAATTGCAGCCAGTGTAGAAAACTTTTCAAATTCAACCCAGAGTGTTACTGAGTCTACGGTTAAACTCCAGGGTATTGCAGAACAATTATCAGACTTTAATAAGATTATAGAATAAACGGCGGTATTACTATGAAAATGGAAAAAAAAGATTTAGAAAAGCAAATGATGGCATCCGGGTTTGCGCCGAATATGATATCGGGCGGATTAATGATGCCTTACATCTTTTTCTTCTCAGGCGTTCAAATAGGACTCGTACCAAAGGCTCTGCTCATTGGTGTAATTGTAATGGGTATTCTTCAGAATGCTTTGGCACCTTTTACTAACAGGCTTATTACAAAATCTGTTTCTCAAAGGATTATTCACTATGCAAAAAAGGAAACCACAGTACATGAAAGAACTGTTCTTTTAAAAGATTTAATGGGAATCCCTAAATATGTTGCGCTGCAGGTTTTTCTAATTTTTCTAGGCGGCTGCATTATTTGGTTAACATTGTGTAAGTTTATTGCAGGTTTTAGCAGTGCAGAAGCAGGTTTTGCAATAACGGCAGGTATTTTTGGTTCTATTATTTCTGCCTTGTTTTCACTCAACATGGCGGAGAATGTCTGCTCAATGTTTGCAAAACCCTTTGTTGAACAGGGTGTTGACAGCAGATTGGTTGCAAAATTCAAATTTTTCGGAATGCCGGTAAAAACGTCTTTCAATTTTTATGTTGTTTTCCCTTTAGTGTTTTCAACCATAATTCTCTTGTTTTTATTATGGATAGGTTATTTATCTGAAACACCTCTGCTTCATGCAGGCTCAACCGAAGCCGGTATTATGAGAGTTTTAATAATTTTTATTTCCAATGTCTTGTTTTGTGTTTTTCTTTCCCGAATGTATTTTAACAAGATCATAAAAAGTAATGATCAGATTACAGAAACAATGATCACAATAGTATCTAAAGGAGCTATGACAACAGCTTTATTGCCTTCAGATCTTGCAAATGAATTATCGTATAATGCATATCTTATAAATCAGACAATTCTGCTTTTTCGCGATATCTTTGGAAAGGCGGGTAAAATAGCTTCCTCAGTAATGCAGTCAACACAGGATTTGGTTTTAACATCCCGTGAAACAGAATCAATATCAATTGAACAATCGTCATCAGTCAAAGAAATTGTTGCCACAATGGAAGATGCAGATAAGCTTTCCAGAAATATAGCAACAAGGATTGCAGAAGTTGCCCTGGTTGCAAATAAGACTACTGAAGATGTTCAAAACGGATTCACTACCTTAGCAACTAATCTGCAGAAAATGAATGAAATAACTGAGGCAAATATTGAAACTATTAAGGGTATAAAGGCTCTGAGCGAGAAGATTGAAAGTATTTGGGATATTGTAAATATAATTAACAGCATTGCGGATCAGACAAAGATTATAGCTTTTAATGCAGAACTTGAAGCTGCGAGTGCAGGGGAGGCCGGGAAAAACTTTCACATTGTAGCAAACGAAATACGCAGACTTGCTGACCTCACGACTAATTCAACCAAGGCTATAAAATCAAGAATAACCGAGATACAGCATTCGTCAGATAATCTCATTATTACATCCGAAGGCGGAACTGAGAAAATTCATGAAGGCTGTGAACTTTCGGTAAATCTTGAAACAAATTTTGAAAACATTAAAAGCTCTGCAGAAATTACTGCAGAATCGTCCAATGATATTAAAGATATTATTAATCAGCAAACCTATGCTTTTGAACAGATCGTTATTACTCTTAGACAGATTTCCGAGAGTATTGAGAATTTCTCTGTGTCTACTCAAACCGTGACCAATGCTTCTGAAAATTTAAGAAGAATAGCTGACGATCTTTCAAATATAATGGCTGCAAAATAAATTTGCAATAGAACAGGCACAGCTGCTTCGCTGCTTACAGCTCTATCGCTGATGCCTCATTATTTTGAGCAAAAAAAAAGTGAAGAAGTTTCCTTCTTCACTCTATGCGGAGAACCTGACTGTCTTGAAACTTCGCACTTCGTGCTCGTTGTCAATAGAACAGTCACAGCTGCTTCGCTGCTTATGGCTCTATCGCTGATGCCTCATTATTTTGAGCAAAAAAAAAGTGAAGAAGTTTCCTTCTTCACTCTATGCGGAGAACCTGACTTGAACAGGCACAGCTCGCGCCACTAGCACCTCAAGCTAGCGTGTCTACCAATTCCACCATCCCCGCAGATACCGGTGTAACCGTTAACGGTATGAATATTAGCAAAAAGGTAAAAAAAAGTCAAGATAAAACAGATAAAATATCTTTTTCGTTGATTATTTCAATAACAGTTAGGTTGATTTCCCTCTGGAGTATAAGAGTTATGCCATTTTCATTGTTTTTTTTATCCTGTTTCATTGCTTCAATTATTTTCAAGGGTGCATCCATAATTTTCTGTTCAATACATACGGGATGCAGGGGGGTGATTGACCAATTGTAGTCTTTTAAAAGGGAATATACATCATTTTTATAATCCTCGTCACAGTAGCCGAGCTTATTACTCAGGTCTATTGCGCGTCCTAAGCCCCATGCCACAGCTTCTCCGTGTGTTAGGGAGCCTAAACCGGCAATTGCCTCAAGTGCATGAGCGAACGTGTGTCCAAAATTAAGCTGCTTGCGAATGCCGGTCTCTGTAAGATCTTTTTCGACTATCATAGCTTTTGACTGTGCGCAGCGCTTAATAATCTGCATAAGAACTTCCTGGTCGCGCTTTTGAATTAATAGCTTTTCATCACGAAGAATGTTGAATAACTTAGGCGCATAAAGCATGGCTGTCTTAGCGACTTCCGCCATTCCCGAATAGTATTCTCGATCGCTCAATGTTAACAAAAACTCGGGTGAAAACAGAAGCCGGGATGCAGGATAAAATGTACCGATAGTATTTTTATAACCGCTGAAATCGCAGCCTGTTTTGCCTCCGATCGATGCATCGGCCATTGCAAGAAGGGTAGTTGGAACAAGCATTAATCTGCATCCGCGCTTAAATAAAGAGGCTGCAAACGCGGTCATATCTGTAACAACACCGCCTCCAATTCCAATAATTGAAGAGGATCTGTTAAGTCCCAATTCTACAGCCTGAGTAAGGATCTTTATGACTTGTTCAATGGTTTTATACTTTTCTCCTGACGGGAGAACAATAACCCGTTCAGATGGTATGCTGTTAAAAAAGTCTGCCATCTGAGGCAGTTTATTCACTGTTTCATCGGTTACAAAAAGTGTATTTTTGATGTTTTCGGCTAGTTCAGTTTTAATTTCTGCAATAGTATTAAAATAATCAATAGCAGTTTGTTTCGTACCCGCATGTACAGGTGCATACGAGAGTGTAAAGGTTTCATGCTTCATATACTGTATTTTAATAGGTATTTTCATCCATTGCAAGTAAGGAATCTATAAGAGTTTGAACACGGTTTATTTCACGTGTCAGTATTTTTTCATAATTAAGCTTTCCTGTCACTACTCTAAACCTTTCATCTTCCCAGTTTTGAATTTCATGCAGTGTAAGAAAGTAAAACTTGTTCTGGCTTGCCTTTTCTGCCCATAACTTTGCTTCTGTCCAATAATATAAACCAGCTTCGTAGCAGGATTTTGCTTTGTTTAAATCAATTATATATTGTTCACGTAAAGGCGCATCATAAAAATATACTGACTGTTTGTCAAAATTAGACCCTAATCTCATATGCTGTTCAATTAACTTTAAGTTAAGATGCATCATAAATATATAGCGGTATTTTTCCCAGTCTTCGGTGGTTTCAATTGTAGATAGCGCGTATTTCGGGTTGCAGAAATCTGCTTCTACAGCTTTTTCCAGCCAGTAAATATTTTCCATTACATCATCCGGATACTGCTGATAATGAACATGAAAAAGCCGGTAGTATTGTTCTTTATATGTTACTATGTAAGAAAATACAGGTTGTATTGCCGTTATGCAGAGGATAAAAGTGAATATTATAAGCCATTTTTTTTGTTTAAAGAGCATCACTCTTTAAGTATCGGTAAATTCTTTAGAGAAGTAAGGATATTTTTATGAACTTCTTCTACAGGCTTTGCTGCGTCTATTACAATTATATGCATACCTTCTGGTTTATTTTCTTTGTAAGTCTGTATTATATGCTCATATTCAGTTTGAGTTCTCTTTTGAATGTCGGATTTTTCAAAAATTTCTGTTTCACCGTTCCTTGAAGCAACACGGGAAAGGGAAATTTCACTGTTTATGTTGAAATAAAATAAATATTCGGGCAAAGGAAAATCTTCATTCAATTTTACGGGTAATTGAGAACCGCATTGCGGACTCTGATACGCAAGACTTGAAAAAATGTAGCGGTCGCAAAAAACAGTGTATCCTTCATGTATATGGTTTTCTATTCCGTCAATACCGTGAATATGCTCACATCTGTCCGCTGCAAATAGATAAGCAAGGGTATGGGGATCTAACGTAATCGAGCCTTTTAAAACCTTGCGTAAGAATTTGCCTATTTCATTATCAGTTGGTTCTGCGGTAAACCATGCCCGTTTGTCTGATAGTATATTTTTTAAAAGCCCCAGTTGTGTGGTGGTTCCGGAACCGTCAAGACCTTCAAATACTATAAAATTATGCAATACCATAAGTTTAGTCTACCATAATCACCTAAAAAATGCTATTATTATACGATATTTATCTGTGTAACTATACAAACCGTAATGACAATAGACATAAAAAAGACCGGCCTGACAAGTATGATTTTTCTCATTATGATCTCTATTTCTTTTATTGTCATTCAGCCAATTTATGAATCAACCGTTAACAGACTCATTCTTTTAAGAACCTCTATGATTGAAACACTGGAACAGAAAACCGGTTTATCTATAACATATGAATCAATGTCTCCTTCCATATTAACCGGCTTGAGAATTTCAAAAATACAGCTGATAGATACAGAAAATTCATCGGTCTTAGCTAAAATATCTTCAGTCAGATTTTCATATAACATACTAAATCTGATTAGACGCAGTGAAAATTCTTTAGACAGCCTTATAGTTACAGGTATTTCTGCCGAGTTTGATGAACTAAGCCAAAAGCATATTGCAGATAAAATTGAGAAACTTTTATCCTCTCTTAATAATGACGGCGGTTTTAATGGACTGCCTTTTTCAATTCGAATATCGACCGCCGCTCTTGCATATAAAAATGAAAACATACGTGTTAAATTACAGATGCGCGATACCGTTTTAAAAAATAGTATTTCGGGTAAGCGTATTCAATTTACCTCGACAAATACACTTTCTTGTACATTTTTAGATGATGCTTTATCAGGTTTCGGTCCTGTTTCTTCCAATTTTACCCTCCAGGGCAGTATAAATCACGCATTAACAGAAAGTGCCGTTCAGCTGCGTATAAGAGAATTAAAAAACAGTCAAGTTACCGTCAAACCGGTAGAAGCCGCTTTTTGGTATACTGATGAAAAGCTTAATTTCCAAATTCTTGAAAATGTCGGATCTTTTAATCTTTTTGCAGAATATACTATCAGCAAAAAGGAAGCATCCGTTTTACTTGAGACGGAAAATTTTAACCCGCTGTCCCTTGTAACCATCAACAAAGCATCTCCTTTATTAAAAAAATTCGAAGGAACAGCTTTGTCCGGGGTTTACACTATGAATGGTTCAATCGAAAATATAAAGGACTTTGAATATACTGCAAGGGGAAGCATTTCAATTCCGTCTTCTTTAGTTCCAAAAGGCTTAAACGTCATTATTGATGCAGAAGGTAATCTTTCCTTTGTTGATATTTCGATGATTCATATTGCAGGTCCTTTATGCGATATTGAATATACAGGATCAATAGATATTAAAAATATTCAGCCTCAGGGCTCCCTGCGTATAAATTCTTTTACGCTTCCAAATACAAATACCATACAGGCGGAAATGTATTTAGATCCTCTTTCTCACGGATTTTTAGGGTTTATTCCCCAGCTTAGTATAGGTGATGATTCATTGACCGCTTTACAGCTGGAAGTCATTCCTGACGGTAAATCGATTGATTTTTCCTTATTATTTTATGATTATTCCCATTACGAATACTCGCAAAATGCAGAAGTAGAAATAAACGGAAGTATTTTTTTAGAAGAAAAACTCTTTTTACAGTCAAATATTCAAATATCAAATCTTTTTATGGATACTGTATTTGGAGTCATTTCCTACGCAATTGCTCCTCCACTGGCAGAAACTTTTACATCGGCGGAGAATACATTTGCAAGCTTTGTTGTCTCGACCGAGCTGTATGTTTCTACCGATTTTTCTACCATTACATATAACACTCCCTATACCATTATTGCAGATACCTCAAAGGATCAGGATGTTGCCGTATTGTCCTTTGACGGCAACGAAACTGCGCTTCAAATAAGTCAGCTGGATATTCTTTTTTCCGGACAAAGTCTGCAGGCAACAGCTTCTGCAGATTTTTCACCGGATTATTCCGATATGTTTTTTTCCTCCCAGCTTGCAGTAAACTCAATTCCCTATGAACTGCAGGGTGTTTTGATAGGCAAAAATAATCTTGTCCTATCCGGAAGTTACGGCCTTTCAAGTTCGATCATTTTTAATTCCGGGAGCACAGCGGCAGGTACATTAAGCTTTAATTCGTTTCCTCTTTCATTAAAAAATCTCGTGTTATCTTTTTCTGCTGATGCAGCCTTTGAGTTTACGTCATTATCACAATGGACATCTGAGATTAAGAGGTTTGAGTGTGTTGAGGCGAGCGGAGCCTTCAATCTTTCTCCATCATTGAGTTTATCAGGCATATTCGATTCCTACGGCGGTATGATAAACTCTCTTACCTATTCCGACACCGTATCTATTTTAAACGGTGAAGGAAACTTAATGTGGAATATTGCTGATAATGTATTTGATTCTGCACAGTGTTATTTCAGGTTGAATGAATCATTCACACAGGAATCTTATGAAATTGATGTAACTATGAGTAATCCATTCAAAAAGGACTCTACTAATTTAAGTATTTTAGATGATGTATTCTGTTCAGGGTTAATCACGGTCAATGATTCGCCTGTTTTGCGTTTTTTACCACAACAAGCTTCAAATAACATCTTCTCTGGAGAAATAAGTATATTAGGAACACTTGCAAACCCAAGCGTATCTGTAAAGGTTAACAATGCTTCTTTGAATCTTCAGGGTGAAAATCTGGAGCTGCAGTGTTTTGCATCACTTGATGATAAAGTTATTAAGCTTACTGACACTTCTATAACCTTTTCTTCCTTTACTTTTGATAATCTTGAAGCAAATCTTGATATTCAAACATTTACCGGTGGTTTGTCCGGGGAAGCGCGCACCTTTTTAGACCAAAATAATGAAATTGTAACCATGTTTTCAGCTTCAATACTGCCGACTTCTCCCATGAATGTAAAAGAAGACGGTTCTTCAATTTTTAATACAAGATTACCGGAAACTTTTTTAGCAAGTCTATCATTACCCCTCATAAATTCAACCAAATACGGGCAAATTACTGATTTTTCCTTAACAATAGTTCGATCAAAGGGCAGGTTTGACATTCAAGGCGGAACAGGTGAAAACCGCAGTTTTACAGATAATCCAATTAATGGTTATCTTCTCGACAGCGGAGAATGTCTATTAATTTTAGATGAGGAACTGCCGGTCAGTTTTGTTGCTTTTGGAAGCATTGCAAAGGGGTTATTTGATATTCAAGTTAACGATCTGCTTTTTGATGCTCAGGGCTTCAAGAAAATATTTGATCTTGGTGTTTTTAAAATACACAGCGGTATTGCACAAGGCGCTTTCCATCTTGGCGGTTTATTGACCGACCCTGAATTTAATGGTTCTGTAGATGTAACAGACTTTTCATGCGAGGTTCCGGATTATATTGAAGGCCCCATTACTGCTGTTAATGCACAGCTCACGGGCCAGGGTAAGTATCTGAGCGCCGAAAATGTAATTGCCCGTACCAACAATGGTAACTGTGCTGTAGATGTCGCAATAAATTTTGATAAGTGGCAGTTTGAATCTGTCGTGTTAAATCTGGAAACTCAAGAAAATGATAAAGTAAAAGCTTTTGCAAATTTAGGGCTTTTGGAATTTGAAGGAAACGCAGAATGTGATTTAACTATTGAAGTAAAACTGACTTCTGTAAGTATTTCGGGTTCTCTGTATGTTGATGATGCTGTCGCAACAATATATCCGATTGAATTAATGAATAAAAAGGATTCGTTATCGCAAGTTGATGTTGCCGTTGATTTAGACATCATGGTAGGACAGAGGGCGCAAGCTTTTATGTATGCACCTATACTGCAGACTCCGATTATTCGTGCTTTAGTTAATCCTATGACTCCAATCAAAGTTATTGTAAATACCCGCGAGAACAGTTTTTCAATGGTTGGCGATCTTGTGTTGCGCGGAGGAGAGGTAAATATAGGACGAAGCTTCTATCTTCGGGAAGGTAGAATGGTTTTTGAAGAAAATCAGATAAATATAGATCCCTTATTGACAATTAGAGCTGAAATGCGTGAAACAGATCAAAACGGAGAATTATTACGAATTACGCTTTCTGCAGAGGAACAGAAATTAAGTACTTTTGCATATACTCTTTCTTCTTCTCCGCCAAAATCAGAAGAAGAAATAATGCTCATTTTAGGCAAGAGCTTAACAATAAAATCTACAGGATCTACAGGTGGTGACTTACTAAGTGTAGTTGGGCTCGGCTTAAATTTATTTGTTCAAAATACCGTTTTGAAGCAAATTGAAGAAGGATTGCGTGAATTTCTTAAACTTGATATACTCTCAGTCAAGACTTCCGTGCTTCAGAATACCTTACGGCTCTATTCTGAGCAGAATACCGGAAAAATATTGACACCTGGTAACTTTTTAGATAATTCAACTGTTTACATAGGTAAGTATTTTGGAGATGTATTATACGGCGATTTTCTATTACATTTGTCTTATGATGATTCCAAAGTCGATTCTAATAACCTGGCAAGCGGCATTGCTTTTGAACCGGAATTAGGTTTTGAAATGGAAAGCCCTCTTGCTACTATTAGATGGAGCATTGCTCCTGATGTAGGATCTTTACATAATCTTTGGGTTCCATACACATCGATTAGTTTATCCTGGAAATTTATGTTCTAAACCCTGTGGAGGATATATGCGCTGTGCACGCGTCATTGTGTTTATTTGCTTATTGGTAAGTCTTTCAGCTGCTTCTTTTAGTCAGGAAAGTGAATGGTATTATGGAAAACCTATTAAAAATATTGTTTTCGATGGTTTAGTCACAATAAAAAACTCAGATGTTACCTCAGTTACGAATCAGTATCTCGGCTATCCTTTTTCTGATGAAACGTATACAGAGCTGCTGTCTAAGGTATATGCCCTTGAATTTTTTAATGATGATATTACAACAGAAGCGCTTCCTGCAGATGAACAAAAATCTGCAGTCATTATCCGTTTCAAAGTAACTGAGAATCCTGTGCTTTCGAAAATTTCATTTTCCGGTAATTCCCAAATACGATCAACAGAAATTAAAGATGCTGTATCGCTTAAAGAAAAAAGTATTTTAATACAGAGTAAAATACCTGTAGATGAACGGGCGGTTAGAGATCTTTATTTGAAAAAAGGTTTTACCAATGTAAGGATAAGCTCATCTGTTGAAGCAAAAGAAGACGGATCTGTTGAGCTGCTTTTCATCATTAATGAAGGCAAATCTACAATCGTAAAAACAATTCTATTTGAGGGCAATCAATCGTTTGCACAACGAACATTAAAAAACGGACTGACACAGAAGGAAAAGAGTCTTTTTGATAAGGGTTCTTTTCAGGAATCTTATATTGAACTCGATAAACAAGCCTTATTGAAGTACTACCGTGACCGCGGATACATTGATGCTGTTATTTTGGATGTTAAACGCGATGTTTTTTTCAATGAAGAAGATAAACGGGATGAATTAACTCTAACGTACATTATAAGAGAAGGCTCACAATATATTTATAAAGGAACTGTAATCACCGGGAACACACTGTTTACTACAGAACATTTGGTTTCGAAAATTCCTATGATAGACGGAGAAATATTCAATTCTACAAAATACAGTGAAGGAATCCGCTCTGTTTACGATGTGTATGTTGAAACAGGTTATACTTCTAACCTCTTTATGCCTCAGGAACTTAAAGACACTGATAATAAAACTATTTCTTATACCATTGAAATTGTTGAAAGACCGCGGTCCTATATAGAAAGAATTGTTATACGGGGAAATGATAAAACAAAAGAAGACGTTATTCTTCGTGAAATACCAATAGAAACCGGCGATGTTTATTCGCAGACAAAGATTCAAAACGGAATTAGAAATTTATATAATCTGCAGTTTTTTAAAAACATATATCCTGATGTTCAGCAGGGAACAGAAGAAAACCTAATTGACCTGGTTGTCGAAGTTGAAGAGCAGTCAACAACCGGTGTTGAGTTCGGTTTTAGTTTTTCGGGAATTACCGATGCTAATTCTTCACCTGTTTCATTTTTTGCCAAGCTTTCTGATTCAAACTTTTTAGGAACAGGAAGAACCTTAGGGGGCGATGTCTCATTATCTGTTGACCAATGGTCGGTCGGCGGGAAATTCTTTGAAAACTGGCTCTTTGGTGAACCAATTTCTTTGGGATTATCTGCCAATGTCGGTATGAAATCATTGACAACGGAACAGACTGTATTTTATCCAGGAAATAATGATTCTGCGAATTACAAGATGGATTATAATAGTTTTTCCACCGCCTTTGATGTGTCGCTCGGCAGAAGATGGCAGCCCAATTTTGCAATAATAAGTCTAACAGGCGGTGTTGGAACCGTATTAAATAAAAGTTTTTATGATTCAGGAATATTTTTTCCGGCTGATATAACAGTTAGAACAGCTAATGAAAAATGGGGATTAACAAATACTGTGCATTCTGCAGTTTCCTTTGATGATCGTGATCTATACTACGATGCTTCAAAGGGCTGGTTTGCAAGTCAAAAATTATCCTGGACCGGCTTTATTCCAACGGTAGAAAATCAATTTTTCTTCCGTTCCGATACAAAAGCAGAGGGGTATGTAACCCTGCTTGAAAAGAAAGTAACTGATATATGGTCTTTGAAATTTGTTCTTTTCGGGTATTCCGGTTTTTCTTTTCTCATTCCCGGCGGGCAGAATGAAATTGCCCCGTCAAATAAACTGTATATTGACGGAATGTTTGTCGGAAGGGGCTGGGGCAATCTAATGACTGACAAAGGACAGGCTCTTTGGAGTAATAACTTTGAATTCCGTTTCCCGGTAGTAACAGGTTTTCTGGCGCTTGATGCTTTTTATGATGTTGCAATCTTAAAAAAATCAATTCAGGACATGAGTACCATTTCATTGAACGATGCTTACATGAGCTGGGGATTTGGAATGCGCCTGACAGTCCCTCAATTTCCACTTAAATTTTTATTAGCTGCACCCCACACAATAAGGGACGGGCAATTTGCATATAAGAACAACACCAATAAATGGTGGCCTTTTGAGTTTGTACTGTCATTCAATCTTGTTAATAGGTAACTTATAAGGAAGGAACGATGAAAAAAATTATTACTGCTTGTATTTTTGCGTTTTCTGTATGTGTATCTCTTTTTGCACAGCAGATTCCTAAATTCGGAATTGTAGACACCTCAAGAGTTTTTCAAACATATTTTCGCGATTCTGCAGCGGTTAGAAATTTTGAAGCAAAAAAAACAGAGTTTCAAAACGAAATTGTTAAACGAACTGAAGAATTAAAACAGCTGCAGCAGCAGAAAATAAACCTTAAAGAAGCCGGGGATGAAGCGGGTGCTTTAAAAGCAGATGCAGAAATAATCAAAAAAGCTGACTATTTAACTGCGTATACTCAGGCAAAAAACTCGGAACTTGATTCATTAAAGAGTAAACTTGAAAATTCAGACAGCTTTTATCAGTCTTTATACGACATTATAGGAAGAATAGCAGAGAGCGAAGGCTACAGTATGATTCTAAGTCTGCAGCAGGCTTCTAATATTTTATGGTATAGTCCGAGTGTCGATATTACCGATAAAGTTATAAATAACTTAGCTTCTATACGTTAGTTTTTTTATATGACTCATTGAGTATTTGATTGAGAAGTGAAAACTTTTTTTTATTCTCATCAGATAATTCAATGAGATTTTCATGAGCCTCTATTATGTCTTTCGGTTTTGTTAAATTACCGTCTTCATTTGATTCATCAAGCACCGGAAACTCAACCGGTTTATCCATAAAATCAAGTAAACTTGAAAGACTCATTGAATCGAACAAATCCATACAAACTTTTTGTACATTTTGAATATGAAGTTTTTTCCCAAGTTTTTTTTTGAGCTGTTTATTAATGCCCGCAATTACACCAATAAATGTCGAGTCCATGTAGGTGCAGTCTTTCATTTCTAAATATGCATCTGTTATAGTTTGACCTTCCTGCAGGTGTTCAGAGGCAAATTCTTTAAGCTGTGCACAAAAGCGGGCTGTAACATGTCCTCTTGCGGTAATGTATAGAATATTATTGTTTTCTTTAAAAATTATCATGCTTGTATTTTACCTTCAAACTATTTATAATGCAAGAGATGAGTTCTCAAACGCCTTTAATGATACAGTATCAATCAATAAAAGATGCCTATAAAAATGAAGTTCTCTTTTTTCGTCTTGGTGATTTTTATGAAATGTTCAACGATGATGCAATAGAGGTTTCAAGGTTATTAAACCTAACCCTAACTCAACGCGGCGGAAATCCAATGTGCGGAATCCCGTATCATGCATCTAAAATTTATATTGCCCGTCTTCTACGTATGGGAAAAAAAATTGCGATTTGTGAACAGGTAAGTCAAAGTACAGCGGGAAAGGGTTTAGCAGAACGCAGGGTAGTAGAAGTAATTACACCAGGAACAGTGCTTGAAGAAGAATACCTGGAACAGGGCGCTCATAATTTTCTTACGTGCCTTTCCATTGTACCTTCAAAAAAAATAACGTATGCGTCATTTGCTTTTATTGATATTTCCACCGGCGAATTCGGCGCCACTTCGTGGAGGCTGGATGAAACTAAAGATGCATTTGCAAAAGAACTTGGCAGGCTTCTTCCCAAAGAGCTGGTACTCGACGAAGAAGCTCTGAAAAATCCCGATGTTGCGATGGTCTTGGACTCTTATTCAGCAATTTCTACATCAGTGTATCCTTCATGGCATTTTGCTGTGGAATTATCTTATAAACGTTTAATACATCAATTTGGAACGGCGAATTTACGTGGTTTCGGCTTAAAAGACGATTCCCCAGAGGTTGCCTCTTCAGGTTTTCTACTTGAATATCTTGGAAAAAATACAGGAAATTCTCAATCCGGTTCAAGAATTCCGCATGTTCAATCCATTAAATTGCTTACAGATACTGATTATGTTGCAATAGATGACTCTTCACGGCGGAACCTTGAGATTGTCTGCAATTTACGTGACGGTACGGTACACCATAGTCTTCTGGAAACCGTTCTTCATACAAAGACTGCAATGGGAAAGCGTCTGCTGTATTCATGGTTTATGTATCCGCTGAAATCTATTGATAAAATACTCAAGAGGCAGGAGCATGTCGGCTGCTTCTTTTCTAATACTGTGCTAATGAGCAAGGTACGGGATCATCTTTCCTCCATGCTTGATCTGGAAAGACTAACCGGCAGAATTGTGATGGAAAGGGCTCATGCAAAAGAAATTATTGCATTACAAAAGAGTTTAGAGTCGTGGACTTCAATACGGGATTTATTAAAAGAAAGCGAGTTCATGTATTTTGACTGCAAAGAAGCCTATGACATTATTAACTTAATTGATTCATCAATTTTCGAAGATCCTTCTACAACATTTAATGAAGCCAGACTTATTAAAAAAAACTGGTCTCCTGAACTTGATCATCTTCACGCAATACAGGAAAATTTTCAATCGTATCTTGATGATTACCTGGAAAAAGAAAAGAAAAGTACAGGAATACAAAACCTGAAAATCCGCTATAATAGAATGCAGGGGTATTACATGGAAGTAAGCAGGGGAAAAATACCCTCTGTCCCTTCACATTTTATTTTAAAACGGGCCCTTGTAAATGGAGACAGATATACAACTGCCCGGCTTCAGGAATTGGAACAGGAACTCTTAAGTGCCGATGAAAAAATAATTGAAATGGAAAAAAATCTTTTTTTTGAAGTCCGTTCTAAAATTGCATCCCATATGGAATTTTTGCTTGCAGCGGCAGCTGACAGTGCATATATAGATGTATCTTCATCTTTAGCATTCAGCGCCCTGCAAAATTCCTGGGTTTGTCCGCTGGTGAGCAATGAAGATGTTTTTGAAATTGAGGAAGGCCGCCATCCTGTTGTTGAACTGCATTTACCGGCTGGAGCCTTTATTTCTAATTCTGTTAATCTTTCCACTCAGCCTTTTGCATTGATCACCGGTCCAAATATGGCAGGAAAAAGTACCTACTTAAGACAAAATGCCCTAATAACCTTATTAGCGCAAATAGGTTCATATGTTCCTGCTAAAAAAGCGCACATTGGTATTGTCGATAAAATATTCTGCCGCGTCGGCGCCTCCGATAATCTTGCAAGGGGCGAATCCACCTTTTTAGTTGAAATGGCTGAAACATCTCAGATTGTCCGTTGTGCCACTAATAAAAGCTTAGTAATCATGGATGAGGTTGGAAGGGGCACTTCGACAGAAGACGGCTTATCAATAGCATGGGCGGTGTCGGAATATTTACTTAATTCTTTAAAATGTAAAACACTCTTTGCAACTCATTATCATGAACTGTCGCGATTAACACATACATCTCTGCAGCTGCTTTGTCTTGATGTACTTGAGGCAGAGGGAAAAATCATATTTTTAAAAAAAATACGGAAGGGAGCTTCTGAAAACTCCTACGGAATTCATGTTGCTCAACTTGCTGGAATTCCTTTATCAATTATTACTAGAGCAAAAGAAATACTTGAATCACTTTCGCATACTTCACCCCATACAGATCTTACAGTAGCTGAAACTTCTCAACCGGGCACTAAGCAGGCATCTCAATTTCTCTTTGGTCCGGAGGAACTTATAATTGATGAAATACTCTCACTCGATCCTGATTCGCTTACACCTCTTGATGCTCTGCAGCGGCTTGCACGCTGGAAAAAAACACTTATTTAATATTATTCATCCGTTTCATCGACATTTTTTTGAGGCTCAACAACAGTACCGAGAAGAATAGAAACAGGATGCAGAATTTCAATGTTTTCACATATAATTTTTACTACAACCATGATCGGAACAGCCAGAACCATTCCTGCAAAGCCCCAAATCCAGCCCCAAACTGATAACGATACAATAATAACGAAGGGAGATAAACCGAGATTTCGACCCTGAACCTTCGGCTCAATAATATTTCCTAGAACCATATTTACAGCAAGCATCAATGATACAACCAGTATAACAGGGGCCGGCTGCGGCCAAAATTGAATAAGTGCAAAAATTCCAGTTAAAATACCGGAAATAATTGATCCGAAGCTTGGTATAAAATTCATGACAAAGGCTAAAAAAGCCCAAATAACGGGAAAATCAAGCCCTATGAGCAGGGTTCCTGCATATACTAAGACGCCGGTTAGTAGTGAAATATAGAACTTTACAGAAATATAACGGGCAATTTGTGTTACAACATCGGTAAATGCAGATCTAAAAGTATTCGGCATTACATCTGCAAGAGCGGCTTTAACCTTGTCTCTAAAAAATCTCATTTCCGACAGAAAAAAGAAAATAAAGAGGAATACAACTAGGGTATCTCTTAGAAATTGAAAAATTGTAGTTGATAATGAAAGCGTGGTGTTTTGAACAAAGCTTCTAACAACAGCCTGATCCCATAAGTTTTTGAATAAACTCAAGTCTTCATTGAAAGGAAGATTAAACATGGAAGCAATAGTCTCATAAATGATTAAAAATCGTGATTCATAACGGGGATATTGAGTCAATATTGTCCTGAAACTATTTACAAGCAGGGTGCCGATGACTGCAATTGCAACGAGGGCTCCAAGCATAATAAGAATAATACATAAAAACTTAGGAAGATGAAGTTTTTTATTGAGCAGTAATATAAGCGGTTCTATAACAATAGAAAGCATAAGTGCAATAGCCAGAGGAATAAGGACAGAGGCAGCTATTTTGAACACTGCAAAGGCAATTATAATTGCAATAAAGAGCATAACAAAAAAACTTGCAGAAGCAAAACGCCTTGGTGCTTTCACATAGACCTCCTAAAAAACATGTATAAAGTATACATGTTTCTCAAATACATGTCTATTACAGGAAAATAACTGTTCACCCATAAAAAACTGATGTACCATATAGAAAAGAGGTATGTATGATATTGGAAAATATGAAACAAATTGATAAAAACCTGGTCAAAAAAACAGTACTTTTATTAATTGATAATCTTTTGGAACGAAAAGATTTTATGTATTATCATGTTGATGCTGTTCACGGCATACATTATGCAGAAGCCTGTACTGCTTTTTCTGCTATGCGAGCGGCATACAAACTCAATGATACACAACGGCTGCAGTCATTAATCAAACGGTATTCAATAACATTATCTGACAGAGATACAGAGGGCTGTATTATTAATACGCATAATCATGTTGATGTTAATGTGTATGGAATAGTTCCATTGGAAATTTTCACCCACACAGGACAGACAAAATATTTGGAACAAGGACTATCTCTCGCTGACGGACACTGGGCTAATCCGTTGGCTAACGGGATGTCGGCTCAGAGCCGGTACTGGATAGATGACATGTTCATGATTGGAGCCCTTCAGTTAAAGGCCTATGAAGTAAGCGGAGACACAAAATATCTTGAAAGAACAGCCCTTACAACTGTAATTGTAGGGATAATCTGTATTGAAAACATGGCGGATACTTATATTAATATTCAAAGAGACCTGAATGCATTAAGAGATTATTATAAAAAGAAACTTGGAATAAATGGTTTACAGGTTGTGGAATAACTGTAATATCTTAAATGAGCAATAATATATTATTTAAAACCCGGTCATGTCAAGTATTTTGTGTAAACTTTTTTTTACCAATTTTACAGATACGGTAGCAATCGCTGTTCATAAAACGCCAACAGCTCGGTCATAACAGAACCCCATTTATACATCTGTGATCG
>Ga0116148_1002329_pt1 | contig 18934 bp, 15 predicted proteins | sample AD_UKC055_MetaG_FD_89786 | JGI IMG/M metagenome (GOLD analysis project Ga0116148, IMG submission 89786) | Active sludge microbial communities of municipal wastewater-treating anaerobic digesters from USA - AD_UKC055_MetaG | ecosystem: Engineered > Bioreactor > Anaerobic > Digestate | place: USA... | reverse complement strand
TTAATGAGATTGAAGCGCTGGAAATCCCGGCCAGTACTAAAGCCATACTAAAATCCTACTTACCAGCTTTACTGGCGCCGACCGTCAGTTATGATCAAGCTGAAACCGAGGCCAGAAAGTCCAAAATCAGGAATTCAGTTGAGCCTGTTTTTTATACTATCAAAAAAGGCAAAGTCATCATCAGAAAGGGTGACGAGGTGACTTCTGAAAGTCTTAAGCAGATTATGCTAATTAACCAGACGATCAGTCAGCAGCCTCATTGGTTGTTCAATTTCGCCGGTCTGGCTATTTTATACTTTATCTTTTTCTATTTTATCTGGTTGGTTATTGAGTCGGCCTCCGCAGCTGAAAATAAATTATCTATTCTGGTCATGATGGGTTTGACTCTTCTCATCAGCTTTTTGATAACTAAAGCCAGCCTTTTTCTGGCCGAGGCTCTGAGCAGCTCCTCCTTGGCTGTTACCCTGGAAAAAGAAGCTCTGGTCTTTGCTTTCCCTCTTCAGTTTGGAGCTTTCCTGATTACCCTGGCTGCTTCAGCTGAAACAGCCGTCGTTTACTGCGTAATCAACAGCCTGTTCACCGGCTACCTCCTCAACGGCGATTATTTTTTAATTATCTATATTCTTCTGGGTGGAATCTCAGTCATTTACGGCCTTAAATACTTCTTCCCCCAGAGCCGGAGTACTGTCCTGAAGACCGGCCTGATGATCCTGGCTCCGTTCCAGGTTATCCTGGTCTTAATCATCGACCTGATTAAACACAGCTTCCAGAATATTTCTTTATTGTGGACTGATATCTTAAGCGCGATAGTTGGAGGGTTACTAGGGGCAGCGATTGCCTATGTTTTAATGCCAGTTTTTGAAAGCATATTTGGCTTTCTGACTCCCTCCAAGTTGTACGAACTCAGTAATTCTGACCTGCCTATTTTCCGCCGCCTGGCCCTGGAAGCACCGGGTACCTATCATCATTCTTTAATTGTGGCCACTCTGGCCGAAAAAGCAGCTGAAGAAATCAAAGCTGATGCGGTTCTGGTCAGAGCCGGTGGCCTTTATCACGATATAGGCAAGTTAAAACGACCTGAATACTTCAGCGAGAATCAGACCCCTGGCTATGATGTCCACCGTGAGCTGACTCCCTCCCTCAGCACGCTGGTCATCATCAATCACGTGAGAGATGGAGTGGAGATGGCCAGAAAACTCAGATTGCCTCGAAGAATTATTGATATCATTGCTCAGCATCACGGCACCTCCATTGTCCGTTATTTTTATCATAAGGCTAAAGAAAGATATGATCCAGAACTGCATAAAATTGAGGCAGAAGATTTTCGTTATCCAGGACCCTTACCCAAAAGCAAGGAAGCTGGGTTAATCATGCTGGCCGATTCAGTCGAAGCTGCAGCCAGGAGTCTCAAATCACCCACCAGAGAAAATCTCAAGCGGGTCATTACTGAGATTTTCAATACTCATCTTCAAGACGGCCAGCTGGATGAATGTGGCTTTTCCCTTAAGGACCTGCGCCTGATCGCCAATTCTTACCTGACTACTCTTTATGCTATTTATCATCCACGTCCCACTTATCCTGGATTTGATTTTGAAAAAAAGGCCGATAGGGCCGAGAAAAAAGAAGAGGTGAAAAAGAACAATGGTCATAATAATAAACAAGCTGAGGAAAAAACCGGTACCGGGGAAAAAAATCAAAGATAAGCTGGAAACGCTAAGCAGGAGATACAGGATGCAGCAGGCCGAAGTGGTGGTCAGTTTTGTTGGGCCGCAAACCATGCGCCGACTTAACAGACAATACCGCCATAAGGATAAACCAACTGACGTCCTGAGCTTTGCCCTGAAAGAAAAAGGGCCCGATGGTCAGTATTATTTAGGCGATATAATTATCTGTCCGGAGGTGGCCAGTCGTCAGGCCAGAAAGCAAGGCCATTCTCTTACCCGCGAACTGGAAATTCTGGCTATCCACGGCTTCCTTCATCTTCTGGGCTTTGAACATTCAGCTGAAATGGACGAAGAAGAAGAAAAAGCCAGATCATGGTTGTTAAAAGATTATAAGTCACAGCTGGCAGGAGGCCAGAAATCCAGATGAGTTTGTCTTCATCGCTTGAACTGTTTGGTCTGGTGCTCAGCGCCCTGCTCTGTTTCCTGCTGTCGGTTTTTTACGTAATTTTTTCTTACCACTCCAGAATAGGTTTTTCCCGGTTACTGGGTCAGGAAAAAAGCGAGATCAAACAGAAAGTCCTTGATCACTATGATGAACTCAAAATCGCCGTCGATTATGCCCGCCTGATTTTCTTTCTGGCCTTTGTGGTCTATGCCTGTCTCCTCTGGCCGAAAGTTAATCTCTGGCCTTTGTGGCTTTTTCTGGGACTGGTCATCACTTATATAGTTCTTTTTGACTATTTGCCACGTCTTACTTTTTATTTCCTGCGGGGTAGAGGGCTCGCCCTCTTCTTGCCAGTCCTGAGAGCCTTGATCTGGCTTCTGACTCCGATTCTTTTTTTGCCTCGTTTTCTGTTAAAAAAAGAAGACAGCAGACAGGCCACCGATCGCAGTCACGAAGCCTCTGATCAGGAAATAGAAACATTCATTGATGAAGCTACAGAAGAAGGCATTATTGAAAAAGATGAGAATGAACTGCTGCGTGGCGTGGTGGAGTTCGGGGACAGGCTGGTCCGGGAAATTATGACCCCGCGAACCAGAATTGTGGCTATCGACCGAGAAGCAACGATCAGAGAGTTAAAAGAGTTAATTTGCCGTGAAAAATATTCAAGAATCCCTGTTTATAAAGACCGCCTGGACAATATTGAAGGTATGGTCATAGCCAAAGACTTGCTGGAATACAGCGATGAACAGCAAGCCAGCCGAAAGATAGATTTTTTGATCAGGCCAGTTATGTTTGTCCCGGAAACCATGATGGTCAAAGAGCTGCTGAAGGAATTTAAAAAATCCAGGCAAAAAATGGCCATTGTAGTTGACGAATACGGAGGGGTGGCCGGCCTGGTCACCATGGAAGACCTGCTGGAAGAGATAGTTGGTGATATCCAGGATGAATATGATGTGGAAGAACCGCTAATTTTAGTCGAAAAACCGGATACTTACCTGGTTAGAGGTGAAGCCGAAATTGAAGATCTGGAAGAGGTGACAGGGACAGAACTGGCCGAAGACGATTATTTGACCGTCAATGGTCTGTTGAATCAATGTCTGGGGCGGCTGCCCAGAAAAGGCGAAATAGTTAAAATAGGTGAGCTTGATTTTGAAGTTCTGGAAGTGGACGATAAAAGCATTAAAAGAGTGAGGCTAACCAGAAGCCTCTCAAAATCACCAGATGAAAACGAACAGGAGGACTGACCAACATGCCAGCCAGAAAAAAAGAGAAAAAAGGCCAGTATCGAACCGGTTATGTAGCTTTAATCGGTCGCCCCAATACTGGCAAATCCACTCTGCTTAATAATCTCATCGGTCAGAAAATTGCCATCGTCTCTGACAAACCGCAGACAACCAGAATCAGCTTGCTGGGCATTAAAACCACCAGCCGTGGCCAGATTATCTTTATTGATAACCCCGGAATTCATAAGCCCCTGCACCTGATGAACAGAAGAATGATGAATTACGTCTATTCCTCCCTGGAAACGGCTGATTTGATTTTGCTGCTGATCGAAGCCAATAAAAAATTTGGTCAGGGAGATAAATATGTCCTGGAGATGCTGAAAAATGTCGATCGGCCGGTTTTCCTTCTTATTAACAAAATTGATCTGGTTAAAAAAGAAAAGATATTACCTATCATTGACCACTATAAAGATCTTTACCCCTTCCGGGAAATCGTTCCCCTTTCAGCTTTAAAGGGCGATAATCTCGACCGGCTGGAAAGCCTGATTTATGATTATCTGCCCCGGGCTGAAAAACTATATTCAGATGAAGATATAACCGATCAATCAGAGAAGTTTTTACTGTCAGAGATAATAAGAGAAAAGATTTTAAATCTGGTTGAGGAGGAACTACCCTACACAACGGCGGTGGTTATCCGCTCAATTGAACGCCCGGAAAGTAAAACTGGCCAGACCGAAGGAGAAGCGGGCTCAAGCACCAGACCTTCTAGCGGGCAACCGCTAACTAGAATCAGAGCCGAAATACTGGTCGAAAAAGAAAATCATAAGGGAATCATCATTGGCCATCAGGGTTCTATGATCAAGACAATCGGCAGCCAGGCCAGAAGAGAAATAGAAGAAATTCTGGAAAGCAAAGTCTTCCTGGAACTAAGCGTTAGAGTTAGAGAGAAATGGCGAGATTCTGAAGAAGTTCTTGATCTCATCGAGGAACAAAAAGAATAACAGCCCCGTTCTGGTCATGTTAAGCCCGGACTTTAAGTTAGGTTTGGCTTCAACTTATTGACAACCCGGGTAATTGATGAGAGAATTTTAATCCGCTTGGTGGTGAGTGTAGCTCAACGGTTAGAGCACTGGACTGTGGATCCAGTGGTTGGGGGTTCGATTCCCCTCACTCACCCCACCTATCTTTATCCTTCCCTTGATTCTATTAAAAATCTGGATTCTCTGTTTAACTGTCAGTGTCAGATTGGCTCTGGACAGGAACTGCCCGCGGCCCCTGACTGACAGCTGCCACCTCCGCCGGTCAAAAACCTAACCCGGCCAGAACGGATATGCCCTTGTTTTTGATGCTGTTACCTTCAAAACTGGAGGTGGCAATATTGGTCAGACCAAGATGATAACGAGCCTCAAGCGATAATTTTAATTTTTTTACTTTAGCTTCAATTCCGGCCCCCAGGCTCAAGCCGATTTCACTTTTTTTATACATATCTTTCATATTAACTGATTCCCCCGAGCCGCCGGCCGCCGGCTTGAGAACAGCCTTAGCTCTGGTCAGAAAGCCAAAAGAAGGGCCGGCCATAATGACCGGCGTTACCGGCCCGATCCTGACTACCCTCCACTTCAGAAGGAGCAGCCCTTCGAGATAATCAATTTGATATTGAGCTCGATAGGGCAGATCATCAATAATCAGATCAAATTTCGTTCCGTATGGAGCATAAAGAATCTCTGGCTCAATAGAGAAAGGCCCGAAATCAAAAGAAACAAAAATCCCGCCGCTAAAGCTGGAACGATTCTTGAACAGAGGTAGATCAGGCATGGTCGGACTGACCTTGAAGCTGGACAGATTAAATCCAGCTTTAAGACCGACAGTCATTCCGGCCAGGTTACCGACCAGGGTCAACAGGAAAAAGCCGGTCAAAAACAAAATGAAAATTTTTTTCACCCTACCCTCCTTCCTCCATGAGGTGTTGGGATTTCCCTCTCTGTTTGATTTAATCATAAGCCAAATTCAGCCAATTGTCATCTTCAAATTTATTTCCTATTTTCCACCATCCTGTGATATAAGCTATAATCTAAAACCTAATCTAATATTTCAGGAGCTCCAAATGAAAAGTTGCTTTTATTTCCCGGCCCTCAAAATCAACATCTTCTGGCTGCTGGCCATTCTTGTTTTATCGGCTGGATTGCATTCGAGCTGCCAGGGGACAAAGCCGGTCGAAAAGACATCTGGAGAGCAGGTCGAAATCAGGCTTCCAGACAGGTTGCCAGCCAGAATAACTGACGGGCCTAACCAGGAGCTAATGGTTATGACTCTGGGTCAGGTCAACACGCCTCTGGCTGAGGGAACTTTTTATCCCTATGAGGACAAAATTGTTCTTAACAACGGCCAGGAAATAACTGGCTATTTTAAAAATAAACTGGGGATAAAATATTACCAGCCGCTGGATAAAACCATTTTCCCGCTGCCGCCTTCCGGCTGGTGCACCTGGTATTATTATTACGGGGAAATTAATCAGGAAGAAGTAGAAAAAAACGCAGTCTGGCTGGCTAAAAATCTTAAAGATTATGGATTGCAATACTGCCAGTTAGATGACGGCTGGCAGGGTCGCGGTCTGGGCAGTCCGGTTGATCATCGCGATTGGTCAAATGTTAATCCGCGTTTTTCCAAAGGCCTGGACAGTCTGGCCAGATTTATAAAGGCTCAAGGGTTCATCCCCGGCCTGTGGCTGGCTCCCCATGGCCAGAGCAATGAAGAGGTGGTCAAAGCTAGCGGGGCTTTTCTTCTGACTCCAGATGGACAGTCAGCCTCTTCCACCTGGGAAGGCAAGTTTTTACTCGACCCTTCCAAACCTGAAGCTCTTGACTATTTACGCCAGCTTTTCTCCAGGCTTTCGGCCGACTGGGGATTCGAGTATTTTAAAATTGATGGTCAGCCGATTGTCGTCAACGAGTATCGTCAGAAACAGCAGTTTATGGCCTCTCCAGGTGATCCCGAACAGCTTTACCGGCAGACTCTTGAGACAATAAGACAGACTATTGGACCCAATCGGTTTCTTCTGGGCTGCTGGGGAACTCCCTTAGAAGGAGCCGGTATATACAATGGCTCAAGGACAGGTGGTGATATAGTCCCTTCGTGGGAAGGTTTTCTGGTAGCAGCCGAAGCAACCATGAGATATTATTTTCTTCATAATATCCTCTGGTATTGTGACCCGGATGTTTTGCTGGTTCGTTATCCGCTGACCCTGGATATGGCCAGAGCCTGGGCCAGTTTGCAGGGTTTGACCGGCCAGGCCTTAATGGCTTCAGACCGGATGTATGACCTGCCAGCAGAAAGAGTTGAGATTCTGAAGCGTGTTTATCCAGCTGTCGATATCCGGCCTCTGGATTTGTTCCCATCGAGTCGCCTTAAAAAAATCTGGGATCTTAAAATTAATCATCTTGGCCGTCAATATGATGTTGTTGGTTGTTTCAACTATGATCAGGATCAAAGTCAGGACCTGCAGGTCAGGTGGGCCGACCTCGGTCTGGAAGATAACTCCCTTTATCATATCTTTGATTTCTGGAATAAAGAATATCTGGGCTGCTTCGAGAAGGGTATTTATGTCACCATTCCGCCAGCCGGGGTTAGAGTTTTAACCCTGGTCAAAGATAACGGCCAGCCCCAGCTTATCTCCACTTCCCGTCACCTTACCCAGGGCTGGGTGGAGCTGGAAGCGCTGAGCTACGAACCGGATAACAGGGTGATCAGAGGACGGAGCCGGGTTATAAAAGGAGATCCCTATGAATTGAGATTTGCCTTTCCCCGAAATGAACGCTACCTGAGAATAAAAAGAGTCGAAGCACCCGGCTATAATTTCAGCCTGGAAAACCACGATGGCTGGGCCAGTGTAACTATCCTCAGCCAGTCAAACGATGTCGTTTCGTGGGAAGTCTATTTTGAGGCAGGTGATTTCTATAATTTTCCACCAAGAACTCCGTCTGGGCTGAAGACAGAAATCAAAAGCCTGAATAAGGTCAAACTTGACTGGCAGCCGCTTTATTATTTAAATGCCGGCTATTTGATTTATCTCAATGGGCAGCCGTATCTCTATACGCCCCTGAATCGGGGGGAGCTAAGCGGACTTGATCCCCGGAAGGAATATCTGGTCGAAGTCAGGACGATCTGGTCTGATGGCTCAACCAGTAAAGAAGCTGCTTCCGTCAAATTCAGATTGGTTGACGAGCTGCCAGCTGAAGTCTATTTATCTGATCTTGAACCTGAACATCTGGCTTCAGATCGGGGTCAGCCCAGGATGAATCGCTCCGCTCGTGGAACTCCACTTAAAATTGGTGAGAAGACCTACCGCACTGGAATTGGAACCAATGCCGGTTCGGAAGCTGTTTTTAACCTGGGTGGAATATTTAAAACTTTTGAAGCCGAAGTCGGGCTGGATGCAGCTTCAGGCGGAAAAGGTTCGGTAGAGTTTAAAGTCTTCGGTGATGGCCAACTTCTCTGGACAAGCGGGTTGATCAAGGGCCAGGGACCGGCTAAAAAAGCCAGGGTAAATATCAGCGGAGTAAAAGAACTGCGGCTGGTAGTCGAAGATGGTGGAGATGGAGCCCGCTTCGATCTGGCTGACTGGGCTGAAGCTAAGGTCAGGAAATAAAAACTTTAAGTTTTACTTCCTGATAGGAAAGTGAGTATCAGTTCTTTCTTCACTGCGGTCAGTGGCTGGTGGCGGCTCAGGCGATAAGCTGGAGACTTGCTGACGGAGTTCTGCCGTCATATTTATTTCAGTTGCAGCGAAAATATCCTTAAGTTGCTCGACATTTCTCGCCCCAACAATGGGGGCCGTCACCGCTGGATGGCTACCTACCCAGGCAATAGCGAGGCTGACTGGATTAAAACCCAGTTCAGCAGCCAGGGCAGTAAATTTTTCAGCCACCTCCAGACCTATCTCATCCTGATATCTGGTTTGATAAACTTTATTTTCCAGTAGCCGGCCAGAAGAGGGCCGCCTGTCTTTGCCGTATTTTCCGGTCAGCAAGCCGCCGGCCAGCGGGCTATAAGTCAGGACGCCCAGCCTTTCCGCCTCAGCCATGGGCAAAATTTCCACTTCCGCTTGACGTTTGACCAGATTATACATCGGCTGGATACAGGCCAGGGGAGCCAGTCCATGGAGAGCCGAGAGCCCCAGAGCCTTTTCTATCTGCCAGGCAGCCATATTACTCAGCCCCAAATAGACAACTTTCCCCTGATGGACGAGATCATCCAGAGCGCGGAGGGTCTCCTCGAGCGGAGTTATATCGTCAAAACGATGAATAAAATAAATATCCAGCCGGTCGGTCTGAAGCCGCCGCAAGCTACCTTCGATCGCATACATGATATGCCGCCGGTTGGCTCCCATGGCATTTATATCCGGCCCGGTTGGGAAGTAAACTTTACTGGTAATAATGACCTCTTCCCGGATGCCTTTAATCAATCGCCCAAGTATTTCTTCGGCCCTGCCATGAGCATAAAGGTCAGCACAATCGAAGATATTAATACCCTGTTCACGGCAGGCGGCAAACATCTGAGCTGAGATTTTTTCATCAGCTTCAACTCCAAAGGACATGGTTCCAAAACAGAGCTCCGAAATCTTAAGACCGGTCTGGCCAAAATTTTTATATTTCATTTTTCCTCCTCTACAATTTTTCTTTCCAGAATGATTCCATGGCCACGGGGGTAAAGTCCCGGGATCGAAACAGGTAATCTACCGGAAATTCCAATCTCTCCACAAATAGCCAGGGCAGCCAGCTCCTGCGTTTCCGGTGTGTTGCGATAAAGACAGAGATAGCTGTCCACCCCGGGCAAATGACGGATAAAATAAGGACTGCCAAAAGAAAGAGCTACAACCGGACGTCCTGCTTCTTTTATTTTTTGAAGCAGTTCAACCTGAGCGGGTTCAAGATCAACACTTCCTTTGCCGGCCTGCAGGCTGGAAAAAAGAGCAGCTATAACCACCTCCGCCTGAAGGGAAGCAGCCAGAGCTTCTTCTAATTTTTCCCGCCCTGTATCGCCATCAGCGTAAAAAGTACGGGCCGCAGGATATCGTCTGGTCAGGGCTGTCGCCAGTCTTCGGCCAGCATAAAAATCCCCCGGATCGCTACTAAGTGACAGAATAACTATCTTTTTTTCAGGTGGTACAGGCAAGAGATTATTATCATTTCTGACCAGGGTCAGAGCCGATTGGAAGGTTTCCCAGGCTATTTTTTTAAACTCTGGTTGTCCAAGAATGACCGGCAGCTGGTCAAGGGAAACCAGAGATTGATGACTCAGTCCGAGCCTGGCTTTAACTGCCAGCAGCCGGCGAACAGATTCATCCACCCGTTCCACAGGTAATTCTCCCTGTTCAACCGCCTCTTTCAGATAGTTAATGACTTTGACCGGATCAAGGGGAAGGAGAAGAAGATCGACGCCGGCCTTTAAAGCCCGCAGAGCCGCTTCTTCCTGGCTATAGTAACGGGCGATGCCGGCCATTTCCAGAGCATCGGTGACCACCAGCCCCTTGAAACCCATTTTGTTTCTGAGTAAATCGGTTAAAATACGCGGCGATAGGGTGGCCGGAAGGCCAGGCTCAGGTTCAAGAGCAGGAACATAAAGATGGGCAGTCATAATGGCTTCCACTCCCTGCTCTATTGCTTTCTGGAAAGGATAAAGTTCAACTTTTTGCAACCGGTCAAGATCGGCCTTGATGACCGGCAGCAAACTGTGCGAGTCCTGGTCAGTATCGCCATGACCGGGAAAATGTTTGGCTGTAGCTATCATCCCGTTTGACTGGCAGCCCCGGATAAAAGCTCCGGTCAGGCGAGCTACCAGTTCCGGGTCTTCGCCGACCGACCTGGTATTTATGATGGGATTATCCGGGTTGATATTAACATCAACCACCGGGGCATAAGTCATATGAATGCCAAGAGCCCGGCCTTCAAGAGCAGTAATGCGGCCCATCTCGTAAGCCAGTTTTTCTGAGCCAGCCGCTCCCAGAGCCATGAGCGGTGGGAAGAGAGTCGCTCCTGTCACCTGATTGCCCGTTCCCCTTTCCAGATCCGAGGCAATAAGCAGAGGGATCTTAGCCAGACGTTGAAAATGATTGTTAAAGTAGGCTGTCTCGAGCGGCTCGCCGCCAAAAAGAATCAATCCACCCAGATGATAATCATGAACAAGTCGCTCCAGTTGCTTAAAATCTTCAGCCTGTCGATTATAGAATTCTCCATGATAGCGGACAATTATAAGCTGCCCGATCTTTTCCTCCAGGCTCATTTTTTTGATGGTTTTTTCGACCCATTTTTGTTGATCGGTCAGCCGGCCTGCTTCCTCTACCGGTTTGACCGCGGTCAGACAGCCAGCCATAAATACTACTAAAATAGTAGGAATTAAACTTTTCAGACTTGATTTAATATTCATCTCACTCCCTGTCAGGAATAACTCATATATTTTTCTTTAAAATCGTTAACTCCAAACGACAGCCGGTAAATTAACTTATCATCAATCTGGCTCTTTTTCCATTTAACCTAACCCAGAAAATATCTGGCCAGAAGCAATAGCGAGATAAGATAGACCAACCAGTGAACTTTTTTGCCTTCTCCTTTAAATATCTTCAGCAGTGAATAGCTGATGAAGCCAAAAGCCAGGCCATCAGTGATACTAACGGTTAGCGGCGTAACCACCAGTGTCAAAAACGCCGGTATAGCTTCGGTTATATCTTCCCAGTCAATCCGACCCAGAGTCTTCATCATCATGAAACCAACGATGATTAGAGCAGGAGCAATTACCGGACGCAGCACCTGACCATCAAACTCATAGCTGCCGCCGACCATTTCTGCCAGCGGGTTTAAAAATAAAGCAGCCAGGAAAAAAACGGAAGTAAAGACGTTAGCCAGTCCGGTTCGCGCTCCCTGGGCAATACCGGTCGAACTTTCCACATAGCTGCTGACCGTGGAAGACCCGAGTAGCGTGCCGGTGACAGTACCGAGAGCGTCGGCCAGCATGGCCTCATTAGCCCGCGGTAGTTTTTTCCCCTTGAAGAAACCAACCGGACTGCACACCCCGACCAGCGTTCCCACTGTATCAAATACATCCAGAAAGAAAAAAACGAAAATAATCGGAATCAAACCGCCCTTCAGGGCTCCACTGATATCCAGCTGCAAAAAAGTTGGAGAAAGAGAAGGAGGAGCAGAAAATAGACCATGGAATTTGACCACGCCCAGAGCCAGCCCGAGAAGAGCGGAAGAAAGGATTCCCCAGAGCAAGGCGCCAGGAATTCTTCTGGTCATAAGGACGGCAGTCATGACCAATCCGAAAAGGGCCACGAGCACAGGCCGGCTGCCCAGGTGGCCCAGGCCAATCAAGACACCCGGGGTGGCTACCACCAGGCCGGCGTATTCCAGACCAATTAAGGCGATCAGCAGTCCGATGCCGGCGGCGATAGCCTGTTTTAGAGAATCGGGGACAATATCTACCAGCTGACCAGCCACGCCCAGCAGAGCCAGGAGAGTAAAAAGACAACCGGAGATAAAATTAGCTCCCAGGGCCACCTGCCAGGTATAACCCATCAGGCCGCAGACAGTGACCGCAAAGAAAACATTATGGCCCATGGCTGGGGCCTGAGCAATGGGATAATTGGACAGCAATCCCGTGAGCAAAGTAGCGATGGCACTGGCCAAACAGGTTGCCACCATCACCGCCCCGGTATTCATTCCGATTCCGCCCATGACAGCTGGCTGGACAAAAATGATGTAGGACATGGTCATAAAGGTAGTTAGACCGCCGAGGAATTCTGTTTTGACATCAGTCTGGTTTTCCTGTAAGTGAAAGGTTTTTTCCAACCAGGACTTCATTCTCTTCCCTCCTTTTGAGACTGGAAATTTTTAGACGGTTCTCTTTTGGCTGGGTCAGGCAATTTCCACTCGACGGACTCCTTCCAGTCTGACCTTTTAGAATTTGATCAGGGTATAAACAGGAACTTCGGGATGAGCAGCCCTCATCCGTTTAACCCCTTCGAGCGAAGTCAGTTCAACTACCGATTCAAAAGCAGCTACCTGCCCTCCCAGTTGCTCCACTATCTCAATGGCGCTGATCCCAGAAGACCCGGTGGCAATCAAATCATCAACAATGATCACCTTTTCTCCTGGCCTGATGCTATCCACATGGGCCTCAAAATATTCGACAGCATACTCATTGGGAGCCAGGATCGTAATGGTTTTCCGGGGAAGCTTGCCTTTTTTCCTGATCAGGCTGAAACCAAGCTTGAGATCCCTGGCCAGAGCCGCACCGAAAATAAAACCACGCGACTCGACGGCGGTAATTCGGTCCGGCGAATACCCCCTGGCTATTTCCGCCAGCTCGTCAATCACCTGATTGAAGGCCTGCCGGTCCTGGATAACCGGCGTCAAATCCTTAAAGACTACTCCTTTCTTGGGAAAATCAGGGACGTCAACAATCATTGATTTAAGGTCTAACATGATGCTCATCCTTTCAATTAGATAATTGTCTGCTTATCAATTTAATATATCTTAATACATCAAAAATTTTCTTCGTCAAACTAAAATAGCTCATCGATACTCTACCCGACCACTTTGCCCGGCCGATCAGGTCTTCCTGTCATCCTGACCGCAGATGAAATCAGATTCTGGCTCCAAACCAGAAATTGTTATTCGGCGCTGGTCTTCATTTATGACTTCGATAAAAATCTTTATCACCTTAACCCCTTTAATTTCATAGGGCAATTTTTCTGCCCATTCAATTGCCACCACTCCGCTGCCCAGCAGGTCCTCCAGTCCCAGATCAACAATTTCTTCCGCGTCTGATAAGCGATAAAGATCAAGATGATAGAGGGGTACCCGTCCTTGATAAATATTGATCAGGGTAAAAGACGGACTGCAAACATAGGTCTCGTCGCTGACGCCCAGACCAGCAGCCAGGCCAGCCACCATCAGTGTCTTACCAGCTCCCAGTTCGCCAATGAGGAGAATAGCCTCATCCCCTTGCAGGCTTTGACCCAGTTTTCTGGCCAGTTCGAAAGTTTCTTCTTCCGAGCGGGCCAGGAAGATTAAATCGCAGCTATCAATCTTCGTCATCCTGTCCACCTCTGGCGACAAAAGAGAGAGCTTGAGGCAGGTAACGAATAATATCGGTTGCGGTCAGCGGTCTCTCCCCGATTTCAGCTGCGGCTAAATCGCCGCTCAGCCCGTGGACATAAACGGCGTTAACTATTGCCCGGGTAAGTTCTCCTGTCTGCATAACTTCTGAGGCTATAAAACCTGACAGCACATCGCCGCTGCCACCTGAAGCCAGACCCGGGTTGCCAGTGGGGTTAACATAGGCTGTCCCTTCCGGTGAAACAATCAGCGTTTTATAGCCTTTAAAGACGAGATGGATTCTGTATTTTCGAGCCAGATCAGGCACCACCTGGAGACGCCGCTGACGGGCTTCTGTGGTTGGAATTCCAGACAGTCTGGAAAATTCACCGGGATGAGGGGTCAAAACTGTTTTTGGGGGAAGTGATGACAGAATTTCTGGCCGGGTCGAAATGATATTCAATCCATCAGCATCAATGATGACCGGAATGGTGGCGTTTTTTATTCGCTCCAGTAAATTCAAAACCAGTGAGGAGGTTTCGGGATGGGTGGTCAGCCCTGGTCCAAGGAGCAGGGCATCTTTGCCCTCCACCAGCTCAAGCATCCGCCCGAGAGCTTGACTGGAAATGGTTCTGGCCACGGTTTCAGGCAGAGATTCGGTCATCAGTTCGGGCATCGTGCTGGCTACAATCGGCAGGCAGCTTTCGGCCGTGGCCACAGTGACCAGACCAGCACCCATTTTCAGAGCCGCCTGGCCGGCCATGGCCGCTGCTCCTGTTTTGCCAAAAGAGCCAGCCAGAATCAACAGGTGGCCGTAATTCCCCTTGTGAGAGTCTCTGGGACGGGGACCAAAATAGGGCTGAAGAGATTCTATTTCGACCAGTTCCAGAGAAAAATCCGGCCGCTCAAAAAGAGAAGGAGGAACGCCAATATCAGCCAGATAGAGCTCCCCCACATAATCTTCAGCTGGCGGAAAAATATGGGCAATTTTGGGTGCAGCCATGGTCACGGTAAAATCAGCCCTGACTGTCGGCCCGATAAGCTCGAAAGTATCGGCTGACAGGCCCGAAGGGATATCAACAGAGACGACCAGTGCTCCCGAATTGTTTATGTCCTCAACCACCCGGGCCATCAGTCCGGTCAAAGGATTTGATAAACCTGTGCCAAACATAGCATCAATAATAACCATTGCCTCTTTCAACAGATGGCGATTTTTATCCCACAGAGTTTGAGTCGGAACCTCAGTAATCTTTATACCGATTTTCCTGGCTATCTCCAGATTAACCAGGGCCTCGCCTTTGACCTCTTCTTGACGGCCGAGGAGAAGCACCTCACAGGTAGCTCCTTGATTGACCAGATGGCGAGCAGCTACCAGCCCATCTCCCCCATTATTCCCCTTTCCGGCAATAACCAGAATCGGCCAGTCCCGGTCAATTTCAAGCTCGTTCAAGACAAGGTTGGCCACTTCCCGGCCGGCATTTTCCATCAGGACCAGCCCGGGAAGACCCAGTTCTTCTATGGCCTGACGATCAATTTCCCTCATCTGAGCTGCAGTTAGAATTTTCATTTTAAACCTCTCTTCAGGAGAAAAAATTCTATCATAAAATCAGGCCCTAGATAACAGATTTTACGACAATTTAAGTCCCGTTAAACCTTGATTCAGCTTTCTTTCTATGATAAATTTATAAAAAAATCTGATAACAAGGAGGTATTCTATGGCTATAAAGGTTGGCATAAATGGTTTTGGAAGGATTGGCAGAAATTTGCTCAGAGCTTCATTTAATGATCCAGAAATCGAATATCTGGCCGTCAACGACATCACTGATGCTAAGACTTTAGCTCATTTGCTGAGGTATGATTCAGTTCTGGGTATTTTCAAAGAAGATATAAAGGCAACCGACGATGCCATTATTCTTAATGGCAAAACAATTAAAGTCCTGGCTGAGAAAGATTTAACCGGACTCAAGTGGAAGGACCTGGGAGTGGAGGTGGTGGTCGAATCGACCGGTAAATATACCAAGCGACCGGACGCCATCAAGCACATCGAACTGGGTGGTGCCAAAAAGGTCATTATTTCCGCTCCTGCTACCGACCCTGATGTCACCATTGTCATGGGAGTCAATGAAAAAGATTATAACCCCGCCCAGCATCACCTGATCTCTAATGCTTCCTGCACAACTAACTGCCTGGCTCCCGTGACCAAAGTCATTCATGAAAAATTTGGCATTGAGAAAGCCTTTATGACCACCGTCCATTCTTATACTAACGACCAGAAAATTCTGGACGCTCCTCATAAAGACCTGAGACGGGCGCGGGCAGCAGCTGTTTCTCAGATTCCGACCACGACCGGTGCAGCCAAGGCTATTGGTCTGGTTATTCCCGATTTGAAGGGCAAAATTGACGGTATCGCTATTCGGGTGCCAACACCCAATGTTTCTCTGGTAGACCTGGTAGCGGTAGTCAATAAGCCAACCACAGCCGAAGAAGTTAATGCCGCTTTAAAAGAAGCAGCCAGGGGCGAGCTCAAAGGAATTCTCGATTATACTGAAGAACCTCTGGTCTCAGTGGATTTTATGTCTAACTCTCACTCGTCTATCGTGGATGGTCTGTCCACCAAAGTCATTGATGGCACCCTGGTTAAAGTTCTCGCCTGGTATGACAATGAATGGGGTTATTCCTGCCGTCTGGCCGATCTCATTAAATATGTCATGAAAACAAAATAAGGCAAAAGGAGAGCAGCATGAAGTTCCTGGAGGATATTGACGCCAAAGGTAAAGTCGTCTTTTTGCGGGTCGATTTCAATGTGCCGCTGGATGAGAATCTCAAGATCCGGGATGAAACAAGGATTCAGGCCTCGCTGCCGACTATTAAATACCTGCTGGAAAGAGGTGCCCGGCTGGTGGTTGCTTCTCATCTGGGGCGGCCGAAGGGTCAATTCAACCCTAAAATGAGTCTCAAGCCAGTGGCCGAACGGCTGCGCGAGCTTTTGCCCGGCATCAACGTCATCATGGCTCCCGATGTTATCGGACCAGAAGTAGACCGGCTGAAAGCCAGCCTGAAAGAGGGCGAGCTGCTGCTGCTGGAAAATGTCAGGTTTTATAAAGAAGAAACAGACAATGACCCGGAGTTTTCTAAAAAGCTGGCACAAGGCTGCCAGGTTTTTGTCAATGATGCCTTTGGCTCCTGTCATCGGGCCCACGCTTCGGTCGTGGGGATTGCCTCTTACCTGCCGGAAAAGGCGGCTGGTTTTCTGCTCAAAAAGGAAGTAGAGCATCTTAGCCGGATCACCCATAACCCGGAAAAACCCTATATCGCTATCCTGGGCGGGGCAAAAATTGAAGACAAGATTCCGGTCCTGGAAAGCCTGATTAATAAAGCTGATGTTTTACTCATTGGCGGGGCTATGGCTTACACCTTCCTCAAGGCGCAGGGCAAAGGAGTTGGTAAATCAATGGTGGAAGAGGATAAGCTGCAGATTGCTGCCGACATCATGAAAAAAGCCGGGAGTAGCGGTGTGAAGTTAATTCTTCCTCTTGACCACGTGATGGCCACTGCTCCTGATAGCCAGGAAATAGCCCTGGTAGCTGATTCTTATCCATTGCCTGAAAATCTCCTGGGTGTTGATATCGGACCTAAGACCATCGCTGAATATGAAAAATACATCAAATCAGCTAAAACCATATTCTGGAATGGACCGCTGGGCATCTTTGAAGTCAAACCATTTTCCAGAGGAACAGTAGAAATAGCCAGGGCTGTGGCTGAGTCAGGTGCTTTTTCTGTGGTGGGCGGTGGAGATTCTATTGCTGCCATTCAGCAAGCAGGCGTGGCTGACCGCATCAGCCATATTTCGACCGGTGGTGGCGCCTCGCTTGAATACATTGCTTATGGAAGTCTGCCCGGCATAGAGGCTCTAAAGTAGGGGTCCGCCACAGTAAAAAATAACAGGAGTGAAAGCAATGGAAAAATTGACCAGACCGGTGATAGCCGGTAACTGGAAAATGCACAAAACCATAAGCGAGGCCAGGCAATTAGCAGCAGAAATTGTCAGCCAGGCAGCTTCTCTGAACCAGGCCAGTCTTATTCTGATTCCGCCTTTTACCGCTATCCAGGAAGTTAAAAAAACAGTCAGCGGCAGCCGCCTCCTGGTCGGCGGTCAGGATCTCTTCTGGGAGGAAGAAGGAGCTTTTACCGGGGAAATTTCTGCTCGTCAAATAAAAGAAGCAGGTTGCGACTTTGTTATTGTTGGTCATTCAGAGCGAAGACAGTATTTCGGCGAAACAGATGAAACGGTCAAGAAAAAAGTCCTGGCTGCCCTCCGCCACGAGCTTAGACCTATTGTCTGCATCGGTGAAAATCTGGAAGAAAGGAAAAGTGGCGAGACACTGAAAAAGATAAAAAGCCAGCTGGAGAATAGTCTGTTTGGCTTGCCGGCTGAAGACTTCAGACAGGTTATTCTAGCTTATGAGCCGATCTGGGCCATTGGCACCGGACAGAATGCCACCCCCGAACAGGCCGAAGAGGTACATAGCTACATTCGCCAGTTAATTGGCGGAAACTATGGTCAAGAGATAGCAGCCTGTGCTATAATCCTTTACGGCGGCTCGGTTAAGCCAGCCAATGCCCTTTCCTTAATAAAAGAAAAGGACGTAGATGGATTTTTAGTCGGTGGTGCTTCTCTTCAGGCTGAGTCCTTTGTGGGCATAGTCAGGGAAGCCTGCCGGGCAGATGAGGGATAGAAGTGACTACTTTATTGATTGTTGTCCACGTAATTATCTGTATCATATTGATTCTGGCCGTTCTACTTCAGTCGGGCAAGGCGGCTGACCTGGCCGGAGCTTTCGGTGGAGGTGGTAGCCAGACAGCTTTTGGACCCCGGAGTAGCCAGACTATTCTGAGCAAAATTACGACGATCTGTGCTGTTCTATTTATGCTGACTTCGATTGGGTTATGGATTTTATCCGGTAAAACTACTTCAGTAGCCAAAGATATTCCGGTTCAACCGGCAGCTACCGAAACCCAGAAGAAAGCAGAAGAAAAAGCTCCAGCCGGTCAAACAGCTCCTGCTGAAACCAATAAACCAGCTGCTCAGACAGAGCCGGCAAAGACAGACCAGACCCCAGCTGAACAGACCAAAAATTGAGCGGTTAACTTTATGCCGAAGTGGTGGAATTGGCAGACACGCTAGCTTGAGGGGCTAGTTCCCGCAAAAATGGGAGTAGGGGTTCGAGTCCCCTCTTCGGCATTTCTTTTTAAAGCCAGACTTTCCAGAAAATCAAATAATCTGCTCAGGCTAATTTAGCCACCCACAGGGCCAGATCCGTTTCGGGCATAACCCCGGCAGTCCTGCCTCTTTCGGCACCGCGATGAAAAACAATGAGAGTGGGAACAGCCTGAATGCCTAATCTGGCGGCCAGCTCAGGATATTTATCAACATTGACTTTAACGACCATGATTTCTCCGGCCCGCCTTTTAGCCAATCGGTCAAGAACAGGAGCCATCATCTGACAG
>Ga0116148_1002325_pt1 | contig 18947 bp, 18 predicted proteins | sample AD_UKC055_MetaG_FD_89786 | JGI IMG/M metagenome (GOLD analysis project Ga0116148, IMG submission 89786) | Active sludge microbial communities of municipal wastewater-treating anaerobic digesters from USA - AD_UKC055_MetaG | ecosystem: Engineered > Bioreactor > Anaerobic > Digestate | place: USA... | reverse complement strand
TCCCAGATATGGGTTTTATCAGGAGCAATTTTTACTAAAAATGCATCCGTTTCTCCTGCATTTGTTCCGAACAGATCATCCCATGTATATCCCCCCGCATAAATATTCCCTTCTGAATCAACTGCAAGAGCTTTTATTTCACCTTTCGCATCTTCTGTTGAAATATTATGATGCCACAACTCTTTTCCTTCAGGGGAGAATTTCAGGATGTCGCCATAGCCTGTGCCTGCATAAACATTCCCGGCTTTATCAAGTGCTAAACAAAGAACGCTGACAACTTCAGGAAACTTTTCCCAGATCTTAGACCCGTCAGGAGAGAATTTCATTACAAAAGGATTCCCCCCCCCCCCCTGTATATATATTGCCCTCATCATCCACAACCAGTCCCCAGACTTCATTTTCATCATCATTGACAGACCACTGTCTGCCCCAAAGTTCATCACCTTTTGGGTTAAATGCCGCAAGAGTTGCGTCATATTCCCCTTCTTTTTCTGAATATAAATTCCCCAGCGTCATTCCACCGACATAAACCGTGTTATCGGGACTTACAGCAATTGCGTAAAGTCTGTCCCTTGCTTCAGAACTCCATTCCTTCTCCCAGCCTTTACCATCACCGTTGCCGTTAATGTCTTCATCTTCGATACATGATAATAACATCATCATAACTGTTAGTGCCAAAATTAATGTTCTCATGAATGTCCCTCCTCCGTGTTCAGCATGATAATGCTATCATAAATTTGTGTTTTTTCAAATTATAGATATGTCCTTTTCCACTTGTCAGAATGTAGCCACTTCATTGCCCATTACTTTTATTCCTCTCCCTATTGAGAAAAGATCAAAATCCCTATTACCGCACATATTTTTCTGCCTCAGATCCATCCCAAACCCTTAAATAAACTCCATTTTTTCCAGTTTTTATACGAGTAAGATAATCTTATTAATTTTCTTGCAAAACTAATCTGATTATTGCATTATCTATTGGTTGATTAAATTTCTGGGGTTGAAAGATGATCGAAATTGATAATTTGAGTTGTTTGTCAAAAAACATTAGGATATTAATCTGACTAGGACATGTGTCAAAGGCAGGAGGAAAATATGGAAAGCAAAGCCGTCGGTGTTTTAAAATCGATTTTTGACAGTCTGGCCAAAAAGATTAACGAAAAAAACATCGAATTCTGGTTTGCCAGAGAAATAATGGAACATCTCGGATATGTCCGATGGGAAAATTTCATTACTGCAATTGATCGTGCAATTCAATCATGCATTTCAATAGGAACTGACCCAGATGACCATTTTCGTGGCGTCACGAAAATGGTTGATCTCGGAAGCGGAGCAACAAGAAACATTGATGATTTTATGCTCACCCGTTATGCCTGTTATTGCTTGAAGAAAGGGGAATAAAACCGGAAAATCTTCCACCTGATGAAGATATTAGAAAAATTGAGCGACGAGTTAAATCAGAAGAAAAAAAACTCGCAAAAAAATCGGGCAGACTGCCAAAGTCAAAAGACAGTTAATGTAACAAGAATGTTCACACTTATATGACTGATGTCCTATTTCAAAACAGCAGAGATTTCAATTATCCCCCCGCCAAGAAGTTTGTCGCCGTCATAAATTGCGACTGCCTGTCCGGGAGTTATTGAAAGCTGCGGTTCATCAAAAACGATATTTAGAGTATTAGGATCAATGAATGAAATTGTTGCAGGGGCTTCTTTGTGTTTCTGTCTTATCTTAGCCAATGCTCTGAATTCATTAATGTTTTCAAATTTGACAAGCGGGTTGAAAGATGCGGCAGTAAGAGTGTCTGAAAAAAGATTTTCCTTGTCTGTAACAACTACACGGTTCTTTTCAGGATCAATTTTCAGAACATAAAGCGGTTTTTCACTGCTGATGCCGAGCCCTTTTCTCTGACCTACTGTGTAATGGATCATCCCTTTGTGACGGCCTAAAACTTTGCCCGTTTCATCAACGATGTCACCTGCTTTTATGTTGTCATTTGCAAAAAGAGGCGAATAATCACCCCCTGCGATGAAATCCTGGCTTTCAGGTCTTTCCGCAACTTCAAGTCCTATTTTCCGTGCTATTTCACGAACTTGAGGCTTTGTCATTTCTCCAAGCGGAAACAGTATCTTTTTCAGCAGCTCCCTTTTTATCCCCTGAAGAAAATAGGTCTGGTCCTTTGATTCATAAACGGCTTTTTTTATAAAGAATTCACCATTCTCCTCAACAATTTTTGCATAGTGCCCCGTTGCAAAAAAATCAAAATCAAACCCCTCGGACAGAGCTTTTTCAAGGAATGCCCCGAATTTAAGGAATCTGTTACATATTACACACGGATTCGGAGTACGACCGGCAAGATATTCCTTTTTAAAATAGCTTACCACATGTTCCTGAAACTCTTTTTTCATATCTATTACTTTGAACGGAATATTCAGGAATTCCGAGATCTTGCGGGCATCTTCAATATCTTTATCTTTGTTCGGCCCGTAACACCCTTTTTTTGTAAGATCATCTATCGTTATCCCGCCGTCCCATATCGACATCGTTATCCCGCAGACATCAAAACCCTTTTCCTTTAGAATGTGAGCAGTTACAGCAGAATCAACCCCGCCGCTAAGTCCCACAGCCACTCTTTTTTTTCTGCCCGACAAAACAACCTCCGGAAAAGCAAATTCTCAAACAGAATACTTCAGTTGACAGTAAAATCAACTTGAAAAAGATGACAGAAATGGTATTTTTGATAAGTTTGTTATGAATGGAGGAAGAATGTCGGATAAAAAAAAGAAAGATGATTTTTCAAAGCTTCTTGAAGAATATTCCGATATTGATTTTGAGATCCATAAAAAGGAAAAAAGTTCAACAGTTGAAGAGCAGAAACGGTTTTTCAAACCCGTAGAGACAAGGCCTGACCACACTCTTGATCTTCACGGAATGCTCAAAGATGACGCACTGAGAAAAGTCGAAATAACAGTAAAAGACATGAAATTGCGAGGGTATCTCAAACTCCGCATAATTACAGGAAAAGGGAAACATTCTGAAAACGAACCGGTCATTCCTGATGCAGTTGACGACCTTCTACTTAAATTAAAACGGGAAGGATTTATCAGAACGATCGCATGGGAGAACAGAATCGTAAAAGGTTCCGGTTTTGTCGATGTGAGCTGAAAAACGACTTAAAACTATCTTAAATTCACAATAGAGATTTAAAGTTTAATATTGTAATGATGCGTTATTTTTATATAATTCTTTCTGTTTTTCTTTTTGGAGGAATGTCATGAACTACGGCAGCAACTATAAGAGCTGTGTCTGGACTGATTTTATGCTTCTTGAAAATTTTATGAAAGATGTCTTCATAAAACTCGGAACGCCTGTTCAAGATTCTGAAATAATTGCCGATGTTTTAATTACAGCCGACAAAAAAGGGATCGATTCACATGGCATAGGAAGATTCAAACTGATATATATTGACCGGATCGACCAGGGGATACTTTCTCCAAAGACTTTGATAAATGTTGTAAAAGAGACTGAAACAACGGCAGTGCTTGACGGCAATAACGGTATGGGTCATGTCATTTCTAAAAAAGCAATGAACATGGCGATAGAAAAAGCCAGGAAATTCGGAACAGGAATGGTCGCTGTAAGAAATTCAAGCCACTACGGAATTGCCGGCTACTATGTTGATATGTGTTCAGATAATGATATGATCGGCATCACAGGGACTAATGCAAGACCATCTATCGCCCCCACTTTCGGTGTTGAGAACATGCTCGGAACAAATCCGCTGACGATTGGTTTCCCGACTGATGAAAAGTTTCATTTCAACCTTGACTGTGCAACTTCAGTAACTCAGAGAGGAAAGATCGAGGCATACGAACGGGCCGGGAAAATTCTTCCGGAAGGATGGGTTGTTGGAAGTGACGGAAAAACTATGACCGATGCGAAAACAGTTCTTGAAGCGCTGACAAAAGGGACAGCGGCACTCACTCCGCTCGGGGGTCTTGGTGAAGATACCGCCGGCTACAAGGGTTATGGTTATGCAACGGCAGTTGAAGTTCTTTCCGCTGCTCTTTCAAATGCCAAATTCATGAAAGATCTTAACGGATTAGATGAATCAGGAAAAAAGATCCCCTATCCTCTTGGACACTTTTTCATCGCAATAGACATAAAAAGTTTCATTGATCCCGCTATTTTCAGATCAATTGCAGGAACAATGATGCGGAATTTGAGAAATTCAAAGAAAGCTGAAGGTGCTGAAAGGATCTACACTGCAGGAGAAAAGGAATATATTGCATGGCAGTATAGAAAAGAGCATGGCTGTCCAGTTCCGCCTGTGTTAAGAGACCAGCTTTCGGCACTGAACATGAGATTCGGTCTAGAATACAAATTTCCGTGGGAAAACAAATGATCACAAGATCTGAAAAAAAAATCATCGGTGGTCATCGCGGAAGCCCTAAAAAAGCAAGAGAAAATACAATTGGAAGCTTTGAAGCCGCCATCATGGACGGAGCAGACTTCATTGAATTTGATGTAAGAAGAGCCAAAGACGGCAATCTTGTCATCCATCATGATGAAATGATCAAGGGAATTCCTGTTAAGAAACTGAAATTGTCTGAAATTAATGAGATTTCTTTACAAATGGGATACGAAGTCCCCATTCTTGAAGATGTTCTGATACATTGCGTCAACAGGATAATGCTCGATGTTGAAATAAAAGAGCCTGATATTACAGGGGAAGCTGTTAAGCAGATCCTGCGGTACTTTTCACCTGACGGATTCATAGTCACTTCATTTTATGACGAAACACTATTAAATCTGAACACTTACCATCCTAAAATAAAAAAGGGGCTCCTTTTTGACAAGAATTCCGGCCACGATCTTGAAAAACGGATTATGTCTCTTAAACCCGATTTTCTCCTCCCCCACTACTCTTCATTTAATGTATCAGTTGTCGAGTTATGCATTAAATTCAAACTCCGTGCAATTCTCTGGACTGTAAACAACGAAAATGACATGATAAAGTTCATCAGCGATCCGCTTGTAGCAGGGATTATTTCAGATCATCCGGAAATTGCTAAAAGAATTCAGAAGAATTGATCAACTATTTCAAGTTAAGGATCTGGTTTGCGTCAAAGACGAGCTTATCGCAGATGAACTTTATCTCTTCTCTATCTTTACCTGAAATTTCGACGATAGTTCCGTTTTTAAGATTTTCCTGAACGATCGCAATTCCGCCAAGAGATGTCATAAAATCATACCTTCTGTACTGGTCAACTGCATCAAAATGGCGGTTTTCTATTACGGCGGCTTTGAGAGAATCACAAAGTTTTCCCACTTTTTCGATCTGGGGATCAAGAAGTTCCTTCGATTTTTGTGGATCTTCTTCATCAACTGCCTGCTGTACTTTCTGAAAATCTATGCTTTTAAGCCGGCCTTCAGGCGATGAAAAACAACCAGCGATCATAAAAACAAAGCTGAAGAATATTAAAGCATTAATTATCTGATTTTTCATTTATTTGCCGATAGTCGAACACATTACAGCTTTGATTGTGTGCATTCTGTTCTCTGCTTCGTCAAACACTTTTGAGTGCTTGCTTCTGAAAACTTCATCGCTTGCTTCCATCTCTTTCACACCGTATTTTTCAAACACTTCATTTCCGACTTTTGTGTTGAGGTCGTGGAAACTCGGCAGGCAGTGAAGGAAGATCACATCAGGATTTTTGGTCTTTTTGATCATCGCCATATTTACCTGATATTTTTTGAGCTGTTTGATCCTCTGTTCGAAAAGGTGCTCTTCACCCATTGAAACCCACACATCGGTATAAATTACATCTGCATTGATCACCGCTTTGTCAACATCCTCGATGAACTCAAGTTTTGCACCAGTCTCTTTTGCGATCTTTTCCATTTCGTCAATGAGTTTCTTATCCGGGAAAAGGGCTTTGGGAGCACATGCTACAAAATGCATTCCCATTTTTGCCGCACCGATCATGAGTGAATTGCCCATATTGTTCCTTGCGTCTCCGCAATATACGAATTTTACTTTGTTTATCGGTTTTTTCACATGCTCTTCAACTGTCATGAAATCAGCAAGTATCTGTGTCGGATGATAGAGATCAGTAAGTCCGTTCCAGACCGGAACGCCTGCATATTTTGCAAGTGCTTCAACGGTTTCCTGCTTGAAACCTCTGAATTCTATTCCGTCATAGAATCTGCCGAGAACTTTTGCAGTGTCTTCGATCGATTCCTTTTTGCCCATCTGTGAATCGTTTGAGCCAAGAAATGTGATGTGTCCGCCTTCATCGAGAGCCGCAACTTCAAAAGCGCAGCGGGTTCTTGTCGAAGCTTTTTCAAAAAGAAGGACTATGTTCTTTCCTTCAAGAAGATCTCCTTTGATCCCTGCCCTTTTCTTTGCTTTAAGATTATGGGAAAAGTCAAGAAGATAGCGGATCTCTTCAGGGGTGAAATGTTTAAGTGTCAAAAAGTGCCTTCCTTTAAGATTTACAGCCATTTTTTTCTCCAAAAAAAAGTTAAACAAACAACGGCCGATTATAAATTGGGTATATTAAAAATCAATATAAATGTATTTTGAAAAGTTCTTCTTTACAAATCCGTACTATTATAATATTAAATTGTGTCCTTTTCTGCCGAAATGGTCGAAAAGATCTTTGAAAATGTGGTTTATCGCTTTGTGTTGCGTGTTTTTGTAAAATATTTTTGCGAGGAGTTAAAATGAAAAGACTGTTTGTGATTTTTTTAATTTGCCTGCCGATCCTGCTTTCCGCGGCAATGGGACCCGATGTTTCCCAGCTTGACGGAAAAGCGCTCAAATGGGAGGAAGGTGCATGGGACTATTTCACTATGTTCAAAACACTTCTTAGAAACGACAACAGAACTGTCTGCACACCGAGCACGATTAAGCAGTGCAACCTCGGAGACGATCAGCCGGGGAACCCGCAGGCAGATGCATGTGCCGACCCTTCAATAGGCACAACCTTCACGCTCATCGATTCTCAGATACCTTTTGATGCAAGGGTTCAGGCGGCTTACCTGATATGGATAAGTGCTCTTCCATCTGAAAAAGTTCCGGGCGGTGATACCGACAACACGGTCACTCTGTCTTTTGAAAATCAGAACGGGTCTGTAACTTTGAGTTCTGAAATATCAGCCACAGAAAAACCGATGAAGGCAACAGATCCGCAAAACTTCAGCTTCAGTGCCCATGAATCTATAAACCCTGTTAATCTTACCTGTACAACTGATGATGAATGTACCTCCAACGCTCAGCTCGGATTAGGTTGGAAGTGTATCAGCGGAAAGTGTTCTACCCATAATGTCGTTTACACCTATCGTGCCGATGTTACTGAGTTTTTCGGAACAATTCACGAAATGAGTGCCGCGGCTGACATTCCGAATGACGGTATCGGACTTCTTGGAAAATATACTGTTTCAAACATGGAATGTACCAACGATGCTTCATATCTCGCCACAAGCGGTATGGTGGGCGGATGGGCTCTCGTTTTTGTTTACACTTCAGAACAGATCAGCCCCAAAAAGATCTATTTTTATGACGGATTTGAAGCATATAGATTTGAAGAAGGCATTATATCTACAAGCGGTTTCGAACTCCCGAACGAAGCAGTTGTCAGATTTACAATGATGTCTGCTGAAGGAGATCCGGGACTCGCAACTTCTCAAAATACTGAAAATCCTTTTGGTCCGCCTCCACCTGCAGAGGCACTCTACATTTCAGGTGCACAGAAATTCCCTATCGGTGAATGGCTCCAGCTCTGGAATGACTGTAATCAGGCAAAAAACACAGATTCACAAAATCTCCCGTTTAATTATACGGAAGTTTTCAATTCGATCTCTTCAACTTACGGCTGGGCTGACGAAGTTCCTTTCTGCGTCGGCGGACTTCCCGGTGCAGTTGACCCCAATATTCTTGAATATGCGATGGATGTCGACACATTCATTCTTGATGCGAAAGATGAAGTTTTTGCTCCCCATCTTATTAAAGGAGATCAGTTCCTCAATTTCAAGATCGGTGCCAATCAGGACCAGATCTACACCAATCTGATAGTTGTCTCTATCGATACAAAGGCCCCCAAATTTGATATTCCTAAGAATCCTGACACACCTGACGGCCGTGAGAAAAACAGCTGCACCTGTTCCGAGACACCTGATTTCATATGTTCAGACAGACCTTTCTATTTCACGATCAAAGTTGAGAACTGGGGCGAGAACATTGCAGAAAATGTGACTGTTGAAGATTCTCTTCCAAGAAATGTGAATTATATCGCCGGTTCGACCGAAATGCTTACGACTAAAGACGGCGTCACAGGAAAATGGGAAAAAGTTGAAGATGCATCCGGTGGCGGATTCCCTTTTTCATCACCGAGAATGGTAATGGATTCAATGTATTACTGCGACAAAGACACATTCGAATGCCGTGACAGGGTGATGATCCGTTTCAAAGTCAAACCGATCGACACTATCCAGAAAAATGAAACTGTTGACAACACCGCGATAATAACCGACTCATCCGGGATCCAGTATTTTTCAAACTCATCCATTGCTTTAAGACTTAAACAGGGGAACTGTCCGTCAATTACCGACTGTCCTGAACCCCCGAAAGAGCTTTGCGGACCTTCAAGCGGCCCTGAATGCACAAAAAAAGAGGACTGCGAAGAAGGATATGACTGTAAAGATGAAAAATGTGTCAAAGATACCGGATCAATATCGAAAGATGCCGTTATAACATTTGCTGAAGGGAAGAACAACCCGACAGCTGACGGTTCATCAATAATAATTCCTAACCCTTCAAAGAACACCGTTACATCACAGTTCACATTAATGGCTGAAGGTGACGGAAGTAAATCGTTCCAGCTCAACGGGCTGAATGTATCAGTTTTCACAAGCTCTACAGAAGTTTCGGTTAAAAACCTCCGGCTTATTTATGATGAGAATGGAGACGGAGAAGCCGGATCAAAAGAAAAAGTTCTTTCCACCGTTGAATCCGCAAAGGCAAATGTTGCGGCATTTTCTCTTTTAAATGAATCAGACCGGGCATTCGTAACGGGCAAACTTCACTATTTTATCATAGTTGCAGACGCTTCGTTTGATGGTGAACCGTCAAATAACGACAATTTCAACCTTGAAATAGAAGGTTCTGTCGCTTTCCTCATTTCCGATAACGGAAAACCTGATGTTAAAGGTGAGCAAATTACTTTTGCAACTTTCAAATTTGAGCCGGAAAACGGATTTATTATCACTAAAGGGAAGAACGATCCGCAGGTTCCGTCAATTGACAAAATGAAAGGAATGGTGCCTGTTCTTCAGCTCAGAACGAAATCCATGCAGGGTGATGACACGCTTAAGTCGATAAATTTCAAACCTTATCTTAAATCGGTCAAGTTCGGTGAAGGAATAAACGGCGCTGTGCTTTATCTTGACAAGAACAGCGATGGAAAGATCGACAGCGGTGACACTGCGCTTTCTGAAATATCATCATTTACAAGCATTACGAACGGAATTTTTGACAATTTGAACCTTAAATATTCAAAAGCCGAAGAAAAACATCTTCTTATCGCACTTGATCTCAATCTCTCAACAGGTCAGCTTGCTCAGACGCAAGTCGGCAAAGTGAGCGTATCACCGGATCGCGAAATTGTTGAACTCCCTGTAACTTCAAAGGAATTCAAATATGAATGTGCGGCAGGCGACCCGACATGTGCAGAAGATGAAGAAGAATCTGGATGTGCCGTTACAACAGTTGACAACGGAATGTCTGTTTATTCATTAATACTTGCAGCGCTTCTTGCCCTTTCAGCGATTTTCGGACTTAATATAATCAGAAAATAAATAACCAGTCCCCAACTCCAACACCTTCAGTTTTAAATTGATTAATCTCCATTAAAGCAGTATATTTATTCAACTTTTGAATTTGAGGTAATATGAGTTACCGTCCACCGTTTCAAGTGAGTGCAGCGACGATAAACATGATAGCGGAGATTTCTGCTCTTATTGAAAGGTTTGTAATCCGTCTTGAGCAGGCGGACGGTCTTCACTTAAGGAAAGCAAACCGGATAAAGACGATTCGCGGAACTCTTGCGATCGAAGGGAACACCCTTTCTGAAAGTTTGATAACTGACATCATTGCAGGGAAAACCGTTGTTGCACCGATACGGGAAATTCAGGAAGTAAAAAATGCCGTCAAAACTTATAACGCCTATCCGACACTTGATCCGTTTTCAGTTAAAGATATGCTTAAAGCTCATGGGCTCATGATGGAAGCACTTGCTGATGATGCCGGTCATTTCAGAAAAAGGGAAGTAGGCGTTTTTCAGGGGAATGTGCCAATCCATGTCGCACCTCCCGCCGGCAAAGTCCCCTATCTTATGGATGACCTCTTCAAATGGCTGAGAAATTCAAAAGATCACCTGCTCATAAAAAGTTGTGTCTTTCACTATGAGTTTGAATTCATTCACCCTTTTTCTGACGGTAACGGAAGAATAGGACGACTCTGGCAGTCACTCATACTCGGAAAACTCAACCCCGTCTTTGAACACCTCCCAGTCGAAAACATGGTCTTCTCAAACCAGCAGAAATATTATCAGGCAATACAAAAAAGCACTCAGAAAGCAGACTCCGGCATCTTCATCGACTTCATGCTTGAAGAAATATTGAGGACGCTTAAAGAACGAAAAGGTGAACCGTTGAAGAAACAGCCAGAGTCACAGCCAGAGTCACGGCCAGAGTCACTTGAGCAGAAAATTATATCAATTCTGAAATCAGGAGAGTTCTCAAAAGCTGAAATATCTAATAAATTAGGGCAGAAAGAAATATCAGGAAGACTGAATCAAGTTATTCGGGAACTCCTTATAAAAGAAATCATTGAATATACAATTCCCGAAAAACCGAACAGCAGGTTGCAGAGGTATAGGGTGAAGGAAAGCAGGAAATGAAAACTAATTATTTTTACAGGAGGTTATTATGAATTTATTAAAAGGTTTGTTCATTATTTTAGCTGGTACAATAATCAGCGCCGTCTCTTTAGGATTAATTGCTTTCATAATAACCGTCCTAATGCCTGATTTAATGACACAACTAAGCAAAGATATGTTTCGGAGTGAAAGTATGGGTGGAGCAGATGCAAAACAAGCAATCGTTGGAATAACCATGATAATATCAGCAATTTTAGGATTTGTAATATCCACTCTGATTGTGTTGACTAATGGAATAAAGGTTTTTTTTAAAAAATGAACTCTTCATTGTTTTGGAAAAATTTCAACCTCGGAAAAGAGTTAGAAATATCAGGAGCATTTATTTATAACGGTCTTTATCGACTTCACGAAATACAAACTTTATATTATGATGAAGAAATATTTGAAGTTTTTTATAATCTTTCAGTTGGACTTGAAAGACTTCTGAAAATTGCCATTATTTTGATTGAACATGATGAAAACATGGATCAGGAAAAATTTGAGAAATCTCTTATCAGTCATAATCACCTCGATTTATTAAAAAGGGTTAAAAACAAACATTCTATAAATATTTCTACTCAACATAATGAATTGCTCAGTTTATTGAGTAATTTTTATAAAAAAAGCCGATATGGAAGATACAGCATTGATTCAGTGTTTAAACCAGAAAGTGAAAAGATGTTGTTGCATTCTTTTTTAGAGAAACATCTAAACGTAAAAATTGTAGACGATCCCCCTTTTGATCAAAATAATCAATTTACAGAATTTATTGGTAAAATCGTTAAAAAAATAACAACTCAATTATTTGTAATTATTTCAAAAGAGGCTCAAAGATTAAGCATTTATACTAATGAGATAAAATCTAACTCCAAAGCATCGAAGATATTTTTAAGCAAAACATTTACATTTGAAGATGAAGATATTCTACTAAAAGAGTTGTTGGTTTTTTTTATTAATGCAAAAAAAGACCATGGATTGTTAGAATACATAAAAGGCATTAAACCACTGGATTTTGATTCATCTCTTTCGCAAGAATATATTCAGTGTTTCTTTTCGAGAGAAAAAATTTCAGATGTTCTTGATGAGCTGGATGAGTTGTATTCATACTTAAAAAAGCCTCGAGAAAGAATAAATGCTTTGAGCTTAATAGGAAAATCTGGTATTTGTTTCGACTTAGAAGAGGAGAGTGATTGTGATGATGATTTATAATCGCATCTGGTAAAAGATTCATTTCCCTGCAGATTGTCCTAACACAATAAAAATCAGAAAAAGAATCAATATCGATAGAGCAATAATAAAGAATATTGCCCAGCCGGATAACTCTTCTTCCGGGTTAGAAGTTGCTGTTTGATTGCTGTTTTCAGGATTGTTCGGAGGCTTAGTCTCTGTTTTCGGTTGAGTTTCATTCCTTTCTGTTTTTAATTCATTGTCTTTGAGAAAATCAATGTCCTGCTTTATTGCTTCAGCTCTGTATTTTATGTACAAAGACTTTGCTTTATCCATGTTGCCCGAAGAATCTGCAATTGCTTTTGCCCATAATCCTGGCTGTTTCTGATCCTGAGCAATTTCATCCAAAACCATTTCATATACTTTTTCATCAAAAAGTCTTTTGTTTCGTTTGATTTCTCTGATGTGTTTGAAAATACTCATTTTTCCTCAAAAAATCCGTTCTGGTTTTGCATTTTATATTGAAAAAATGATTTATCAACAAATCTTTATGCTGAAGAAACTCATTTTCATAAAAAAATTTGACATACATAATTTTAAGAATACTGTTATTGATGCGTCTGGAAGGAGTCGCCAAGCGTCTCCTAAAGGGGCCTAAATGGCCCTGTTGCCAGTCGCTTTTTTTTTAGAGGTTTAATATGTATCTTTGCTACATAGATGAATCCGGCACTCCCGATATTCCTGGAAATACTTCGCATTATGTCCTTTCTGGTTTAGCAATTCCGATTGATAAGTGGAAGAAATGTGATGTGGAAATTAATCTTATTAAGAAAAAGTATGATCTTGAAAATGAAGAAATTCATACTGGTTGGATTCTGCGTAAATATTTAGAACAATCCAAAATTGTGAACTTTGATTCATTGGATAAAAAAAGCAGATGTTACGAAGTTGAGAAATTAAGAAACACAACACTTTTATCGCTTCAAAAATCACAAAACCACAAGCTGTATGCCCAAACAAAGAAGAATTACGCTAAAACTAGACCTTACATACATCTTACATATAATGAAAGACTTGATTTTATAAAAGAAGTTGCAGGTAAAATTTCAAGTTGGTCTTTTGTAAGATTGTTTGCAGAGTGCATTGATAAAATTCATTTTGATCCTTCTAAGGCTAAGCTTTCTGTAGATGAGCAGGCTTTGGAGCAAATTATATCAAGATTTGAATATTGTTTGAAAAGTGTATCTAAAACAAGTAAATCTAAAAAATACGGGCTTATTATTCATGACAATAATGAAACTGTGGCAAGAAAGCATACCGAATTGATGAAAAGATTTCATCGGAATGGAACTATTTGGACAAAAATTGAAAATATAATTGAAACCCCTTTATTTGTAAATTCAGAATTGACTGGAATGATACAGCTATCAGATTTATGCTGTTATGCGATAAGAAGATATTTGGAAAATGGTGAAAGAGAGCTTTTTGATCTCGTTTTCAAGCGAGGTGATAGAAAAAACGAAAAATGTGTCGGAATAAGACATTTTTCCAACAATCGTTGTGAATGTGTAATTTGTAAATCTCATTGATATCACGCTCCATGAAAACAATACTCATCAACAAAAACACGGTTTTAAAGCAGATAGAATTGTCTGACACGGCGGATATTTTTGAAACGGTAATTTCTCAGCGGGAATATCTCGGGAAATGGCTTCCGTTTGTTGAGTTTACAAAAGAGATGAAGGATACTGAAAATTTTGTCCGGTCTGTTGTGGATACTCCTGAAAAGATTCGTGAATTTGTTTTTGTAATCCATTTTGACGGAAAATTTGCGGGTTTAGTGGGATTCAAGGATACAGACAGACTCAACAGAAAGACTGAGATCGGTTACTGGCTTTCTTACGGTTTTCAGAAAAAAGGGATTATGACTGAGTCGGTTAAGCTGCTGGTAAAATTAGCGTTTGAAGAGCTCAACATAAACCGCATCCAGATAAAATGCGCTGTCGGCAACACCCCGAGCAGCAACATCCCGAAAAAACTCGGCTTTAAATTTGAAGGGATCGAAAGAGCGGGAGAACTTTTCCCCGATGGCTCATTCAAAGACCTCGAAGTTTACGGAATGGTGAAGGGGGAATATTTTCCCGGGCCTTCAACCGCGGGCTAAGCAAACACCGTCCTTCAGACGGTTCGGCAGGAATTAGCGGACTGGAGGTTCGCGTTATCTCAGCCCACGCCCAGCGGGCTGGGTCAACGAACCTGAAATTTCACCTCCACTCTTTAAACTTATTTATCAGCATATTTGTGGATGAGTCGTGTCCTGAGACAGGAGTTTTGTCTTTGAGTTCGGGGAGAATTTTGCCTGCAAGCTGTTTGCCGAGTTCAACTCCCCACTGGTCAAAACTGAACACATTCCAGATGACTCCCTGAACAAAGATCTTGTGTTCATACGCCGCAATGAGAGATCCGAGAACTTCGGGTGTGAGTTTTTTAAATATTATCGAATTAGTAGGCCTGTTTCCTGAAAACACTTTGAAAGGAAGTAATTTTGCTATCTCTTGAGCCGTTTTTCCAGCTTTTTCAAGCTCTTTTTCTGCTTCTTCTTCAGTTTTTCCGTTCATGAGCGCTTCGGGCTGGGCAAAAAAATTGGCAAGAAGCTTTTCGTGGTGATCGCTAACAGGATTATGAGTTACTGCCGGAGCAAGAAAATCGCACGGAATGAGCTTTGTCCCCTGATGAATGAGCTGATAAAATGCGTGCTGACCGTTTGTCCCGGGCTCTCCCCAGATGATCGGACCTGTCTGGTAAGTAACTGTATTTCCCGATCTATCCACACATTTTCCATTTGATTCCATATCTCCCTGCTGAAGATATGCGGCAAACCGGTGCATATACTGGTCATAAGGGAGAACTGCGTGAGAATCCGCATCAAAAAAGTTGTTATACCAGATTCCCAAAAGCCCTAATATCACAGGAACATTTCTTTCAAACGGCTCAGATCTGAAATGCTCATCCATTAAATAAGCACCTTTGAGCAGTCTTTCAAAATTTTCATATCCGGTAACACAGGCAATGCTTAATCCTATTGCACTCCACAGAGAATATCTTCCGCCAACCCAGTCCCAGAATTCAAACATATTCTCAGGATCAATTCCAAACTCGGTCACAGCTTTTGTGTTTGTTGAAAGAGCAGCAAAATGTTTAGCAATATCAGCCGGCTCCCCGCCATTCCACAGGAACCACTTTTTTGCACTCTCAGCATTTGTCATGGTTTCCTGGGTTGTGAAAGTTTTAGATGCAATGAGGAAAAGTGTCGTCTCCGGCTTAAGCTTTTTAAGAGTTTCTGCTATATGAGTTCCGTCAACATTAGAAACGAAATGGACCTTCATCCCTTTTTTCCAGTATGGCTTCAGCGCTTCAGTCACCATCACAGGACCGAGATCGCTTCCTCCGATACCGACATTTACAATGTCCGTCACTGCTTCCCCTTTGAACCCTATCCATTTACCATTGCTGACAATATCGGCAAATTTCTTCATCTTTTCAAGCACTTTTCTGATTTGCGGCATCACATCCGTTCCGCTTTCGATCACTGGTCTATCTGAAAAATTTCTAAGAGCAGTGTGAAGCACGGCGCGGTTTTCAGTTTCATTGATCTTTTCCCCTTCAAACATTGAATTTACCGCTCCTTTTAAACCGCACTCCGCGGCAAGTTCAAAAAGGTCTTTCAAAACATCATCATCGATCAGGTTCTTTGAATAATCGACAAAAATGTCATTAAATTCAATGGAATACCTGTCGGCTCTCAATGGATCTGAGGCAAACATTTTTCTTAAGTTAAACTCCTTGACTGATCTTAACTTTTCAAGCTTTTTCCACGACGCAAGTTTAACCGGCTCGATCTTTTTAAGCATTTATGCCCCCTTATATCACAAATATTTACCCAGTTTTTCCTTCAGTTCATCAATTTCAAACGGTTTTGAGATAGTGTCATTAAAACCGTAAGCCGCAGGATCTGCAACAACGGGATCATCGCTGTAGCCGGTGCTTACAAAAGCAATGACATTCTTATCCGTTTCCCTTATTCTGTCAAGTGCTTTCTGTCCCCCCATTCCGTTGGGGATGGTGAGATCAAATATCAGAAATCTGAAAGGTCTCCCCTCTCTTTTTGCCTTGCTGAACTCTTTGATCGCATCTTCTCCGTTACTCACAGTTACAGCATCAAAACCGGCACGGTTAAGGATATGAGCCACTATTTCAGAAATTATCCTTTCATCATCCATCACAAGCACTCTTCCTGCAAAAGAGCCGTGTTCTTTATGCTCAACGACCGGCGGCTCAATAACAGGTTGAGGTGCCGCGGCAGGAATGTATATCGTGAAAACAGCACCTTTACCAATATTTGAATCAACCGTTATCAACCCCTCATGTTTTCTGATGATGGAATAGCTCATTGCAAGACCGAGTCCGTGACCCTCACTTTTTGTTGTGAAAAAAGGATCGAAAATGTGGGGTAGAGAATCCTGCGGAATTCCCGGTCCTTCGTCAGCTATTGAAATTTTAACATATTCCCCTTCAGTCAGAGGGAACAGCTCATTTTCTTTAAGTGCGACATTTTGTGCAGATATTTCTATCTTCCCTGCCTTTGACATTGCTTCTACGGCATTTAAGATAATGTTATCAATGACTTGAGCAGCCTGATTTCTGTCAAATTCCGCCATTTTAAGATCATCTGATATCTTAAACACCGGTGTGACCGATGAACCGCTGAGTGCGAAACGGACAACTTCTTCAATAAAAGGAGAAAAAGGTTGCAGTTTTTTTAAAGGAACGCCCCCTTTGGAAAATGTCAGAAGCTGGTGTGTTAGCGATTTTGCCCTCTCAATTGCACCTGATGCCTGAGCAAGAAGTTCTTTAATATTCTTCTCCTTTGATTCATCTCTTGCAAAACCGATATATCCGAAAATACCTGTCAGAAGATTGTTGAAATCGTGTGCTATGCCGCCTGCAAGTATTCCAAGAGATTGCGGTTTCTGCGTCTGAGCCGCTGATTCAAGAAGTTTCTGTGCTTCAAGAAGTTTCTCTTTTTCATTTGAAAGCTGTTCTTCCGCAACTTTAAGCTTTCTTATCTCCCCTTCATATTTGTTAAGAATTGTCCGGTTTATCCTTGCAATGTTATATCCGACGATCGTTATAAAAATTATCACTACAGTATAATCGGCAAAATAATCTGCTGTCTCATAGTTAAACTCCATCAGAAAATAGATATATGCCCAAAGAAAAATGACATTTACAGCCGCATAAACAGGGATATACCGCTTCCTCACGAAAAAAGCCGGCATTAATGCAAGAACAGCAAGAATATATGTCGCTGTGTCAAGACGGATCAAGGTAGCGGAACGGTCAACTATCATCACAAGCCATATCGAAAGTATCGAAGAAATGATTATGAGATGGGACGCTAATTTGTGAAAACCCTTTATGAGAAGGATCAAAGCGATGAAAAGAAACATTATGCCTGCCGCCTCCCCGGTAAGGATGGGGATCATGATCTCCGGACTTGAAACAAAAGAAAAATGTATCCATGCGGTATATGTCATTGCCGGAACAATAAATATCATCATGATAACGCATAGAACAAAGATGAACTTCACCTTGATCCTGATCTCCAGATCAGAATTTTTGTAACGGTTGAGCAACTCAGGAAGTTTTATGTCACTATCTTCTTTCTTAAAAAATTTGAAAATTCCCATTTTGCTTTTCTCAAAATACCGACCTGTAAAAAATTACTTTTTTCAGCATAAAAAAGCAAGTAAAATTAAAATCAGACACAATATTTTTGCCTAAAATTTTAATGTGGTTAATATATGTCAGCTTCAGTTTTTTAACACTTCTAAGGAGATGGAAATGAAAGACCCGAGAGTAAGAAAACTTGCAGAACTTCTTGTAAATTATTCCACAAAAGTTAAGGAAAATGACAAAGTTATGGTCGCGGCAGTTGATCCGGCCGCTTATCCGCTTGTTGAAGAGATCATTGAACTTGTCGGCAAAAAAGGGGCTCATCCTTTTGTAACTCTTAATGCCCAGGCGGTTCAGAGAAAACTTTATATGCATGCAACTGACACGATGCTTGATATCATGCGTGAATCGGAACTTGCATTTGCACAGAAAATGGACGCATACATCGGGATAAGAGCACTTGAAAACAAATTTGAGACAAACGATGTTCCGCAGAAACAGATGATGAAAATAATGCAGAACTACCGGATGAAGGTAAGTAACGAAATAATGAGCAAAAAATGGGTCACACTGATGTTCCCGACCCCCGGTTTCGCACAGGCATCAAACATGTCTATGGAAGCATTCGAAGAGTTCTTTTTCAATGTAACTACACTTGATTATGCAAAAATGGACAAAGCGATGGATCCTTTCAAACAACTGCTTGAAAAGACCGACAAAGTTCATATAAAAGGTCCGGGAAGAACAGACATCACTCTTTCCATCAAAGGTCTTCCCGCTATCAAATGTGCAGGGGAATACAACATTCCTGACGGCGAAATTTTCACAGCTCCAGTAAAAGATTCAATAAACGGCGTTATCGAATATAACACTCCGAGCATCTATCTTGGAACAAAGTTTGATAAGGTCATTCTCACTTTCGAGAACGGAAAAATAGTTAAACACGAGGGAAGCAACCCTGAAAAACTTGAAGAGATATTTAATGCTGATGCAGGTGCAAAATATGTCGGAGAATTCGCTTTCGGAGTCAATCCTTACATTGTTGAACCGACTGTTAACATC
>Ga0116148_1002318_pt1 | contig 18966 bp, 15 predicted proteins | sample AD_UKC055_MetaG_FD_89786 | JGI IMG/M metagenome (GOLD analysis project Ga0116148, IMG submission 89786) | Active sludge microbial communities of municipal wastewater-treating anaerobic digesters from USA - AD_UKC055_MetaG | ecosystem: Engineered > Bioreactor > Anaerobic > Digestate | place: USA... | reverse complement strand
TAACAGTATTTTACCCAGGATATCGTCGCCTTTGCCCATGACATCCTGCGACATCACCAGGATACGTCTTGGAGTATCGGAGCAGGATTTATCAGCGGTGTCGGATGAAGGTTCGGCAGCGCTCGCTGTGTCAGATGTTTTTATAATGGTAAGATAAAAGCCATCAGTCCTTTTTTCTTCCGAGATTATGCACTTCATCGCTGAGGCCATTCGCTTCAGGTTTTCAACGGCTACCATGTTGTCAACGATGATGATTATGGAATCATGCTGTTCAAGGGCTTTCCTGGCATTAACGACAGGCTGGGGACAGGCAAGGCCCCGGGCATCAACTATCTGACTCATAGTGCATCTCTCCTTGTGCGTGCTTATTTTTAAATCAAATAACCGGCTAAAATTGTCAATAATATATTTATTAATGTATAATATTCAATAATTAAATGTTAGAATATACCGGAGATACTAAAATTATGTTGACTATATATATTTTTATATGTAATGATGCCTATTAAGGGTAATGAGACTACATTAGAGTAATTCATTGATAATCTCTATGGAAGTTAGAAAGATAATTCACGTTGATATGGACGCATTTTTTGCGTCAGTGGAGCAACGTAACAACCCGGAACTGCGCGGGAAACCGGTAATCGTTGGAGGAAGCCCGCGGAGCAGGGGCGTTGTTGCAGCTTGTTCATATGAGGCGAGAAAATACGGCATACATTCAGCCATGGCTTCAAGCATTGCACATCGACTATGTCCTCATGCAATTTTTATACAGGGGAATTTCGACGAGTACAACGATGTTTCAGAACAGATCGGTGAAATATTCCACGAATATACGGATCTGGTGGAGCCACTCTCTCTCGATGAAGCGTATCTTGATGTAACGGATAATCTGCAGGGTACAACATATGCTACTCAAATAGCCCGCGAAATCAGGAGAAGGATACTGGAAAAAACTCGCCTCACGGCATCCGCCGGCGTATCATATAATAAGTTTCTCGCGAAGGTCGCATCAGATTATAATAAGCCGGACGGCATGACCGTGATTACACCCGACATGGCGGGCGATTTTATTGAAGCGCTTCCGATCGGGAAATTCCATGGCATCGGCAAAGTGACAGAAAAGAGGATGCAGGAGCTTGGCATAAAGACCGGATACGACCTTAAGCGGATCTCCCGGGATTCGCTGAAAAGCATGTTCGGGAAAGTCGGTGATTATTATTATGACATATCGCACGGTATTGACGATCGGCCGGTCGAGCCGGATTACATCCGTAAAAGCATCGGGAAGGAAGTCACGCTCCAGGAGGACATCTCTGACAGGATGCTCATGCACGAAGTACTGGATTCCCTTGCCGGCAGGGTATCCCGGGCGCTTGAGAAACACGGCTCGAAAGGACGGACCATCACTCTGAAGGTAAAATACGCTGATTTTCAGTCCATATCAAGGAGCGTTTCCCTTGTCGAATACATGGACAGAAAGGAGTTACTCCTCGACAACGCAAAAATGCTGCTGGAAAAAACAGAAGCGGGGGACAGGAAGGTCCGGCTTCTCGGGATATCCGTGTCTAACCTTGATTCCGAGGAGGACAGGTATGAGGATGTCCAGCTCATACTGCCATTCGCGGTATAGAAACGCGACTGGAATCTAGAATTCGAGTGTTTTCACCGCGCGCGGGAAGGGTATGACATCGCGGATGTTCTGCATGCCGGTTACAAACTGTATGACGCGCTCGAAACCCAGGCCGAACCCTGCATGTGGTACCGAGCCGAAGCGCCTGAGATCGAGATACCACCAGTAATCGTCCGGGTTAAGGCCGCATTCACTGATCCTCGCCGTAAGCTTTGCCAGGTCCGCCTCGCGCTCGCTGCCGCCCACGATTTCCCCGAGACGCGGAACAAGGATGTCCATGGCGCGCACTGTCTTCCCGTCGTCATTGAGCTTCATGTAAAAGGCTTTAATCTCCTTCGGGTAATCGGTAAGGATGACCGGCTGGTTGTAGATCTTTTCTGTCAGGAATTTCTCGTGCTCGCTCTGAAGATCGATGCCCCATTTGACAGGGAATTCAAACTTCTCCCCGGATTCGATAAGCCGTTCAACGGCCTCGGTGTACGATATTCTCATAAACCGGCTCGCAATGATATGCCTGAGATTGTCGATGATCCCTTTGCTGATCCTGCTGTCGAAAAAGTCCATGTCATCGGGGCAGGTATCGAGAACATACTGAAAGATGTACTTTAAAAACGCTTCGGCCACATCCATGTTGCCGTTGATGTCGCAGAAGGCCATCTCGGGCTCGATCATCCAGAACTCGGCAAGGTGCCGTGTCGTGTTCGAGTTCTCGGCGCGGAAGGTCGGCCCAAAGGTGTATATGTTCTTGAGGGCGCATGCGTATGCCTCGCCCTCGAGCTGTCCGCTCACGGTTAGTGCCGCCTTCTTGCCAAAGAAATCCTGAGCGTAATCGATCGAGCTGTCGTTTTTGGGGATGCTCTCAAGCGGCAGCGTGGTAACCTGGAACATCTGGCCGGCGCCCTCGCAGTCGCTCCCTGTAATGATGGGCGTGTGGACGTAGACAAAGCCATTTTCCTGAAAAAAGCGGTGAATTGCAAAGCTCATGGCGCTCCGCACGCGCGCTACCGCGCCAAAAGAATTGGTTCGCGGGCGGAGGTGTGCGATCTCCCTTAAAAACTCGAAGGAATGACGCTTTTTCTGGAGTGCGTATTCCTCCGGCGGGGCGCCGCCGAGCACGGTAATGGAAGCGGCCTTAAGCTCGACCGCCTGGCCCTGGCCGGGCGACTCGATCAGGACCCCCGCGGCGACGATGCTGGTGCCGGTGGTCAGGGATTTCGACAGAGAATCGAAGCCGGGAAGGGTGTCTTCGATCACGACCTGCAGGTTCTTAATCGAAGAGCCGTCGTTCAGCTCGAGAAACGTTACACCCTTGGAATCACGCTTGGTGCGTATCCATCCCTCGACGGTGACGGCATCGTTGCCTGCCTTGAGGGAAAGTAAATCTTTTATCAACGGCCTGCGCATTGTATCCTCAACCATGCCTGATTAACTCATCGTATGAAGAAGCATCCGTTTATTAGAACAGATACAGCGGATGAGAATCGGGATTTTTACCGAAAAATGTAATATCGTCAATCTTGGTGATCTTTTCGCCGCGGAGAATCGAGTACAGGGTCCTCTCGATGCCGATGCCCCCACCCATTGTTTCCGGGAAGAGAGGCTTTCCGTTCGCGTCCTTCATGGAAGCGAAAAAAAGGAACGGGCCATATCCGCCGAGTTCGTTAATATTCTCAATATTACCGTTCTTGATGAGGGGGCGTACGGGAAGCACCTTGTTGTCGATGATCCGCTCAATGATGGGCTCGAACAGCCATTCGCGGATGGCACCGGACAATATCTCCTTGGCCTGCGAATGTTTTCCCGTTTTCGCGTCAATGCTTTTCGCGATAATGTCGTAATTGAATATGACGGGCGAGGCTATGTTCTGCGTGTTGATCTTTTTCCCGTGCGGCAGGAGATAGGGGTAGACCAGATCGTAATTTTCGCGGAGCAGGCCGGTAATCCAGAAAAACTGGGCTCTGGTTTCCTCTCCAATCTTTTCCTCGAACACGCGGGGACCGTATTTTGCGACACAGTCGTCTTTCGGGTAGGAGGGGAACGGCGCCTTCGGAACTTCGAGGACGACTCCCAGATACTTGAGGCTGTCCGCGTTTTTTTTGTTCACTTCCTCGCATGCGGCGATGAGCATGCGCTCGAAGAAGTTCATCACTATTTGCATGTCTTCCCGGAGTATGGATGTGACCCTGTCGGAGTTGTAGTAGTAGTCATCAAGGGTGAGCCCGCGGTTGCGCTTGAGCTCGACATCTAACTGGGAAAAATCGGCCAGATACCGGCCGCGCTGCACCCGCATCGGGCTTTCCATCTCGAGACGTATGTTGGGCGAATCGACATATATGCCCTTGATGTTTTTGTTAGAGCATGCCAGGAACTTGCTGTAAATCATGCTATGGGTGGTAAGATAGGTGTGACCCTTGTACTGGATCGAGGGGGTATGCTCAATATCATGGGCGAGGGGGTCGGTAATGAGGCTCAGCATCACCTTTTCGAGGTTGAAGAGACCTTCGCTAACCATGAATTGCGTAATCGCGTTAACGAAGCTTGTCCGGATTGCGGCAACATGGTACATGTCGTCGGACATCCACTTGCTGATATAGTGTTCCCGGATATAGTCCTCGAGCGTGGAACCGCTTTCATTTATCGTCGACTGGAACCGGTACAGACTCTCGCCTATTATCTTGATGTTATCTTCCATTATTTAATCCGTACAGTATAGTAAAAATGTGCTTATTTTTAGCCACAATTAATGCAAATTGACCTCTTTGCTTCCTCATGTCAAATATTATTTTAATATATCTGGAATCAGTCTTGATATAATAACCAGATCAGATGGGGCATTCAACCGTACTGGATGAATTCGCCAATCAGGTCACATGTTGGGGAATTCCCATGTAAGTGATGATGCAGCAAATATCAGCTACACTGAATTTGTTAGGTGAAAAATAACAAATAACAGGTAGCGAATTTTTCAAAAACTGTTTTACTGATTACGCGATGAGAAATTTACAATCATGTAATATGGTGCGAGAAATATGTATTGCCGGTCAAGAAGGTTGTACATATTATATTAGTATAAAGCATTAGATCTCACAGGGAGATTGTAATGGATACGAAAAGACTCGTCATCAGCAACCTCGATCATCTGACGACTGCCGAGCACCTTGAAAATCTCTTCGCAACGTACGGCGATGTGAACAGGGTCACTGTGAAAAGGAGGAGAGGGCTCGGTTATGTGGAGATGATGTCGGTATCCGAGGCAAAACGCGTCCGTGATAGGTTCGACGGATCGACCCTCTGGGGAAGGTCAATGAAGATTCACGGCATGGAGAACACCCTGCACGACAGGCTATCCTTCCTGCTCGGCAAAATTTTTTAACCCGCCAGGCACTTCACCGGACCGGCATGGGGATACTATCGCCATCAACCGGAACCATCGATGTTAACTTAACTGTAAACGATTTTCAGAAAGAACCGGAATTAATCCCGCGTCAAGAGGCGGGACTGGTAGTTGGATATTACGTTTATTGAGCGTAATGCTTCCTTGACGTCGCTATATACGGGGATGCCTTTTTCAGTATACAGCTTCCGGGCGGTTCGTATCATCTCCGCGATGTCGAGGGCCTCGATTTCCTGCTTGTATTCCGGCAGGACAACTATGACAGGCTTGCCGGTCGATGCAGCGGCTGAAGAAAAGGCCTCGGCAAAATCATGAATAGGGGTGATATCCATGACGGTTCTGCCTGGCATCTGGATAGATAGTGACTTGTAATGATAGAGCAGCTGCACCACGATCTGGATATCCACGTCCCTGCTTCGTGCGGTCGCCACAAGTATCTTCTGCAAATTGGCGGGCGGGACGAACGGATTGGCGACATCGACAGGGTTTTTTGCGCTCGAGCCGGGCTGGGGCAGGAGGGGGTTTATCTCCTGCTGTATTTCCGGATCGAGTTCGGGGATGAGCATGCCGTACTCGGCCGCCATGTCGGCCGCGGCCACTCCGATGGCGCCGCCTCCGCCGATCAGCGAGATGCCCCGGTACCGTGCCCGGGGCAGCATGGAAAAGGCCAGGGAGTAATTGCAGATGTCGTTCAGGTCGGTAGCGAGCACGGCGTTGCACTGCCGTATAACGGCCTTCCACACCTCTGATGCGCCGGCTATGGACGCAGTGTGGCTCATCGCGGCGCGCATGCCGGATTCGGACATGCCCCCCTTGCAGATGATGACCGGTTTGCGGGCAGTGACCTGCTTGAGGATCGAGAAGAACCGCCGGCCGTCATCAAGCCCCTCGATATACATGGCGATCACGCCGGTTTCCGCATCGTGGAGGAAATAGTCGAGAAGCTCGGTCTCGCGGAGATCGGCGCCGTTCCCAAAGCTTACCATCGTGCTGAAGCGTATCCCGCGCCATTTGCCGACATGGGCGAAATCAACTGTCATGCCGCCGCTTTGCGATATGAAAGCGACCGGGCCGGGTTCGCGGGACAGGTCCGGCCCCGGGAGGAGCGTGAGGCCGGTACGCGGATTATAAATGCCGAAGCAATTGGGGCCAACGACGCGTATGCCGCCCTGTGCCAGCCCGCGGACTTTCTTTTCAAGGTCGATCCCGGCCGGCGTGTCTGTCTCCCGGAAACCGGCTGATAGTATCTCGACCCCTGCTGCTCCCTTGTACAGGCATTGCTCGATCGCGGCCGGCACATGCGGCGCAGGGACAGCTATAATACCGAGGTCAATAGTGTGCGGTATGGAGGCAACGCTTTCGTAAATCTGAAGGCCGGCAACGGTGCCGCCTTTCGGGTTGACTGGATAGAGCCCCCCCGCGTATCCCATTTGCTGTATGGCTAGAAGTATGCCCCTGCCAAACCCCATGCCTTCGGCTGAAACGCCGACAATAGCAACGCCGGACGGCTCGAACATTCTTTTGAGGCTACTGTAATCCGATTTTGTTATAGATGCTGTCAATGTTCTTTAAATATCTGTTTAAATTGAAAATCTCTTTAAGAACGGCTTCAGGGATTTTTGATGAAACTACAGGGTCTTTACGGCTGAGCTCCTCGAGCGTACCCTCGCGTGCCCAGACGCGCATCGCCAGGTCCTGGACGATACGGTACGATTCCTCGCGGGAAAGTCCGGAATCGACCAGGGCGAGAAGAACGCTCTGCGAATAAAAAAGGCCGCCTGTCCTGTTGATGTTATCCATCATGTTTTCCGGGTACACGTGCAGGTTGCCGGCCACGAATATCATGCGGTGGATCAGGTAATCGAGTGCGATCGTGGAATCCGGAAGTATGATCCGCTCGGCGGAGGAGTGAGAGATGTCGCGCTCATGCCATAGCGTCATGTCGTCGAGCGCAACGTTCATGTTCGCCTTGATGACGCGAGAGATGCCGGTGACCCGCTCGCAGAGAATGGGGTTGCGCTTGTGCGGCATGGCCGAAGAGCCCTTCTGTCCCTTCTGGAACGGCTCTTCCACCTCGCGCACCTCGGTCCTCTGAAGATGGCGGAACTCAGTGGCAAGCTTGTCGAGTGAACCCGCGCAAATGGCGATCGCGGCCATGAACTCGGCATGACGGTCCCGCTGGATAACCTGCGTGGATATCGGGTCCGGCTTCAAACCGAGCCTCGCGCACACGCGTTTTTCGATATCGGGCGATATGTTGCTGAACGTGCCGACCGCTCCCGAGAACTTGCCATAGGATATGTTCTCGATGGCGCGGGAAATACGGTCCCGGTTGCGCTTGAACTCTTCATAATAGAGGGCCATTTTCAAGCCGAAGGTCGTGGGCTCGGCGTGGACCCCGTGGGACCGCCCCATGCAGGGCGTGTTCCGGTAGCGCAGGGCGAGGTTCTTCAGAATGTCAATGAGTGCGTCAATGCCGGCGATCAGGATCGTTCCCGATTGCACAAGCTGTATGGAGAGGGCGGTATCTGCGATGTCGCTCGATGTGAGGCCGAAGTGTATGTAACGGCTCGAAGGGCCCACCTGCTCTCCCACGGCGGTCAGGAACGCGATAACGTCATGATGGACCTGGTTCTCTATCTCGAGGATCCGGTCCACGCTGAAATCGGCATTCTCCCTGATGTTCTTAAGATCCGCCTCAGGTATGAGGCCGTCCTGGGCCTGGATCTCGCAGACGGCGATCTCAATGTCGAGCCAGATCCTGAACTTGTTCTCAAGGTCCCAGATGCGTGAGATTTCTTTTCGGGAGTATCGATCTATCATACAACCTCGCCAGAGATGGATTGGTTCTTGTTAATTGATAACAATACGGCCCTGTATGTCAATGAATAATGCAGGCGGAGATTATATTATTTTCAGGCACGCGGGAGGGGCTTCACCATGCAATCGATTCTTTCGGCAGATAGAGCCGCTCGCAGTTGCGGCAGAGGGAATTGCTGACAGTATTGGAAATAAACTCATTTCTCAGCCGCGTGATCGGTTTGTCGTTCCATATCTCGGAAAGTGATGAACGCACCATGTTGCCCAGTACATATTTTTTATCATAATCGAAACAGCAGGGCACGACATCGCCGTCCCAGGTGACGGTCATGGTGTCCCAGGGTATTGTGCATCTGACCGACGACATGTCCGTGGTCCGGCCGCCGGTGTCTGCGTAACCCTTGATCCGGTCGATGCTCCCGTCCCATGTCGTAAAGCTTTTCAACAAAACGCAATTGATGCCGGGAACTCCTTCCCAGTATTCGTGGGTTTTCACGATGCTGGTGCGGTTAAGGACAAAGTCTATCATGGAGAGTATGATGACCGTGGCAGTGCCCCGGCGAGTTTTCTCGGACAGGAACTCAAGAAGCCGCTCGCGCGAAACATCGTAGGCATCCTGCATGCCGCGGATTTCAGCAAAGGTAGAATTGTCATGGCCGTCAAGGGAGATATACAGGATGTCCGGATGAGCTTCAAGAAGCTCGGTTCGCACTTCTGGTGTCAGCATGAAAGGATTGATGGATAGACCGGTGCGGATGTTTGCGGCCGAGGCATATCGTATGCACGAGCCGAAACCGGGATGGAGAAGGCTTTCACCAAAATGGTGCAGCCATAGCACGTTGCTGCCGCTGAATCCGGAACCGGTTGAGGCCAGCTCATCAATCGCCTTTTGGAAAAGTGCAGGGTCCATGTAGCCCTTCGCGCGGGTCATGTGGCCGGTCCTGGGGCACATGACGCATTTCATGATACAATGATTGGTAAGCTCAATATTGAAAAGGGAGAATGGTTTGTTCATAATGAAATCAATTCAAAACCTTATGGCAGATCAAGCTATTTTACCCGTTGTGATAAAAAATTTCGTGATTCAGCTCATATGTTTGACAAGAGGGGCACGAATGTTATCTTATACATCAATTATACAAATAGTACCATGCCGGCATGCGCGTAGAGTTTATTACATCGATAATCGGAGGCATCGGCCTCTTCATACTCGGGATGATCCTCATGACAGAGGGGCTCAAGTCCCTCGCCGGAGACACCCTGCGAAGGGGACTCAGCCGTTTCACCGGCGGACGGATATCCTCGATCCTGTCGGGTGCGGGTATAACCGCGCTGCTGCAGTCTTCACACGCAACAATCATCACGACGATAGGGTTCGTAAGCGCCGGCCTGATCACGTTCGAGCAGTCACTCGGGATAATACTTGGCGCTCACCTCGGCACGACCAGCACGGGTTGGCTCGTATCCATACTCGGCATGAAACTCAAGCTGGGCGCGCTGGCACTCCCCGTCGCGGGTATCGGGGCATTCATGAGACTCCTCGGCAGGGACCGGGTAGCGAGCATCGGGCTTCTGTGCGCAGGGTTCGGCCTGATATTTTTCGGGATTGATCTGCTGCAGGGAGGAATGAAGCATTGTGCAGGCTATCTCGACCTCGCCGGCCTGGGCGGGACCGGCATCCTCAACAGGCTCATACTGGTGGCAATAGGCATTGCCATGACTGTCATCCTGCAGGCCTCAAGCGCTGCCGTCGTGATGACCATGGCCGCTCTCGGATCCGGGGCGATAGACCTGGTGCAGGCATCGGCCCTCGTTATAGGCCAGAACATCGGTACAACGCTCACTGCCGCGATAGCCGCGTTCGGGGCCACGTCTTCCGCGCGACGGACGGCAATGGCGCACATACTTTTCAACGTGGTGACCGGATTCATTGCGTTTGTCATCCTTCCGTATTTCCTGTCAATAGTACAAACCGCGATCGGAGTATTCGGGATCGTCGATCCTGCGATTACCCTTGCAGCATTCCACAGCGCATTTAACATTCTGGGGATTATTATTATACTGCCGTTTATCAGACAATTCTCGCACGTGCTGGTCCGCATCATACCGGAGCGCGGTCCCTATCTTACCAGGCTCCTGGACAATTCCCTGATTAACGTCCCGTCCGTGGCGCTCGAGACCGTTCGGCGCACCATAATAGATATTACCATCGCATCGATCGATATAGTGAGGGACATGATTCAATTCGGGGACGTAACGCCCGGGATCAGGACAAAACTGCGAGAAGCAGGGAACGCGCTGAATGATACGAGAAGATTTCTCGGACAGATCAAGACAATCAAGGGGGCGGCAACGGCCTACGGCAACAGGCTGATGTACGTCCTGCATGCGGTCGACCATGTGGATCAGCTTATCATTGCATGCTGGGAATTCAACAAGCTCACGACCATGAGAAAGGATACCGGGCTCAACAACCTCGCATGCATGCTCGCCGACAACATGGAGCCGGTCCTCGTGCGCCTCGAGGGCCTTAAAAAGAAAGAATCGATACAGGAGATGGAACGCACGTCCCAGTACATGAAAGGCCTCAGACAGCGGGAAAGGGAGGATATCCTCAAACGGACCGCGTCCGGAAGGATCGATCCGGACACCGCCATGCGGCAGATCGAGGCGATCCGCTGGCTCGACAGGGTCATTTACCGGATTTTCCGGGCGCTCTACTATCTCGGGTATCACACGGAAGAGGGACTGGAAAGCGCCTATGGAGAAGAACTGAACCAATGAAGGAGCCTACATGAACCAGGACCAGGTCAAGGAACTATTGCTGACTCTCGATAAAAACGTTCCGGATTTCAGCGTTATATTTTCCGGTAAGATGAGCGGGAAGGTAGACGGGCTGTATTATCCCGACCGCCGGGAGATAATCATACACAACAAGAACTTCGAAGAAGACGGACAGCTCATATACACGGCGATTCATGAGTTTGCACACCATATCCAGCACTCGCGCTCCCCGGTGCCGATCTCGACCCGCGCCCATACGAACGCTTTCTGGGACATACTGCACAAGCTGCTATTTTCAGCAGAGGAGAAGGGACTCTATTCGAATATTTTCAGGAAAGACGACAGGTTCAGGTCACTCACCAACAAGATCCGGGGCGAATATCTCCAGGCCAACGGTTCGCTCATGAAGGAGCTGGGCGCGCTGCTTGAGAAAGCATACGCGCTGTGCCTGGAGCTCAACCTGAGCTTCGACGACTACGTGGACCGGGAGTTGCTGCTGCACCGCACTGCGGCTAAAATGTTAATGAAAGTAAGCGCCATGAACCTGAACCCGAAAATCGGTTACGAGAACATGAAAACGGTTGCCGGTATCAAGGATGACGCGGCCCGGGCACGGGCAGAGGAGGCGTTCACGGAAGGGATGACCTCGGACATGGTCAAGGCTGAGATCAATTCATACAAGAAGTCGGGTGATGCAATGAACGTCCTCATGGAGGAACGCGACAAGATAGAGCGCTCCATCGATACACTGACAAAAAAACTTGCGAAAATAGAGCGCCGGATACAGGAATTGCAGTTCGATGACAGGTCCCGGGGGAAAAAATGACGAAGACACCGCGAGATATCAGGGAAGTCGAGAAAATCAGGGAATCGATTCTCGATAAAGCCGTGGAAATAATCAACGCTGACGGATTCAAGGGATTGACAATGCGGAAGCTTGCCGTGCGCATGGAGATGTCCGCTACAAATCTCTACAATTATTTCTCCAATAAGGACGAGATATATATCAATATTCTCATACGCGGGTTTAAGATGCTGTATGATAACATGAGAACCGTCTATGACGGTCACGCAAACCCTCTTGAAAGGGGCAAAAAGATAATTCACACATACCTTTCATTTGGAATACAGAATTATAATTATTACGAGATCATGTTCTCATCGGGTCTACCAAAATATAAAGACTATGTGGGCACGCCGCTTGAAAAACTCGCATCGATTGAGATGGGATATTCCAAACAAATAATTGATCTGTCAATGAATGCCGTTTCTGATGTCATGCGCTCGGTTAAAAACTCCAGGGAAGCCGGGAATGAGATGAGGATGATTGAGGTTTGGAGCATGCTCCATGGCATGATATCCCTCTACAACAGCCGAATGATCGATTATCTCACCCCCAAACCGGTAAATAAATACGAGACAATAATTGAAGATATTATCGATTTGATAACCAGTTAATTATTATTGTTATTTAATTTTACCACTTTTTCCTTTTACAATTTTTTTAAAAAATGCCTTGACATATAATTAACAATAGTTAAAATTAACACTAGTTAATTTTAATGCGAGGAAATTATATGGCAAAAGTAACAGTTCTGGGCGGTGCAGGAGCTGTCGGCTCCGTGTCAGTGAGAACACTGGCCAATCATAACGAATTTTCAGAGATAGTTATCGGTGACTTCAATACCGATAGAGCACAAAAGATCGCAAATTCGATTAAAACCAGGAAAATATCCGTGGTCAAATTCGATGCGAATGATGAAAAAAGTATACATGCGGCAATATCCGGCTCGGATGTTGTGCTTAATTGCGTCGGTCCGTTCTACAGCACGGTTAAACCGATTCTCAACGCCGTCATTCAGGATAAAATTAATTACGTAGACGTATGCGACGATGTCGACGTCACCATAGACATTTTCAAGCTCCACGAGAAGGCTAAATCCGTCGGAATTACCGCTCTCATAGGGATGGGAAACTCACCCGGGGTAACGAATATCATCGCCAAGCTGGCCTCACAGGACCTGCTGGACGAGACGGATTCAATTGACATTTTCCATGCGCATGGAGGCGAAAAGGTCGAAGGTGAGGGAGTCATCGGTCATCGCTTCCACTGCATGAGCATCGACATCCCGATGTTCCTCGACGGCGAATTGAAATACGTCAAGTATTTCGAGAAGGACGGGATCGCGCTCCGCGAATCTTTCGAGTTCCCGATACTCGGTCAGGTCCCGCTCTATCCGTATCCGCATCCGGAGCAGGTGACGATACCACAGTACATCAAGACACGCCGCGTAACGAACAAGGGATCGGTCATCCCGAACGAGTATTACGATATGACACGAGATCTCTGCGGGCTCGGGTTCAACAGCAGGGAACCGATCATGGTTAACGGCACGCCGGTCGTTCCGTATGACTTTGCCGTAGCCTACATACTGAGCGAGCGTGAAAAGATATTGAAAAAGCTCGATTTCGGCATGCAGCGCGGTTGTTCCTCCGTCGTAGTAAAGGGCAAGAAAAACGGGGCGTACAAGGAATACCGGTTCCACATGGCGTCAAAAAGCGAGGCCCTGGGAGAGGGCACGGGCATACCGGCTGCCATGGGCGCGATTCTCATGCACCGCGGCAAGGTCCAGGGGAAAGGCGTGATGCCTCCCGAAGCCTGCGTGGAGCCGAAAGACCTCCTCGCGCTCATGCCCGAGGTGATGGATCTTGACAAAAACAAAAAATCCGGTGACGGTTTCGGCGGATTCATCGTCGAGAGTATTGACGAAAAGGGAAACAAATCTCAGATGAATATATAATCCGTCATGGCGCGCGATAAGATTGAAAAGTATGTCCTGGCAGTAGACCACGGCACTTCCGGGTGCAAGGTCGCCATAGTGACCGTCCACGGGAAGGTCATTGATTTCGAGAGCGAGCCGACCCCTGTTTATTTCTTCCCGGGCGGCGGCGCCGAGCAGGACCCGGAAGAGTGGTGGCAGGCCTTCATGCACGCCTCCATGCGCCTGCTGCGCCGTCACCATGATAAGGCCCGTCGCGTCGAGGCCGTGTGCGTCTCCAGCACGTTTTCAAGCACCGTGGCCGTGGACCGCGATGGAAACAGCCTCATGAATTCACTCACCTGGATGGATTCACGGGGCGCACGGCTTGTCAGGGAGGTCGCCGGCGGCTTCCCGTCCGTCCAGGGATACGGTCTCGGAAAGGTGCTCCGCTGGATACGCACGACCGGCGGAGGGCCCTCCCTGTCAGGAAAGGACGATATCGCCCATGTACTCCTTACGAAGCACGATTATCCCAGGGTATACGAGAAAACGTACAAGTTCCTCGGAAGCAAGGATTACTTCAATCTCAGGCTGACGGGCGAATTTGCCGCGACCCATGATTCGATCATGCTGTTCTGGGTAACGGACATTCGCGACATCAACAATGTTCATTATTCATTGCCGCTGATCAAGATACTGAATATCGACCGGGACAAACTTCCGGACCTGGTGCGGTCGATCGATACGATCGGGACCGTACGTCCTTCTGTGGCGAAAAAGCTCGGCCTGGGAACAAACGTCCGCGTTATAGGCGGATCGCCGGACCACCAGTCGGCACTCGTCGGTTCCGGGGCTGTCCGGGATTATCAGGGGCATCTCTATATCGGGACATCCTCATGGATGGAGTGCATCGTGCCTTTCAAGAAGACGGACATGATGCACAGCATTGCGTCACTGCCAACGGCGATCCCCGGCAAATACCAGTGTATCAACGAGCAGGACATTGCCGGCGGAGCGCTGACCTTCCTGCTGAACAATATAATCTTCCACAAGAGTCATTTTTACAGGGTGAGGGCGCCTCAAAACAAGTATGAGCGTCTTGATGAAACCGTGAGGAACGTTCCCGCGGGAAGCAACAAGCTCATTTTTGCACCCTGGTTAAACGGTGAGCGCACACCCATAGACAGCACGACGTTGAGAGGCGTTCTTTACAATATTTCCATGACAACCAACGCGGACCATATACTCCGGAGCGTACTTGAGGGTGTCGCATATAATACCAGATGGAGCATGCAGTACGTGGAAAAATTCATCGGACGCTCGATCGATACCATACATATCATCGGAGGAGGGGCCCAGTCTGACGCGTGGTGCAGGATATTTTCTGATGTGCTGCAGCGGAACATAAAACGGGTGCGGGACCCCATACAGGCGAATGCACGAGGCGCAGCATTAATAGCCTCGGCCGGCCTGGGCAGCATAACGTTTGACGATATCCCCGGTCTTACCGAATATGATGGCGAGTTTTCACCGGACAGTACAAATGTGCCGGTGTATGAAGGGCTGTTCAAGGAGTTTACGAATATATACCGGAAAAACCATTCAATATTCGATAGGCTGAACGCACAGTGAATGTTTTTATTTGAAGCGGCCGGAAAAAATGAATGATTTGGTCTTCAGTTCCGCATGGAAGTAGTCCTCGACAAAAAGTGAGAGATTGAATAGTACATCGAGGACTTCATCCTCGGTATAATCATCAAGATCTATGCTGGCGAACTTTCTGTCCAGGAAAAGCACGATGCAGTCCCTCATGCGGCCGGGAAGAGCCGGCAGGCGGCGTACCGAATCGGTGGAATGACGGCGGGCGCAGGGAATGCAGACAGGCCTCAGATCGATCGTATCGAGCAGAAACTGCTGGAAGTCCTGTACACCGCATGATTTACACGAATCGACGTCAGGCAGAACCCCGTGGTTCCGGAGAAGATGCAGGAGGAAAAAAAGGGATAAGTGCGCCGGGCGAGCCGTCTTCGAGAGAGCGTCGAGGCCCGCGAGAAGCAGCGTGTATATCGCAGAATCGGCACTATTGTAACCGCACGTCTTTTCAACCGATTCGAGCATGAAATATAGAAAAAATATCTTTTCGAGATTTTCAGTTATCGATGAATAATACTTCTCGATATCGCACTGGTTGACGATGAAGGAGTCCCGGTCATCGCGGTAATAATATATAATGCTTGCCACGGCACCGGGTTCGGTCGCGGCGCGGGAACGTTTTCCGCTTTTCTTCAAACCTTTAAAAACGAACTTTCTCTTGCCGAAATCGCTCGTATAAAAATTGCATGCTATATCGGATTCGCCATACACCTGCGAGGACAACGCTATTCCGGTCGACTTGAGAATTTCCATGCGGGCTATTTCTGCTTGGTTATTGATACAGTGATACGGTTTATTATGGTGCCGTTTATGTCTTTGATTGTAAATTGGAGGTTTTCGTCCCTTATGGTCTCGCCTTTTTCGGGAATCTTGCCGAATAAATCGAAAACATAACCGCCGATGGTATCTACACCTTCCTGGGATATGTCGAGATGAAGCTTCTCGTTAAATTCGGAAATGGACATTCGGGGATCGACTTCATAGGTGTTTTTACCCAGCTTGACTATCTCCGGTTCTTCCACACTGTCATATTCGTCGTTGATCTCTCCGACAATCTCCTCGAGGATGTCCTCGAGCGTAACGATACCGCTGATGCCGCCGTATTCGTCTACCACAACAGCGATATGAAGTTTACGAAGCTTGAATTCCAGCAGGAGTTCGTCAAGTGTCATGGTTTCCGGAACAAAATAGGGTTCGTGCAGGATTTTCTTCAAATGAAACGCTTTCTTCTGGGTGGCGATGAGCAGTTTAAGGAGGTCCTTGACATAGAGTATGCCGATTATATTGTCAATTGTTTCATCGTATATCGGGACCCGGGAATGTCCGGCCTTGCATAGTATTTTTACGAGAGGCTTGAGTTCGGTATTGGCATCTACGGCAAATACGTCAACTCGCGGTATCATTATATCCCGGGCATTAAGAATCGGCAGCTTGATAATACCCCGTATCATGTCCTGCCGGATGACATCTAAATTTTCATAATCGCACGATTCAAGTATGTCTTTCTCGGATTTTTTTAAAGATTTCCTGAGCTTGTGTAATAACGTGGATTTTTTTTTAGCCTGGTTGTTGTCTGAAGCGGAATTATCTGATGTCATGTGATAAAAATATCACCTTCCTGTTGTAATCTGCTGAAATTAATAAATGATTAAGAAAAACTGTCAACAGTATTTTTGAATGAAGAAATGATCCATATTCAGGAAAATGTATATATTGAGTTGAATGTATGTAAGATATGATATTTGATGATTGGCTTATGGGTATGCCACGGAGCTGATTTTTTTAAAAAATATTTCAAATTACTATAACTCTTCCAGGAAAATTGTATTTATCTGGAACGTGGCTACTAAACGTATTGGATTTTTAAAAAAATCTTTACATGAGCTGCCTGTGTAATGAATGATTAACAAAAGTAATTTAATGGAGTTGAACGGCTTTATGAGAGATTTTTACGAAAATCCCCCTGTTATATTCTCCACCGGCGGGGGAAAGCCCGGCCTCATCCAGGACACGATAAAGAATTTCAGCAAAGCCATTACAGGCGGCGCAGATGTATTGCGGACAAATGTCGGCATTACCGGCGACAAAAAAATTGTTCTTTACTCGAATGAGCTGTTCAACCATGGCATGATCGCAAAGCCGGGCATATCATCTTTTAACGAAAGTGATCTTAAAACACGGTACCGGGATATTCTTCGCAGTAAAGCCGCACCTGATTCGCGTGATGACATCGAGGGGGTGTTCCCCGGGCTGGAAGAGGCCCTGCAGGCATTTCCAGAACAGCGCTTTAATCTTCACTGCCTGGATAAAAGTCAGGCTCTCATGGAGATGCTGAAACAGGTCATAGAAAAATACAATGCCTCTGGCAGGATCCTCCTCTCTTCATTGACCGGGTATAATACCCGGTGGTGCAGGAAACACATGCCCACGGTCCATGTGGCTTTTTCGTTTTACGGCATGATCGTTTTTTACGGACTATTCAAAGCGGGAATACTCTTTTTGCGGAAGAATTTCAGGGCACTGACGCTGATTATCCCCGAAATGATCGGTGCTTCTTATTTTGCCAACTCAGGCCTTATCAAGCAGGCTCATGAGCGCGGAATACGCGTTTACGTTAATCCTGTCGATACCGGGAAACTGGCGCGAGAAATCATGCATGCAGGCGCTGACGGTGTGGTTACGAATGATATATTATCAGTCAAGCCTGCATTAAAAAACTGATTCATGGATTATTTGAGCTTATATGATTCATTTTTAAATTCAGGAATGAATGCGCGTGAAGATCCGGCATCCTCAGGACCTCTCGTTATTCAATCATGATTGTTTGAACCATATATTTCATTTCCATGATACCTGTTAATCATATTAAGATGATATCTTTCTACTAAATTCTTGACATAATCGAACAGGTTCATTTTATATACTCTGTCAATATTTGAGCCATTACCCGGAGACACATATGAAGAAAAAAGTGCTTCTGATAAATCCGCCCTATCCAATGGAAGAATCTCCTTCGCCACCTTTCGGCATCATGTCACTAGCCGCCTATCTCCTGGATAACGGATTTGATGTAAGGGTAGAAGATTATATCGTAAACCCGTATTCGAGGGAGAGGGCCGCGTCGGTTGTTCATGATTACCGTCCGGATGTAATAGGCTCCACCGGCGTTACCATGAACATCAACACGGCATTGCGGATATTGGAAGACTATCACGAAGAATCGCCCGGTTGCTCCATCCTGATCGGGGGGCCGCACGTTTCTTTTGATGCCCAGAACATACTCTCCGGGAATCAATTTATTGATTTCGTCATCAGGGGCGAGGGAGAGCTGACCACGGTTGAGCTCCTCGAAAACCTCGGGAAGCCCGAGAAATACGGAGCGATTCGCGGTCTATCGTTCCGCGATGGGAACGAAATCATCCATGGCGAATGGCGCGAATTCATCCAGGATATTAATATACTCCCTCTGCCTGCACGTCACCTGATACAACTCAGCAAGTACAAGGCGCTCGGCCTGCCCATAAACATGATTACCTCGCGTGGATGCCCTTTTGAGTGTATTTTCTGCGTCGGATCGAGAATGGTGGGACGTCGCGTCAGGTACTTCGATACAAAGCGGGTCGTAGACGAATTCGAGATGCTTGCCGGCATGGGCTTCCGGCAGATAAATATCGTTGATGACCTGTTCACTTCGAACAAGAAGCGGTGCACGGAAATATGCGAAGAGATAATCAGCCGCGGCATAAAACACCCATGGACGGCATTTGCGCGGGTCGATACTGTAACGAAGGAACTCCTTGATGTCATGAAAGCCTCCGGCTGCACGACGCTCTGCTTCGGGATAGAAAGCGGCGACCAGGAGATTCTGGACCGAGTCAAAAAGAAAACCACGCTCGATAAAATTGAAAAGGCGATCCGCG
>Ga0116148_1002306_pt1 | contig 19010 bp, 15 predicted proteins | sample AD_UKC055_MetaG_FD_89786 | JGI IMG/M metagenome (GOLD analysis project Ga0116148, IMG submission 89786) | Active sludge microbial communities of municipal wastewater-treating anaerobic digesters from USA - AD_UKC055_MetaG | ecosystem: Engineered > Bioreactor > Anaerobic > Digestate | place: USA... | reverse complement strand
GGAAAAATGATGGATGCAATCAAAAAGGGTGAAGAACCGGCAGCTGCTATGGAAAAAGCACGCGGTTCTTACGGACGCACAACTGAAGATCAGGGTGCAGTAAAACTTATTGACCCCCGCAAGGAGTAATACAATGGCATTATTTGAAAGCTATGCACGCCGTGAAAAACAAGTTCTTGCGGCAATAAAAAAATATGGTATTAACACCATCGAAGAATGTAAAAAAATCTGTGAAGACAAGGGCGTTGATGTTCTTAAGCTTGTAGAAGGTGTTCAGCCGATCTGCTTTGAAAACGCAAAATGGGCCTACGTTGTAGGCGCTGCAATGGCAATTAAAAAAGGTGAAAAAACCGCTGTAGAAGTAGCTAAAACACTTGGCGAAGGTTTACAGGCTTTCTGTATTCCCGGCTCTGTTGCAGACGACCGCAAAGTAGGTGTCGGACACGGAAACCTTGCAGCAATGCTTCTTTCTGACGAATCAAAATGTTTTGCTTTCCTTGCAGGTCACGAATCTTTTGCCGCTGCAGAAGGCGCGATCGGTATTGCACGTTCAGCTAACCGCGCACGCAAGACTCCTCTCCGCGTTATTCTTAACGGTCTTGGAAAAGATGCTGCTCAGATTATCAGCCGCATTAACGGTTTTACCTATGTTCAGACACAGTTTGACTATTTTTCAGGAAAATTAACTATCGTTAAAGAGATCCCCTATTCAAACGGTGAAAGAGCAGCTGTAAAATGCTACGGTGCTGATGATGTACGCGAAGGCGTTGCAATCATGCATCAGGAAGGTGTTGATGTTTCCATTACCGGTAACTCAACCAATCCTACCCGTTTCCAGCATCCTGTTGCAGGTACCTACAAAAAAGAATGCATCGAACAGGGTAAAAAATACTTCTCTGTAGCTTCTGGCGGCGGAACAGGACGTACTCTCCACCCCGATAACATGGCAGCAGGTCCTGCTTCTTACGGTATGACCGACACCATGGGACGCATGCACTCAGATGCACAGTTTGCAGGTTCTTCTTCTGTTCCTGCACACGTAGAAATGATGGGACTTATTGGTATGGGCAACAACCCGATGGTAGGCGCATCAGTTTCTGTAGCTGTAGCAATATCAGAAGCTATGAACAAATAATTATTCTTGAAGTAATGTGAAACCGGTATTCTTAAGGAGTACCGGTTTTTTTATAACAAAAATATTGAAAATGTCATGCCCTGATGGAAAATCCTGTATATTTGATGTATAATTTACTTCATTGCGTACAGTAAATATCTAATATACATTGCTGGAATGCAGAAGGATTGAACTAGTATGGAAAAAAAAGTTGCACTTATATTTAATCCTGTTGCTGGAAAGGGTCATGCAGAAAAATATTTACCGGTTATTCGAAAACAATTTGAAAGCTTAGGCATTATATATGAACTTTTTCAGACAGAGAGAGTCGGTCATGCACAGGAGATTGCACAGCAGAACTGTGACAAATTTCCCGTTATTGCAGTTGCAGGAGGGGACGGTACCTGCAATGAAGCGATCAATGGAATCATGGCGTATAGGAAAACAAGCGGTGGAAAATGTCCCGATTTCGCGGTAATTCCAGTAGGGCGGGGCAATGATTTTTCTTACGGGGCAGGTGTTCCAAAAGATATTGGAGAAGCCTGCAGAATATTAGCAGATAATACAACCAGGGCTCTGGATGTAGGACGCATAACAGGTGGGTTCTACCCCGAAGGAAAATACTTTGCTAACGGTATAGGCATCGGTTTTGATACTGTTGTCGGCCTCAATGCTGCAAAACATACAAATCTTCACGGTGCTATGAGCTACCTTGCAGGAGTTATAGACACCTTTAAGGTCTTTAATAATTCACCAAAATCGACCATTTCTTACAATGGTAAAACCGAAGAATACGAATTTACTCAAATTTCAATTTTAAACGGAAGGCGTATGGGCGGATTATTTTATATGGCTCCCGAGTCCGATATTTCTGACGGGAAACTGGATCTTTGTATGACTGTCCAGGCGCTCACCCGGCTTCAGATGATTAGACTGCTTTTTAAGTATTTTCGCGGATCTCAGATTTATTCTCCTTTAATGAAGACAGCCCGGTCTTTTTCGTATGAAATAACAGCTCCCAACGGAGGGCTTGTCTGCCATGCTGATGGTGAGACTGTTTGTACCGACGGAACACATCTTTTTATTGAATGCGTACCGTCTGCGCTTCGTATTTTTACAAAGCCCGGATTACCTTCTCCCCTTGCAGTTACTGCAAAGGCTGATGCATGATAAAACGGTTTATTCATTTTACTGTTACAGGGTTTATTTATATTGTTCTTAGTATTCTTTGTAAGGTTGATAAATCTGAAATTTCAAGACTGCCCGAAAAAGGTCCTTGTCTCTTTGTTACGAATCATGTCAACTTTTTAGAAGTTCCGCTCATTTACACCTGTGTGCAGCCCCGCATTGTACATTCATTGATCAAAATGGAGACATGGAAAAATCCTTTTTTACGTTTTTTAGCAGGCATCTGGCATGCAATTCCTATAAAAAGAGGTACTGCGGATTTTTCGGCCTTTAGTGCAGCAGAGCAGGTTTTTAAAAATGAAGGTATTTTAATTATGGCGCCTGAGGGAACTCGAAGTAAAACCGACATACTGCAGCGCGGCCATGCCGGAGCTGTGCTATTGGCAGTACATAATAATGTTCCAATATATCCGCTGGTACATACCGGAGGGGAGAAATTCTATACCAACCTTAAAAAGGTTAGAAGAACTGCTTTTAAATTTCATGTTGGAAAGCCTTTTTATATAAACACTAACGGCGAAAAACTAGATTCTGCTTTCCGGCAGAAACTTACAACCCAGCTTATGAGCCGCATTGCTGTTCTGCTGCCCGAAGAACAGCGGGGACATTATGCTTTTGAGAATCTTGACTTCACCCCCAATTTGCGGGATGCATAAATAAATCTATGATTTTGTATGCAGGAGCGTTTGCCGCGGGTTTTGAAAAAATAATTTCTTCCCTAATTACAGAAGCCGTACCGGATGCATCCGTTGAACGTGTTGAATCCGCCCTTGTTCTATTTTCAAGTGCGGACATACTCAAAGAAGAGGATCTTCCCTTTATAAATACCCTGTATGTGTGTTTATCAGTCTGGAATACCAATACTGTTTCTTTTTCAGATTTGTGCAGACAAATCCCTTATTCTACTTTACACAATCGGTTAACTCCCTTTCTGGGTGGTAAAAAAGCATACCGCCTCCGTTTTTCGAGAGAAAATCAATTTTGTTCAGTAGATAAGAATCTTGTCTCCTCTGTTGAAAAATCCATAACAAAACTTTCAGGATTAGCACCCGACAGGCTTAATGCAAAGACTGAATTTTATATGGTTATACGCCGGGAAAATCTAAGTTTTTTTGCCCTTAAATTAACCGAAAAAGGTTCGTCCGAGAAACTCTATGACAAGGGAGAACTACGTCCGGAAACAGTACGGCTTATGCTGTATGCTTCAAATGCTTCAGAAGAAGACTATGTTATTTGTGATCCCTTTGCAGGATCCGGAGCAATTCCGCGGCAGATTACCAAGCTATATTCAGACGCTCACATTTATGTAAATGATATTGATGCACAACGTTCTTTGCAGTTAAAACAAGAGTTTGCTGATGCACAGCGGTTTACCGTTACTGCATACGATGCCGGTCTCCTGAGTCATATAGAAAAAAGCAGTGTTAACCTGATTGTAACCGATCCTCCGTGGGGCAGTTTTGACAGTTCTCTTACAAAAGAAGGTCTTTGCCTCTTGTATAAAAATATGCTCAAAGAATTCGACCGCATACTCATACCCGGCGGCCGGGTTTCTGTACTAACAGGTGCAAAAACCGAGTTTGAAGATGCTGTATCTTCTTCTGTTTGTTTTACTAAAAGCAGGAAAGGAGACAATTTTCGAACTGATATTCTCATTAACGGAAAAAAAGCAGCTGTCTATTGTCTCACAAAAGAATATTAACCTCCTTTTTCTAAAAATAAAATAATCCGGCTGTTTTCTTGCTCTCCTGAGTATTGTGTATTATACTAACAAAAGAAAGTGATTGGAGGTAACCTATGCCTATTTTAGGAACATGTATGGTCCCTCATCCGCCGCTCATTGCAGGTTCTGTTGGTAGAGGAAAAGAACAAAAAGCCAAAAAAACAATTGAAGCCTTTCATAAGGAAGCAAAACGTATAGCTCTGCTTAAACCGCAAACAATTATTATCAGCTCACCCCATGCACCCTTATATGCAGATTATTTTCACATTTCTCCGGGGAAGGCCGGGTACGGGGATTTTTATCAGTTTGGGGATGAATCAACTTCTATAAGCTGTGCATATGACGAAGAGTTTGTTAGAAATCTGGAAAACTTATGTAAAGCGCAAGGATTCCCCGCAGGTACGCTCGGCACTAAAACTGATATACTCGATCATGGAACAATGGTTCCGCTGTATTTTATTAATCAATACTATACCGATTACGAGCTTGTCAGGATCGGGCTTTCTTCTCTTTCCTATTTTGAACACTATAAGCTTGGTCAGCTTATTGCCTATACCTGTTCTCTGCTCGGACGTTCTGTATATTATGTTGCAAGCGGAGATCTTTCACATAAGCTTCTGCCCGAAGGGCCTTACGGGTTTGCAGAAGAAGGACCGGTGTATGATGAGCGGCTGATGGAAGCTATGGCCAGGGGTGATTTTCTTTCACTTTTTGATTTTTCCGAGGATTTTTGTGAAGCTGCTGCAGAGTGCGGACACCGATCGTTTTGCATAATGGCAGGGCTTCTTGACCGTACCCGTGTTGTGTCTGAGAAACTTTCCTATGAAGGACCTTTCGGTGTCGGATATGGAATATGCGCCTTTTCTCCGGTGGAAGAAGATGACAGCCGGAACTATTTGGAGCAGGCAATGCAAAATGAACGTGAAAAAACCAGTACTTTTAGAAAAAATGAGGATGCCTATGTATCGCTTGCCCGGCAGTCGTTGGAATATTTTGTAACCCACGGCTCGGTTATGGAAATACCAGAACATATTGATGCAGAATTATCAGGACAAAAAGCAGGGGTATTTGTTTCGATTAAAAAGCACGGCAAATTACGGGGCTGCATAGGTACCATTAGTCCTGTCCATGAATCAACCGCAGCAGAAATTATTCATAATGCCGTTAGTTCGGCCTCCCTCGATCATCGTTTTAATCCGGTAACAAAAGAGGAGCTCCTCGATCTTGTATACAGTGTCGATGTACTGGGTCCCATAGAAAAGATAGATGGCGAAGATGAACTGGACCCGAAGCAGTATGGCGTGATTGTCAGCTGCGGAATGAAGCGGGGATTGCTCCTGCCTAATCTGGAAGGGGTGGATACTGTAGAACAGCAGATTGATATTGCAAGGCGTAAGGCGGGTATAAGCCCTGCAGAAAAAACAAGGCTTGAACGCTTTGAAGTAATACGGCATACCTAGGAAAAATTAACAGGGGAAAAAATGAAGACAGTATGTTCTGTGTGTCATCACAAGTGCAGTATCGAAGAAGGGCAGACCGGATTTTGCCGTGCAAGGAAAAATGAGGACGGCATTATTGTGTGCAGCAATTACGGCATGGTAACTTCGATAGCCCTCGATCCTATAGAAAAAAAACCTTTAAATAATTTTCATCCCGGCTCAAAAATACTTTCGGTTGGAAGCTGGGGCTGCAACATGGGCTGTGAGTTCTGTCAAAATTACCGTATATCTATGACGGACGGAGAACATGTGAGGAGTGCATTTATACCTGCCGATGAACTTGTTCAGATTGCGAATGACAGTAAAACTGAAGGAAACATAGGACTGGCATTTACCTATAATGAGCCTCTTATCAGTTATGAATATATTCTTGACTGCGCTCACGAAGCGCGAAAACAGGATTTGAAAATTATAGCGGTAACGAACGGCTGTTTTACTAAAGAGACTGCAGAAAAAGTTCTGCCCCATATAGATGCGCTCAATATCGATTTAAAATCTTTTAATCCCCTGTTTTATAGAAAGATGAAAGGCGATTTAGAAATGGTAAAAGAGTTTATACAATTTGCTGATACAACCAGTCATGTCGAGCTTACAACATTGATTGTCAATGGGCTCAATGATGAAGAAGCAGAAATGGAACAGCTTGCTTCATGGGTTGCATCAATAGATGATGAAATACCGCTTCATGTTTCAAGGTTTTTTCCCGCATGGAAGATGGCAGATGTACCTGCAACACCGGTAGAAAAAGTATATGAACTTGCCGCCCTTGCGCGCAGGTACTTAAAAACCGTGTATACGGGAAATTGCTAAGAAAATTACCACTGATGAACGTTAAAAAGGAAATGCTATGCACCAAATTTTAAGCTGCTTCCCGCAAGGGAAAACGAAGGCGCTCACACTGAGCTACGACGACGGAAAACTCGATGATCTTGATTTTATTGCACTTTTAGACAAATACTCTGTTCCCTGTACCTTCAATATAAACTCAGGGCTTTTAGGTAAAGACGAAGGCTGGGGAATGCATGTGAGCGAAACCGATATCAGCTCGATGTATAAAAAACATGAAGTTTCTGTTCATACGCTAACGCACCCGACGCTGCCGCGCTGCTCGAAAGAATCAATAATTAACGAAGTAATAGAAGACAGAAAAAATTTAGAACGCTTGATCGGAAAAACGGTTCGTGGAATGGCTTACCCGAACCGCGACGGCTGGACACATGAAATAAAGCAGATGCTGCCGTTTTTGGGAATTGACTATGCACGCGTCACCGGCTGCACAGGGGATTTTCTTATTCCAAAAGATTTTTATGAATGGCAGTTCACCTGCGATCATAATCACGGCCTTCTTGAAAAGGCGGGCGAGTTTGTATCGCTGGCGAAACCGCAATATCTTTATTTGATGAGCGTGTACGGACACAGCTGGGATATTGTAAAAGACAATGCAATGGGGAAGTTTGAAGAATTCCTGCACCTTGTTTCGCATAAGGCTGATATTTGGTATGCGCAAAATATTGAGTTTGTTGACTATATGAATGCATTAAAAAACCTCCGCTTTTCAGCTGATATGAGCTTTGTCGAAAACCCCAATGCTGTTTCTTTATGGCTCAGTGTTAACGGGATGCCGGTAGAAATCCCCGGCGGCCAGAGAATTAGGTTTTAGGATAAGGTTCACGCGAAGCCGCTAAGGAGAAGGTATAAGAAAATTACCACAGATGAACAGGATGAACACAGATTATGTGGTAGAGCTGAAGAAGAATGAAGAATAACCACGGACAACACAGACCGCTTCGCGGACACGGAGCACACAGATGTTAGGGTAGAGCATGGGAGCGAGGAAAGTTCACGCAAAGACGAGAGAAAAGAATTTTGAACCGCGAATGGACGCTAATAAACGCTAAAAAAGAATCCGCAGATGACGCAGATTATGAGGTAGAGCTGAAGTCGGATGAAGAATAACCACGGACAACACAGAACGCTTCGCGGACACGGAGCACACGGATTATATGGTAGAGCATGGGAGCGAGGAAAGACTCACGCAAAGAAGCGAGGAAGAGAGAAAAGAATTTTAACCGCTAATGGATATCTTGTTACCATAATTGCCTCCTTTACTTGGCGACAACTATCCTAAGGCATAGGGGAATAATAACAACGGACAACACAGACCGCTTCGCGGACACGGAGCACACGGAAAGTGAACTAAAACCTTATAAAATTCTGCTCTTCAGCTCTACCCTAACAACAGCGTAATCCGTGCCGCACGCAGTGCCTGTGTGCTCTGTGGTTTCTCTTTTTCTCTGCTTCTTTGTTCTACCGGGTCATCTGTTTAATCTGTGTCATCTGCGGATACTCTTTCTTCATGGTTGCAAAAACTACTCTATATATGTATAGTATTAGTATGAGGCAAACAGGACGGGCGGATCTGCCGCTGCATTCAGGAACAGTACCAAAATGGCTTGCAGACAGAATGATGCAGCTGGGAACTCTTATTGTAGAATCGCTCATAATAAATTTCGGGCGCGATGAAGTGCTTGTACGCTTGAGCGATCCTCTGTGGTTCCAGTCCTTCGGTGCCGTCATGGGCATGGATTGGCATTCATCGGGCATAACTACAAGCGTCATGTATGCCTTAAAGCGCGGCTTAAACCCGAGGGCTCATGAGCTTGGCATCTGTGTGTGCGGAGGAAGAGGCAAGTACTCGAGAAAGACTCCCGATGAACTAAAATATGTTTGTGATGCGTCCGGTTTGAACGGGGATGAGCTCATAAAAGCAAGTAAGCTGAGTGCTAAGGTCGATAACACGGCAGTTCAGGACGGATATCAGCTGTATCAGCATAATTTTGTATTATCTATTGACGGAAGCTGGGCAGTCGTTCAGCAGGGAATGAATCCTGCACAGAAAGCGGCACGGAGGTATCACTGGTGCTCCAAAAATCTCCGCTCCTTTATTGAGGAACCCCATACTGCGGTTGTTGGCGAAAACTCAGGTGATATTCTTAACCTTGTTTCTAAAGAGGCCTCTCCTGTGCGGAGCCGGCTGGTCGATTTTGCACAGCAGGATCCGTCGCTTATTTTAGGCGAAATTCAAAAGATGCAGAACACTCTTCCTCTTTTTGATTCCCGGAATTGTGTAATGCCCTCACACCACGACGTGAGAGAAGAGGATGTCGACACAAAACGTCTCGGCGCCGTTCTAGCATCAGCCTACACTGCAGAAACAAAAGATTTTGAGTCTCTCTTATTAACACCAGGACTAGGACCGCGGACGCTGCAGTCATTAACCCTCGTAAGCGAAGTATTATACGGCACTCCCTCACGATTTACAGACCCCGCACGCTTTTCCTTTGCCCATGGCGGAAAAGACGGACATCCCTTTCCTGTTCCCCTAAAAATTTATGATGAATCAATACGTGTTCTCAGGGACAGCATAGAAAAATCGAAACTGGGCTACACCGATAAATCCGACTGTATAAAACGTCTTCATAAAACAGCATTATCAATAGAAAAAAATTGCCAGGCGGAAGCGGATTTTGATAAGGTTATTGCCTTTGAAAGAAAGCATTCGGATGAGTGGGGCGGGAAAACAGTGTAAAAAATATCCGCAGATGACGCAGATGAAAAGGATAGAGCTGAAGAAGGATCAAGAATAACCACGGACAACACAGCCGCTTCGCGGACACAGAGCACACAGATTATAGGGTAGAGCATGGGAGCGAGGAAAGGTCACGCAAAGAAGAGGGAAAGAAAAGAATTTTGAACCGCTAATGGACGCGAATAAACGCTAAAAAAGAATCCGCAGATGACGCAGATTATGAGGCAGAGCTGAAGCCGCTTAAAAGGTACTTTTATTATTTCAAAAAAAGTCATCTGTGTGTGATTTTTGCTCGCTAGAGCTTAAAGCTCTAATGAGCTTAGCACACACAGATTATAGGGTAGAGCAAGGGAGCAAGAAGACCGGAAAAGTTATCTGTGTGCTCTGTGATGCACGCAGTGCCCGTGTAATCCGTGTTTTTTCTTAATCCGCTTATCATGAAAATGGGGGCTTTAAGCTCTTACGAACTTATTGATCAGTATAGCCGCTGTGAAGATAAACTAATGAAATAAACGATGTAATTAATCAAATAAGCCGATTTTTACATATTTTTTCATTAACTCATAAATATCTTTTTTATCACCGTCTTTTCTTATTCCAATAGCAGCAATAACTACAATGACTTCAGTTTCACAGACTTTATAAATAATTCTATAACGCTGACCAACCGATCTGATTGACCGGTAGTCTTTAAGATTCCCTTTTAGCTGTTTCCCGATTTCAAGGGGATTTTCTTTTAGTAATTCAATTTTTTCAATAATCTGACTTTGCGATTTTTTATCCAGTTTTTTTATAAACTCGGCTGCAATATTTGTAAGTTTTAGTGAGTACATTATATACTCTTCTTGAACTCTTCAAAATCTACGAGCTGATTCTCTTTTATTTGATTAATACCTGTTTGTAAGTCATGCATTAATTCTTCATCAGTAAGAATTTCTAGTGTTTCATGAATACTTTCATAGGTGTCCCATTTCATTAAGGCAAAAACTTCTCTGCCGTGATTAGTGATGGTTATTGTATCATCAAAATCAATTTCGTTTTCGAGAGATGTAATTCTTTTTCTTGCTTCTGTAATTGTCATCTCAGTTACCATACATCACCGTCCTTAGAAATATTGTACTGTTATATGTACACATTGTCAATGAATTATGTACAAAATAGGAATCTCACGCAAAAAGGCGATGAGGAAGGCAAGAATATCATCCGCAGATAATTAAGCTCTTCGAGCTTTAAGATTTCGCAGATGAAGAGGATGAAGCTGAAGAAGGCTGAAGAATTTGAACCACTGACCACACAGACTGCTTTGCAGCCACGGATGACTCGGATGTTAGGGTAGAGCTGAAGAAGAGGAAGAATTTATTACCACAGATGAACATGGCGCCTTCGGCAACACAGATGTTAGGGTAAAGTATAGGAGCAAGAAGACCAGAAAAGATTATCGGTGTTTATCTGAGTTTATTTGTGGTAATTTTCATAACACAGATGCACACCGATTAGCGGGTAGAGCGAAGAAGTATGAAGAATTTTAAACCGCGAATAGACGCGAATGAACGCGAAAGGGATAAGGTTTTATTAGCGTCTATTAGTGTTCATTAGCGGTTGTCAGCGGTTATTCTTCTTCTTTAGCTCTGCCCCATAATCTGTGGTAATTTCTTAACCACTGATCAAACGGACTGCTTTGCAGACACGGATGACTCGGATGTTAGGGTAGAACAAGGGAGCAAGAGAAGTTAAGGCAAAGCCGGGAAGTGGAAGAGGAATAGAAAAAAAATTGCACAGGAAAACAAGATATACAATTTTCAGTATAGATTATCGTATAGGCGTAGTAAATGGATCTTCAATCGTTTCAGCAGTTTCATATATATTTTCCGGGTCAATATCTATACAATTATAGGGATCATAATTCCCGCCAATATCCCAAGCAAGTGTATTATTAAGAACAGTACATTTATCTAAAAAATCGTCTATATTGGATATTTGACTAAAGACTCCTTTATTCAATAAAGGAGATGCATCATATTTCTTTACAATTCCATCTGAGAAATAAACAATTACTGTAAAATCTGATTGCGGTATAACCTGTATTACATCATGCATTGTCTTCTCCTTAAGATAACGGATTAATCCGATGGATTTCTCCATGGCTTTTTGAGGATTCCCAATTCCTTAATAATTCATCTGTATGAAGCTCACACCAGGCTAAAACCAGCTTTAATTGTCTTGAAGGTAAAAATCTCTTCATAACAACAGCTTTTTCAATAGAAACAAGAGCCTTATCATTACCATATTGTGCATGAAAATGGGGTGGTGTATGCTCATCCCAGAACATAAAAATCTTTATTCCTAGGAATTCACAAATTAATGGCATTTTTTCTCCTATCCTTAATTTATTCTACAATGAATATCCAAAAAAGGTAAAAGCCCGCCTAACTCTCTATTACATGAATAATTACAAACTATTCGTAACCATGCGTAATTATACACCGATTTTACTCTTGGTCAAATACTTTTCAGAAATAATCTGAGGAGACCTCATGCGAAGGAGGGGAAAAAAGGCTCTTTCGAAGGTACAAGGAAGGGAATAAGCTCAGACAAAGACGCGAAGAGGAAGGCAAGAATATCATCCGCAGATGACGCAGATGAAGAGGATGAAGCTGAAGAAGGCTGAAGAAGAGGAAAAAATTTAAACCACTGATCACACGGACTGCTTTGCAGCCACGGATGACTCGGATGTTAGGGTAGAGCAAGGGAGCAAGAGAAGTTAAGGCAAAGAACCAAAGTGGTCGATTAATTACTTAATAAATAGAACGGACGTTCGTTCTAAAAATATATTTTTTGTGTAATTAATAACTTAATTCACTTTTTTTTCATTCTTTTAAGTTCTATCAGGTTCTCAGACTTTTACTACGGCACGTATCAGCGCTGCGAAGTTTTGCGCCTCATCTGTGTGCTCCGTGATGCACGCAGTGCCTGTGTGTTCTGTGTTTTTTTCTTAACAGTTTAATCTGAAAATGGGGGCATAGTGATTATTATGGGTACAGTGAAGTCTTGCGTCTTATCTGTGGTAATTTTCTTAACCACAGAGGCTTTGGTAGAGCTGAAGAAGCTTGAAGATCGGCATGGATAATCAGTTTTTTCGCAGTGAAGTATGAACGAGAAAAAATACTGTATGATAATTTCCTTGCATTAACGACCCGAAGGGGCGTATGCCGCCGGATAAGGTTACGACGACTGGCGAGTTTTTGCGAAGCAAAATACTCGGTGAGTTAGGTGTACAGGGATGTACGCCTAACGACACTATCTGTGCGTCATCTGCGGATTCCCGTATCTTTCATTTCCGTGTACTCAGTGGTTCTATTATTGCTAACATCCCCTGTGAATCTATTATAATCAATTATTTCCTGTTCTATTCCGATTCCGGTTTTTTCAATGAGTTCTATAAGATTCTGCATATCAGAAATTGAACGGATGGAAGGCTTGATGAGTTTTGTTCTGCTGATAATTTGCTGATTAAGCTTGCGTCCGTACTGCTCATAGAATCTGAAAATATGTGTATTCATAAAAACAGGAGTAATTTTCCCATCAAGTTCTTCATATAAATTTTGAAAAATGAGAATCCCGTCAGGATCGAGGTCTCCTGCATGGTAGAGTGAAAAACCTGATTGGTAAAATGTTTTTAAAACTGATAATACCGCTTTGTTTGCGTAGCCTCCTGTATAGAGGAGTACATCGAAGGATTTGAAAAAAGTACTTACAAAAGCTGCTGAGAGTGCATAAAACGTTTCTTTATTTTCTATACATAACACGCGTTTTCTTTGTTTTTGAGAGGATGTATCAGTATGTAATTCTATGTTTTGAGTTTTTTTAACGGCAGTATACGCAAGGCTGATAGTTGAAGCGGGCGTACATGTTATGCTAAAGGAGCCTGCCCCTGTAATACGGAGAGATCCTGTTATGAGGACTTCCGGAAAATTCCTGTCTAAGAGGGATAGACCGTCAATTATTACTCCTTCTTTTTCTGCTCTTTTAAAAAGAAATGAGGTTTTATTAAGAAGGCCTTCGATTTTCTTTGAATCATTAAAAATCTTGATCGATAAAGAGCGCGGCGTACATGTAAGTTCATTATTTGAAATGTGTGAAGGAAGATGTACAAAAAGCTCATAAAGATTTTCTATAATATCTGCATTAATTCCTTTTGAAAAATCTTCATTAGTAAGTGTTTTTTCCAGCCAGGTAAAAAAATCTGAAGATGGATTATTTTTTTTTCTAAGAATTTCTGCTTTTTCTTTTGCATTAGTCCCGGTCTCTTTACATCCTTCAATAGGAAAAACTTCATTGAGTAATTTATACACCTGTTCCGGGTGTGTAACAATAATAGTTTTAAGTTTTTCCCCCTGTTTAAACTTTTCCCAAATAAGGGAGACAATATTCTGCTTTTCAAGTAATTCAGCAGCCTCTAAAAAGGACTCAAGGTCATCGGGATTTTTTTCGCCGACATCAGGAAAAACTTTACGTATGTTCAGCCGAAGTTCTTTACCGCCTTGTGCTGCTGCAGAGGACGGGAATCTCTTTAGTATTTCGCTGCAAATAAAGACTATTCCGTCCATTATCCGATAATTCCTTGTGTGTGTTCTCTCACCCTGGCGGTGTATCCTTTTTTTATTACAGTAAGGATTCTATCCATTGATGGCGCAATTGTCTCTAGTTTTTCTGTCGGTACTGCAACAATGAGCTGTATGTTCATTGTCGCATAAAACTCAAGAATCCTCCGTATACGCTCGTCGTCAAGTTTGTCAAAGGCCTCATCGAACATGACAAGCCGTATGGTGCTTTCCGGTTTATCCATAAAAAACCTGTAAAAGCTTGCCGCAATTGCTATGTAGTACGGAGTTTGTGCTTCCCCTCCCGATTTTTCTCTAATTACCTTTGACAGACTTAATTCAACAGGTTTCCCGCTTTTAGGATCCAAAGAAGATGTGTTTTTAATTTTTATATCATAAGTAAAATATGTCCGGTAGTCGCAGATGCTTCTCATTTGTTCAGAGTCAAGATCTGCATGCAGAATTGCGTCGAATAAATCTTCTGCCGCTTTTTTTTCATCAGGATTAATAAACTGTTCAAAGAGGCTGTCTTCAAAAGCTGTAATTTCTGCAGCCTTTTGCAGAATGCTTATTTGCCCCTTTCTGTCGGACCGTTCTTCAAGTGTAAAACTGTATTGATCGCTGCCGAATGTTAGGCTGCTCAATGTTTTATTAATTTCTTTAAAACTGATACGCGCTTCTTCAATATATTCATTAAGTTTTGCTATAAAGTGATCTTTGAATTCTCTTTCTGCATCCATGCGTGCCTGTGCAATTTTTTCGTGGTATAAGGGGAGTTCAGATTTTTCGAGTTTGTCGAGCATGGCTCTTAGATTATCTTCTTCTTCGATGCGGGAAGGAATAATGCTCGAAAAATCTCTATTGAACATGCTAAGATGCAGTGCGAAAGATTCATAGGCATTTTCTTTTTTAGTTTCATTAGTTTTTCTCTGTCTTTCATACGATGCAAGTATTTCTGAGGGGTTAGCATTCGAAAGTTTTTGTTCAGCATATTCTACGCACCTCGGTATTACGTGTTCATGCAGTGCTTCAAACTCATTAATGCTTTGAACAATACTTGTAAGTTTTTCCTCATGAAAACCAAGTTTTTGAATAAGGTCTTCCAAGAGGCCTTCTTTTTGACCAATGCTTCTGGAAATCTGTTGTACTGCTGTATCGGTTTCCCTTATGTTTTTTTTGAGCTGATTTGCCTTTTCCTGCAGATCCAAAAATTCGTTTGTATCAATATCGAGAAGTTCCTTTTCTGCTTCCTGTAATTCACGGTACAGCGCAACAGACTCCTCTAAAAAAGAAGCCAAAGGACGGGCATCGTGAAGTGATGAATAAATGCGGTATAAGATGTCTTTAGCATTTGTGTGTTTTTCGTACACGGTATTAATTTCATCTATTTCCTTAGATAACTGCTCCTTTAAAATAATCAATTCCTGCTTCCGCTTTTCAAGGCTTTTTCTTCCGAGCCAGTGTGTTTTATATACCTCTTCCTTTATTTTAGATGCGGTAAAATTTGTATAGCTCATGCAGTCTTTGGTTATTGCCTTGCGGTAATTTTTTAAAGAGGAAATATCGGCAGTCATCACATCGCCCAAAATATAATCAGTATACGTCTTTGCATAGGGAGAATCGGTGCTTATAAGGGACGCGAGACTTCCCTCTTTTGCTGTCTTTTCTGAAAATCCTTCAGAAAGTTTTTGCTTCATTTTGTAAATATTGGGTAGCGGTACACCGCTTACTCCGCGGCCGAGTGAATTGTAGATTTCAAGAGATTTTTGAAAACTTTGGGGTTCGGTAATAACTGCAAATCGTAATGTATTAAGGTAGCCTTCTAGAGCATTTGTCCATTCTTCATTTGTACATTCTACAAGGTCTGATAATATCCAAGCTTGTACGCCCTTTGCCGTAAGCTCCTCTAAAAGGCGCTGTGCAGTTTCAGGATACCGTCTTATTCCTTTTTGTAGATCAATAAGTTCTTCGCTTATTTCTTTTCTCTCATTCATTTTTTCATCAAGTGTACGCTTAAGATCAGACATGTTCTGCATAACTTGAGAACGTACAGCTTCTATATCTTCTATTGTTTTATCAATATTTTTTTCATCGATTTCAAACGCACAATCTGAAAGTGTATCATGCAGTACATGCGATAAAGTTGTACATTGTGCAATACAAAGTTTGTAAGCCTCGCTGCCTTTTTTTGCAGCATCATATTTTTCACGAATATGTGCAATTTTATTTTGAACCGAATTAAACAACATATACTTATCATTTTTAGAAAGAGATGAAAGAGTGTTTTCATAATCAAGTTCTGCAGTTTTTTTACTGCTTAGTAATCTTTCTAATTCCAGCCGGTTATGAGCAAGGTCTTTTTCGGTTATCTTTCTTTTTTCTGTATCCTGTTTCTGTGCTTCCTGGGCCAGAGCCTTTTCTGCACAAAGATTGAGGTAGGCAAGAAGTATAAGGCGGAGTTCAAAGCTGTGGTAGTCTTCTATGTCCCGAAGAATTTTTGTTAGAAGGTCAATCCTCTTTTTTGCCGCAATTGCTGCTTCCTCTGCATCTTTATAGCTTTGTAAATTTGCCTTCATGGTGGAGACATCCAGACTCCTTTCTTCGAGTATATAGTCGCATACAAAATTATTAACAGAAAGAAGCGGGGAAAAACTAACCGATCGGGTTAAGGCTTCGAGATAGGGATTGTACTCGCTCATTCTTCGGAATACGCCTAAATACCCGGTGAGCTGCCGGGTATATTCTTTTTTAGTTTCATAAAAATCTGATATGAGGCCTTCCTGCGCATTTTTAAACTGTCTGTAATTGAGAAAACCTTTTGTATCTGAATAGACTGTAATAGAATCAGTTAAGCAGCCGCGGGCAATCCAGAAGTGTTCGAGCGTTTTTAAATCGGTAAATGACTCAATAAAAATACCGGAGGTAAAACCTTCTGCCTCATCTGCAAAAAAGAGCATTATATGAGTGATGGTGTTGCCTCTCACGTATTCAGTTGTATCGCTTCCTAGTTTACATCTGGTGTAGCTGATAAGATCCCGTCCTCCCCGTTTATCTCCTGCTGCAGAATTAAATTTTGCTTTACGCAAATTAGGAGAAAGGGCGTATTGAATAGCATCTATAAGCGTAGATTTTCCCGAAGCATTGTCGCCTACGAGGAGAGTCTTTTCATCTATATGAATGGTTTCGTCAATAAAATTATGCCAGTTAATAAGCCGTATTTTTTTTAAACTAATCATCAGATTTAGCCCTGCCTTTTTTTGCTTCTGCTTCAATGCCGCCAAGCACTTCATCGATCATAAAACTGTCTATGGTAAAAAGTATGGAAGGGTAGAGTATTATAACCGCCTCGCTTTCAAAGGGATCTCCTTCGATTTCAATTAAACTGAATGCACTTAGTTTTTTTAGAATTTCCTTGAGCCGTGTTTTTTTTAATTCAAGAGAAGTTACCGCCTTGAACTTTTGAAGAAAGTCGAAAATAAGAATTGAAGGAAACTGAGAAAGAGAAATTTCATTTCGTTTTTCTTCGTACATAATTCGAATGATTATTAACGCACAGGTTTCATCACGGCTTAAGCGAATTCTCATATCCGCACCCGATCTAATTGCAATGACTCCCAGAGCCTCATCTTTCTTTAAGTCAATATCAGCATAGCTGAACCATGATTCCAGTAAGTCAAAATTCCGGACAGCAAAGGTATACAGGCGGTCATTGTTTTTATATCCTCTAATAATGAATGAAGAAGATAAAAGCGTTTTTATGCATGACTTAAAAATATCAGTTTCAGAGTCAGTCAGCATGTCTATTTTTTCAAGCTCAATTTTATTTTTCACGTGTTCTCCTAAAAGCTATGTCGGGAATATCATAGTGTAAAAAATGTATTCTGTCCGCGCTTTTTTGTTCGAGGATAAAAGGGAACTTACGCGAGTCTGATTCAGAATACAATACTGCATACAGATACTTAATAAACGACTGAGTGTCGGTAATAATATCAGATGGAAGAAGAACTTCTTTATGCATGCCGAAAGAATTAAGCCACTGTTCAATTTTTGAAGGACTGAGCTGTTTATCTAAACGAGCCTTGATTTTTTTATGCTCCTCTTCAAGTTCTGCATCTGAAAAAACTGAAGCGCGCTCATACACAATTTCATGCTGCTCTTTGTTCCACCGTTTGTACCGTGAATCGGGCGAAAATGTTTTTACCCCGTATATGCTGTGCTTGAATCGGGATTTAAGATGGGGCCGTGCTATCAGTTCTTTAATAATCTGATACAATCTTCCGGTGATTGTCGAGTTAGGCTCAAGCTTAGCCTTAATGCGTTCAATACTTGCCTTCGAGTAAAGCATATTACGCCTGTCAATTTCTTCTAGAAGAGGATCAACCGCTTTAAGCGTGTCTCTAATTTCCTCTAAAAAAGTTTTAAGCTTGTCTTTCGATTCTTCTGCTGTAAAAGTCCCAAGCCGGGAAAACTTTACCGCACTCGATTCAAGCCATTGGCTGTCGGTTATAAGCTCTCCAATACGTTTAAGAATTTTTGGCCTGTAGCGCGACAAATTATCTGAAGTCTTTAATCTCTTGTATGCTCCGTCTAAAATCTCTTTAGCATACTGATTAAAGTGCAGCTCCAATAGACCGCTTATGCTGGTCTCGTTTTCGGTTACAATTTCATAATATGCATGAATATTTTGTGAAAGAACTTTTAGAGAATCGATGAGGGACATCGTTTGAGAATGAGCATTAAGGACTGTATAATGGCCGTTATCGATTGCAGCATCACTGCATAAAAGAGAATATATAGAAACTATGTGGCTCTCATATTCAGTTTTTAAACCTTCTTCCACTTTTGCAAGGGACTCAAAAAAAGGTTTTGCAGAAGAGCTCATGTTAATAATCCGGGAATAGTCGCTCAGTACTTCTTCCTTCATCCATCCGCACTTAATAAATACTCGAAGATACTTGGAAGCCGCTGCTCTCACAGGATCTATCGACGTCTGAGTGGCTCCGCTTTCCTGTTCGTCCTCTCTTTCTGCCTGTTCGGCTTCTTCTTCTGCGTTCGATTCTATATCCTGCATATCTATCAAAACGGCAGCAGAGTTTTTATCAGCTGATACCAGTTCTGTATTGTCATCATCGCTTATAAAACTTGATTCATGAAGCGCAATGTAGTCCATAAAGCGCGCCATTAGAACAGGCCTTTCAATCCCGTGAGAAGATTCCTGAAAAAGCCGGTAAAATACAATAAGGAGGGCCGCATAGTGTTCCTTTTTTGGGCTTGCAAGAGGCGAGAAAAAGTTTTC
>Ga0116148_1002300_pt1 | contig 19049 bp, 12 predicted proteins | sample AD_UKC055_MetaG_FD_89786 | JGI IMG/M metagenome (GOLD analysis project Ga0116148, IMG submission 89786) | Active sludge microbial communities of municipal wastewater-treating anaerobic digesters from USA - AD_UKC055_MetaG | ecosystem: Engineered > Bioreactor > Anaerobic > Digestate | place: USA... | reverse complement strand
TCACCGTGATTTCATCGGTGACCTTGAACCCAAATTGGAAATCGGTCGGTACCTGGGCCACCAGACCGTCGAGGTACTTCTCGCTCGGAAACGTGTAGTAGGCGGCATCGACACAAACCGTTTTGAACACCTCGGCATATTCGGCAAGACACGAACGCTCGAACCGTGTCGTCGCGACCTTGCCGCGATATTCATAGCGAGCGGGAGTGTAAAGCTGATTTAACCACCCTTCATATTTCCACGAAGACGTGCCAATAAAAGCGCCCTTGGCGGCAAGTTCGGCCGCCTTCAATTTCATCTGTTCCCGTTCGAAGGGCATGCAGAATTCTAACGTGTGCGTTTCCAAATTGCCAGACTTGGCAGCTCATGCTGCCGGTAGGCTAGGGGTTACGAGGATCGCCTTCAAGGGCGGCAGCTTGCTTGCCAGCACCGGTCAGGTAGTTCTTTTCATTCCGGCTTGGTTGTCGTTTGGGTGCCTACTCAGCCAGTTCTTTGGGCTTTGGAGGATGCGGCTCTTTGCTTGCTCCGTGCTCGCACCGGCAGCTGCGCCTGCGCTGAACCGCTCCTGGGTTAGCGAGCGTTAAATCTCGATAGCGGGCCCCATTTTGCCTAACCTCGGTAGCCAGAATGTTGAAGCAAAATGTAAATGTTGAAAACACATTCGATGGCCAAAGCCTTCGAAACGCCCTTTTGCACACCATAAAGGATTTGGCGGACCACGACCCAAACAACCTTCAAGCAGGTGTGATTCTTGGCAGGGTGGAGCGGGAGATGAACCTCAGAGAGCGCGGGGACGTTGCTGAACAGCAGGCCCTCCTCACGTTTTGGTATGATCTCTTTCGTACCGGATACCTTTCATGGGGATACAACATCGACAACGTAGAATCACCGTTTTGTCACTTAACGGAAAACGGTCGCAAGTGGTTGGAGCATTTCAGCCGAGACCCCGCGAACCCGGACGGGTATCTCGCTTATCTTCGGAAACACGCGAAGCTCACCGCAATCGCGCACTCATATCTTCAGGAAGCCCTTCAAACATATAACAGTGCATGCATGAAGTCGGCAGCCGTCATGATTGGAGCCGCGGCCGAGAGTCTTGCCTTGGAAATGAGAGATTCAATGGAAATGAAAATGAAAGCGTTGGGACGCGCTGTGCCGAATGAGCTCAAGGACTGGAGGATCAAACGTGTCTTGGATGCTTTGGAGCGGGAGTTTGCCGCTAGAAAGTCTCAGATGCCCCGGAAGCTGTTAGATATGTTCGAATCATTTTGGTCTGCTTTTACTCAGCAGATCCGTCTTGCCCGCAATGACGTTGGCCACCCTAAGAACATCGACGGCGTGACTCCGGAAACCGTGCATGCTTCTCTGTTGATCTTTCCCGAATTGGCAAAACTTTGCTCCGACCTACGTTCTTGGATCTCCAAATCATATTCGTAATCGATTGCTTTGGGGCAAATCTGACTAGTTTTTCACTCGCGTTAATTATGGGCGATTTCAACCAGCTTCTTTGGGCTCTAGATAACGAGATCGAGGCTCACGACTTTGAGCGTCTGTGCGTCGATCTGTTGGGAAGAGAGGGCTTTCATCATATCGTTCCAATCGGTGGGACCAAGGACCATGGCCGAGACGCCGAGATCAGGGGCTGGACAGGCACCTCTGACGTTGGAGCTGTTGTGGTCTTTCAATTCAGCTTGCAAGAATCATGGGAGAGAAAGTTGCGCGAAGACGCGGAGAAGATCGCGCTTCATTGTGCAAACGTTTGCGAAATGGTCTTTGTCAGCTCCCAGTCAATCACAGGGGCCAGGCAGGACCAGTTGAGGGACGAATTCAAGGCCAAACGTGGCTGGGGATTAAAGGTTTATTCTCGCGAGTGGTTCCGACATCGGCTCACGGAATTTCACCAGGACTTGGCCAAGCAGTATCTTGGAGTTGATCTGGCTCCAACAATCGGATCCGCAATGTCCCTAACGCACTTCGACTTCCTGGACGAAGAATCGTTTATGGAACGCCTCAAAGGAACTAGTCCTGAACTTGCCAGGGCCTGCATTCTCGAGAGCACACGCAAGGAGCCCAGCGAGGTCGGCAACTGGAACAGGTTGGCCCGGATCGGGTTTCTGTTGAGGGATTACCGTGGCGCGCTGGAAGCCATCAACAAAGCGATTCAACTCAACCCCGGGGACCCGGTCATGGTGATGAACCTGACCAATTTCAAAGGCGCGATCCTTGCGGAACTGGGAATACAGGAGCACTCGCGGGTCCCGTTGATTGAGGCCAAGAGCATTTTTAACGATGCCGCTGAGAAATTGAAACGCGCCGGCGATTATTTTAACCTAGCCAATGTCCTCGGGGCTTTGGGGGAGACGGAAGAAGCGGAGAGGCGTTACCGGCAAAGTCTCCAATTGGAACCGAACTTTGCCGAGGCGTGGGAGAACCTTGGTAGCCTCTTTCTGCAGAGAGGCACACGTGAATCCGCGATGGAGTGCTACGATAAAGCGCTTCATTACAAGCCGAACTTGGTCGAAGCGCACCTTTCAAAAGCGACGGCATTCCTACTGTTCTTTGGGCGTCCCGATGAAGCAATCCGCTGCTTCGAACAGGGCTACCAGCTTTGTCCCGAACTTGATCGCAAATGGAGATACGTTCGTTATTGGTTTTCAAAGGCTTTATTAGAGGCAGGACGGACAACCCAGGCGTTGCTCCAGATTGAGAAAGAACTGTCTTCACATCCGGCGGACAGGCATTTGCTGAATCAGAAAGCCTCCGTTCTAAGCAGATTGCGGCGCGAAGATGCATCTTACGAGCAAACGGCTGTGCAATTTCTGGAGTTCCGTGCCAAAGCGATACTCGACGATTACGCTGGGCTTGCAGAGTTGATTGATATTTTCACCAAACAAGGATGCTCCGAGAGAGCGTGGCCTTCGATAGATGCGAGCCTCGCATGTAAGTCGTTCTCGCTCCGTGATATCGCCGAGAGAGCAGACATCCGCATAGCTGATTTTCAGGCAGGGTTTCAGAACGCGCGTCTTTACAGGAAATTTCGTCGGAGGTTTTCGTTAGAAGACCATTGCGCGACGCTTCACGGGTACGGTCTGGCTCCGGACTCTGTCATGCTTCACGCAATCAACTACGCTCTCATCGCGCCGTTCGGCTTGGTTGCGAATGAGATTCGCAAGGCATGCCAGGGAAAGGCAACCCCCGATACACAGCGGTTATTCAAGGCGACGCTGAACACCATCTGCCGTTTGTTCCCGCTGTTTGGCGCCCGTTGGCTCGCAAAAGAAAGACCCAAGAATTCGAAGGAGCAGATCAGACTGCTTTCAATCGGTATCGCTTACATGACAGATGTCGTCGCAGCCGAGACGGCCCGACTCGTTGCGTTCACGGCTGGCTCCTTCGGGTTGTCGGCCGAGGCTGTTTATAACGGCCAACAGGAAAACTGGAAGGAGGTTGGTGCGGAAATCGGGGTGCGACTGCTTGAACAGGTTTTCAAGGACTGGCGGATGGTGAAGGCAAAATGAGGATTCGCTTACTACGCGACAACCTCCCATCTGCATCCGCATCGATGGCATGAAATTGGTTTGCTACGCTGACGATTCCGGCACCCATGACCCGACTGGTGAACTGAAAGGCGCCAAGCAGGGCGTTGTTGGCGGGATAATCGCGCCCGCCAGCGAGTGGCCACAGTTTTGCCGCAACTGGCAGGCAGTGCTGACCAAATACAACGCGCCATACTTCCACTTTTGTGAATGGAGGGCAGCGTCGGCAATTGCTCGCGGGAAGCGACGACCAACAAACGACGATAAAAAGAATCCGTTCAATGGTTGGTCGGAAGAATCACTCGATGCATTACTTCTCGACCTAGCTCTGATTGCCGGCGCCAAGATGACCGTTGGCGGATTCGTGCTCACCAATGAGTTTCATTTGGCGAAAACAGGCGGAGATTTGCCGGCCGCGGCGGACCCGTACGAACACGGCCTGGAGCAGTTCTTCGCAGAGGTTCTGAGCAGCATCCATCACTTGCGAGCACCATGGAAGCGGGGACGAATATCATTTATTTTCGATCATTCGGACAAACCTGGGTGGAGGCGGGCGGTGAACGACTGTTTCACTCGCTACAAAGCAAAATTCCCGACCTTTGCCGCGGTGTCATTTGAACACAAGAAAGTCGCTCTGCCCTTACAGGCGGCCGATATGGTAGCTTACCGTTCGCGTCGTATAGCGAGCCAGTGGGTGGAAGGCGGTTCAGATGGAGAAGGCTTTGTAGACAATCGCAAATTCACGGAGACCCTTTTCAGGGCAGTATTCGCACATTTTCACCAGCACAAGGAGGACTGGTACCGTGCATATCTGGCTGGTACTTTGAGCTACAATTATTTCAGGAAGCACGGCTGATTGAGCTTGGCGTCGCAATTCTCGCTCACGCCTTCTGTTCTCATTTCACAAGTCTATTGAGTGTGCTCCAAAGTTCAACCGGCACGAAGCGTCTTTCACAATGCAGTTGCCGCTTGCGGCAAGTTGTGGCTCGAGCAGGTCCCCGACCCTCCCTCCGGCGCGGTCCCGTAACGCCATCCCCCGGCTCACGCCGATAAAAAATATTTCATACGGAGACACAAAGTCGCCCTATACTTAATTGTCCGGGAGAAAACCCAATCAAACACAATATATCGAAATGAAACGTCTTTGCGTCATTACGAACCTGATAAAGGGGCAAGCCTCGCCGGCAACCCCCATGTCAGGACTACGATTTGGCAAGCAGAGGTGATGTAAGAGAAAATTTCAAAAAACCCTGCTTCCAAAAAAAGCAGGGTTTTTTGTTTTGCGTCAGCCGCGACGAATCCTCGCAATCCACGATTTAGGACGGCGAATTCCGATCGCCGGCCGCTGGCGGCGGCATCACGCTGAAATCCACCGTTCTGGGCGGGCCGAAGACGGCTGAGTGAATGGGGGAGGAACGTGTTCAGCCACAGACCGCGTTCGCTGGCAACCGTGAGTATTGTTTTGGAATCAGCGTGGCCCTTCCGGTAGATTCCGGATCGCATGAGTGGACCTTGGACGGACGCTGAGATCCGTTTACTCGGAACCAAGCCTGATTACGAAGTTGGCCGGCTGATCGGCCGACCCGGAAAGGCCGTTTGGGCGAAGAGGCAGTCATTAGGCATTGCCGCCGTGCCACCGGTCGTGCGTCCTTGGCTCCCAACCGAAGATGAGGTGATTCGCTCCAATTCAGTCGCCCCCGCGGCAAAGATTCTGAACCGGACGGAAGTGGCTGTTCGTATTCGGCGGCGAAAGCTGGGCTTGCGCCAGAAATCCGCCCCTGATCCAAAACTCCTCAGTTTCGAGCAGGCCCAACGCAGGATTGAGATATCGAGATACGAGTCAAAAACCCAGGAGGAGAAGGTGCGCTTTGTTGGCGGCCCATACGCGCCACCATTGATCCCCATTGGCGGGCGGTTGAAATGCGAACTGCGAGGCGAGTTGGAGGTAGGAGGATACAACGATGCCCTGATCCCCTGGCCAGTAGCGCTGCAGCACTCCAGGCAGCTCATTGTGTGCGGAGACTTAGTCCGGGCACTGAAGACGGAATCGCGCTTGGCCGTGGCTTTCCATTTCGGGATCTCGCGACAAATGGTTTCTGAATACCGCCGCCGGTTGGGCGTTGAAAGGTATACGCCGGGGAGTATGCGGCTTTTCTGGCGCAATGTGAACCTGGCACGCACACCGGAAGCCAGGGAAAAAATGTCCCAACAACGCGAAGGGCGAGCCGATCTCATGCCTCCCGATGCTCGAGAGAAACTGCATGAGATTCAGAAGCGCCCCAAATCCGAGGATTGGAAGCGAAGAATGTCTGAACGCCAACAACGGCGGAATCTTTTGGCCGGCCGTCCGGCAAAGTGGACCGACGAGGAGCTGAAATTGATCGGCACCCGGCCCGACCGGGAGGTGGCTAAGCTTCTGAACCGGTCGTTCTCTGCCGTGAAAGGTAAGAAATTCGAGCTTCAAAAGAAGGCTCGCAAAGCACTGAGGCATCCCGGGCGTCCTCAGAGCTAATTTGACGGTAAAAAGTGCAGGCATCTTCCGCAGGAGAATTATCCCTGCCTTTCCTCCACGCATATTCTGCCGGAAATACCGGCACTCATAGAGTTCGTAATTCGGTCAGGCCGATTTCTTGATCAGGCGAGTCTGCCTAAGGGAGACTACTGCCGTCGGGAAGCCTGGTATGTGCAGTCTAACGCAGGTGCGATGGAGCATATGCCAAGCGAACCCAAATGACCAGACTGAAAATTATGAAAACTAAAAATGGCGACCAACGATTGACGGCAAGACGCTGGCGTGTGGTTCGGAAATTATCTGATGTTAGTGATGAACTGGCCGGGAAAAGGGTTCTCGTGTTAGGACAGCTTCCATTTCCTGTCAGGCCGCTCGTGACACAGTTCAGAGCTAAAATGACCAAGGTTACGATAGTGACGGATTTAGCGGTCGAACTTGTCATCGAACGGCACTATGTCGAAGGCTGGGAAATTACTTCTACATTTTTTGGAGAAGACGCTTTACCTGGCCAGTGGGATTTCGTGATGGCGCAGGGCCATCCCAATCACCTGAGAATGCTTGGTCAGGCTGCCACGGAAATCTTGGAGTTTTCAACCCTAACGGTGTGGGCAAAAGAGGTGCTGGTTTTGCCACCGGGCAACCATTGGATTTGGTCAGCGGTGGGGTTACAAATCAATGAGTCCGTCTGGGCGGACAACTGAAGAAGCCGACGACCCACGTGCACCAAAACGTGCACCAAATTGGTTAAAACCGGTTAAGACTGGTATAGCCGGATTAAGCCGGATTCCTCTGAAAATGTGAGGAAATACCCCTAAAAACAGGCCGAAATCGAGCGATTCCGACCCTCGCCTCAATGTTTAACTGCGTGTGCAGCAATGGCTTGGGAGGAGAGTGGTCCAAAACGGACACCAATTTCTCTGCTCCGTTTATATTGACGTAACTCGCTTTCCCCTTGGCGTTAGCTCTCGCCAGCGCTTCGAGGATGCTTTTTCCGCCTGGACAAGTAACTTCGGAAGCGCGGATGAGCCCTCATGCTCTCCCTCAGGCATAGCACCGGTGTCCCGAGAAAGGGGTTTGTAACGCAGGTGTGGGCTCAAAGATCGTTTCGTTATCGCTTCGAGAAGCAATTCCCACTCAGTAGGCAGCCCGAAAAGGTCCCCAAAGCCTTCAATTCCCTCGACATCGAACAACTGTACTGGCGTGCGCCCGGGAGTGCGGTCGAACGGGCGACTTTTGAGTTGTGCTGCAATTGCGTCTTCGAACTCAAGCGCGACGGGGAAGCGAAGTGGTGACGGTTCGAAACAGACAACGCACGGAACGACTGTTTCGACCCTGGGGAGAGGCTTTGTCAGGCCGACATCTCGGAATGCAGTTCCACCCATTAGTGCATTAGCCCCAGAAACAACCTGGCTGACAGCTTGGCCGAATAGATTAACAAAATCGGCGACTTCGGCTCTTCTCCGGTGAGCAAGATTGGGAATGGCTGATTTGATCTCGAAGACAAAGGCACACTTGCCGGCTACGACCGCGATGTCGCGTTCGGGTGGCTCGATCCCTTTCTGCCGCTTTCCGGCCGGCCTAATGCGGAACGAGTGGATTATCTCCACCTTGTCGTCGGGGAGAAACCGCTTAAAAAGCCAAACGATGTAACGCTCGAAGAGGCTGCCGCATTCTGCTCGAACTTGCTTGATGCAGTCGAGATCGCCTTGATACGGCTCAGCAACCAGGTAGTGTAAACCTCTATGCAGTCGGTTGAAGAGCAAACGAGAGGATATGCAGACCACTCTCCCGTCAACCCGCAGCATTGGTGAGCGAAAGAACTCATCCGCAAGCCGTTGCGCCTCGTTTATGGCGTCGGGGTCTGATGATTCGAGCTTCAATTGTCCACTTGCCGAGGCAGCAACGCTGTCTGGTGTCGTTGAGCACAGCGGGATTAGCCGAGACATGCGGCGCTCCAGTTCCGGGTAGCGAAGAAAAAGATCTGAAAAGTCGGCACGTAATGAAGCTGCGCCGTGAAGTGAATTTGCGATTGCCTGGTAATCCTCTCCGACGATTCCGAGATGCCTCTCGAACCACCGAGAAACGGATTCGCTGAGCCCCGAGCCGACCTCGGGAATCGTCAGGTAGGCATGCAATCTGGCCAAGTCTCGCGCGAGCATATTTTGAAGGCTGATGTTTCGCCAAACCACCTGGGTCGTTCGAGAAAATATCTCGTCTATTTTCCACAAGTCTGGAGACTTGCCCGAGATGCCTCCTTGAATACCCAGCAAAGCCCGAAAAAGATCATGCTGGACGCGCTGCGTATCTGCGGACATCCCGCCAGTCTTGAGAGCGAATCGGCAAAGCAGGCCGGCGAGAGTCAAAAGGGCGATCTCTGAAACCGGGCTTGCGAAATCATCGTCGTTTGCAATCAATCGCGCTTTGAGCCGCAAAGCGGGAGGCAAAAACCGGACAATCAGCGCATCCAATTCGGGCGTCGCTCCCTGCCATCGGTCTTCATGCGTGAACTCCACCCACATGCAATGCCAGTTGAGAGAGCCGAGCAACATCAGACAGGAGTCGCGATCCAATGGCCCGATTAGTTTGATTACATCCGCCAAACTCATGTCTTCGCCAAGAAGTGAGGCGGAAGTAAACGTAATGCCGATATTCACACCTCGGGAGATTATCTCTCGCAGGGCTTGGTCGTCCTCGGGCTGTGCTGGTTCTGGCATCGTCATTAGCTGCGGCTAAAAGGGCACTTCAGAATCATCCGTCTGCGCAGCGTCCGGAGGTTGATAATTTTCCTCCGTCACCCCAGCTTGTCTGAGCAGTGTGTAAAGGGAATCAATGGCGTTTCGTGATTGTGCTTCAACGTTCGCGGATCGCCGGTCTGGACGCATTTCGGAGAACGTGAAGATTACGCGTGCGATGGCACGCGAAAATGCCACAAAGAAGGCGCAGGTCTCGTCAACAGGCGCTCTCCTGAAGCTCCACAAGGCGGAATCTTCCAAACCGATGAACACGATGGTGTGGTATTCGAGCCCTTTGCTTTTGTGGATCGTCATAATGGGCACTGAATCCTTTCCCTCCAAATCGTCTAATGCTTCGAGCCAGTTGCTGGTTTCTTGACGCGATTCAGCGAAGCGGCGGGCGCAGTTGATAAGGGTCTCTTCGTAGAAGTTTCCGCGGCGGTATTGGGGGTGGTGGTTCCGGAATACCTCGGGACCAATGAACTCCATAACTTTGGACAGCACCGATTTGACGGCTTCCTCGTCGGCCAGCGTTGTGCCCAATGTTTGAGCGAGCAATTCGCAATGTGAGGTTAGCGCGCGTTCGCCATCAGACGCCTCTGCGTCATCCGGGTCAATCCCTTGGACATCAAAGTACGCGCTGCGCGCCACGCCCCATGCGTCAGGGCATCTTCCCATCAGGGCGATTCTCACGAAGGCCAGCAGCGTCATGGTCAGTGGTTCCGCAAGAAGGTCCTGCAGGTCGTTTTCGACGCGCGATTTAATCGATCTTGCCCGTAGGGCCTCGGTGATCGGTTTGGTGTAATGGTCAGGAGTTTGGCGAGTAAGGAGACAGATGTCGCGAGGTCGCAAGCCGTCCTGGTGAATCCATTCGGCCACCATCTCCCCTACGTGACCCGCCTCGGCCTCATGATCGGGATACACGACAACGCGGCACTCGCCTTCCAGATGCGCTTTTTCCGCCGAATGTTCGGGGATCGGAGCTGTGGGGTCGAGCGCGTGAATCAAATAGTGCTGAATTCTTACCAGTTCGGGCGCTGACCGATGGTTGATTCGGAGTGATTCTGGGGTCGCGTCGAATTCGTCGCTAAATTGTTTGAATATCCCCTGGAGTGCGCCTGCCCAGCCCATGATTCGTTGTTTATCGTCGCCGACCGCTGTCATGATCGCCTTGGAATCCTTGAAGGCGGTCGCGGTCAGGTCATAGTGGATATTTGTCGTGTCTTGGAATTCGTCCAGGAATACGAAGCTGTAAGTCGCACGAAGTGCATTTAGAATACTTTCGTTTTGCCGGAGTATCAGCTCAGCCAACCTGCCAATCATTCTGAAGTCGAGCTGAGAAGGGCGCTCAGTCCGCACGAGCCGTTTCCACAACTCTTGTGCGGCTGCTTGTGTTACGGACGACGGAGCGGCGGGCGGAACCGCCAGGGGAGCTGCGAGAAAATGGTCACGGTAAAAATCTCGGTCGCCGATGGTCGCCATTTGGGCAAGCGTCAGTGTGTTTTCGGGAGACGGCAAGGTGTCAAGCAGGTTGCGCATCCTCCTCTCGAAGTCGAAGTTCAATTGGTATTCCTGGGTTGGGCGATACGTGTCTGGCAGGGCATTGTGGAAGCGGTCCAGCAAGCCTTTTGAAAAGGCGTCGAAGGTCAGTGAATCAAAGCGCCTCGCCAATTCATCGCCGCAGCGCAATTTGACCCGCTCCCTCAGATTTTTGGCAGCGTCACGCTTCAGGCTTATCGCTAAGATTCTGCGGGGATGCGGGCAGAGTGCAGTTTTCAAGAGATAGCAGGCCCGCTGCGCCAGCAGCTCGGTCTTCCCCGCACCTGGACCGGCCACGACAAGTGTGTTCGTCAGGCTTTTGACCGCACTCTCGGCGGCAGGCTCAAGGCACCTGATTCCTTCGGGTTGCCATTCCGACGGGTTAAGCAATCGGCTCATTTTTGGCCGGAATTGTGGATTGAATCGCTTTGTTCAAGCGAACGAGCACCGGCGGCATGCTTTTGATCAACTCGGGAGACTTGATTCGGTTCAACGCGAGAAGGTGCGTCGCGGGTTTGCTTTTCCCCAGGAAAAGGTACGAATACCAAACGAACGCCTCCTTCTCTTCATCCGAATATGTGGCACCGTCGCCGCCTCCGTCTTTCAACACCACGGCAATTGCTTGTTGCACTCGATCGGCGAGTTTGGCGGGGTCTTTTGGTATTCTTGGTGAGCCGCCGCCGGCCGCTTGGTATTGGGCTGGGAACGCACGAAGCATCAGAAAATCGAGGTCAAGGGGTGCCGAGAAAAATACGCCGTGTTTTTCGAGCATGGCCGTCCATCCCGAAAGAACCTTTTCATTAGAGGGTTCGTATTCAACCATCTTCGCAAACGCATGCGCGTCCATGACTTTGGTGCCTCCCTTTCCATCGCTTACTGTTAAGATTTCCTCCCGTGGCACGCCGACTTTTATTAACTGATCGCAAGCGTAATGGATACGTCCCCACCCGCCGCCGAGGCGCTCGCGGTCCAGGTCAAGCAGCGTCAGGTGCGGGATTTCGAGCGAATGCAGCAGTTTCCAGAAGTGATTGACATGCCGTCCGCCAAGGGGAACCACCGAAATGAAGCTCGTGTCAACCTCGATCCCGGAAGCTTTAGCGGCGCGCGGCAACACGGTTTCTTCGCTATCGCCTTCTCCCAGAATCACCAGTCGGGCAAAGTACATCTCCGGGTATGCCCGAACTGCCTCCTTTACATATTTGAACGCTTCGTCGGTTGCTGCCGGAAGGACAATGTTTTTGACGTGGGCTAGCTGCGAGTCGGAATCGAGCCGCAGGTATCGAACACGCTGCGGATCGATCCGGGACATGATGCCTGGGGAGTGACTTGTAAAAACAACTTGACCCGAGTTGGAGTTCGCGATGGTCTTGAGAAGTTCAAAGATTCGGCCCAGGTATTGGGGAGCAAGGTGGTTTTCGGGTTCCTCGATTGCGAATAGGGTAAGCGCGGGTGGTCGGAGGCGATCAGCCGAGAACGCGGCCAAAGGGTCGGGAGCGGGATCAAGTGCGTCTTCGGTAGATTCCGCCTCGGCGGGTGCCGGATTCGGCGTTGCAAGCCGCTTTGCTTTGACTGCCTCTTCGATTTGGAACACCGCGGCGACGAGAGAAAAATAGAAGAGTGATTTCAGTCCATCGCTTAAGCGGTCAATCGAATGCTCACGACCGTCGGCGCCAGGACTGAACACCACCTCAACATGTTTCAACAGATCATCCAAACCGCTGCCGAGCGGTTGGAGTGCAACATTCTTGAACGCAGGCATGTCGTGTAGCGTTCGCCACGCCTTTCCCAGGCACTCATGCAAATGCCGAATGGATTCCTCCTCCCGCACCGAATCTCGAATTACTTGCGTGGAGTCCTTGACGGCCTCCTTCACGGTCTCCGACCATTCGATGGCCCGGAGTAGGCGGTAAACCAGCGAGCCAGATGCCTGGCTTAACTGCTTTGATGTGTCCCGGAACGCTGGGACGTATAGGACATGGATCATGCTTCGTTCGTACGCCTGCATGGAACGCTTATGCTCATCTTTAACTTCGTCCGACTCAGTGGTGATCCAGTATGCCTTGTCGTCAATGTCTCCTTCCGGCAGGCTGCTTCGGGTCCAACTTCCCTCCAACCGCACGCGGCAAAACAGATCGTCTCCCTCCCCCAAAACCATGTGATTGAAGCATGGAGGAATGGCGGCGCTTTCCTCAGTTGCAAAAATCAGTTCGGGGAACTCAAGGCGTACCTCAATCATGAGGTCAATCTGGTTAATCGTGCTCGGGTCAGCGTCGTGGGGGATGTGGAAATCTTCCGGTTGAAGATGACGATCCGTTTGCGATGCGCCGAATAATCTGGTGAGTGCCACGAGGACAGCAGACTTTCCGGAGCCGTTGGTGCCGATGAGAGCTGTGAGGTCATCCAAATCAATTGTCACCGGCTCCGAGCCGAAGCACCGGAAGTTTTTCAAGATTAGTTGTGCAATTCTCACTGCGTTAAATTCCAGACGCCTTCCGTCTCGCTGCCGTTCGGCAAACGAAGGAATGATCGTTTTTGTCTCATGCAGCCCTCGGCGTTCTGGCGGCGCTGTCCAGCCTACGGTGGAGGAAGGAGGCCATTGTCAGCAGGTCCAGCGCGTCCTGCTCAGTCATGTTCCAGGATACCTTCGGGGCGTGAGCGGTTGGATTTCGGAAGGTTCCGAACATGCCCTTCATCAGGTTCAATAGCCCCTTCTGTTCTGATTGTTCGGATTCGATTCTTAAGCTGTTGAAGGCCAGAAAGGGCATCCCTGTCTTGCCCAACGCAAGGGCTTCGTCCGCCAGTTCTGCGCCGTCGCCGGTCAGGCCCGTCCTTGCGCGAATTTTATCGGCGACGCTCTTTGTCGCTTCAAGGACTGCGTGGAAGTAATTATTCTGTAGCAATTCCGCCCGGCAGAATCGCAGTACGTCCCCATGCACACCGCGCCGCTCTAGTGCTGCGCGCAATCGGTCAGCACGCTGCTCAGCTTCGGTCAGAGTTTTTGCGGCGTTGCATGCCTTCAAACGGCCGTCTTCGCGGAGTTCGTAGCCGGCGAACGCCAAGGGCTTGTTCAACTCTTCGCGCTTAGCGTGGAACCACTGGGGCGACCCGGTGTGGCGAACCGGCTTCATTGCCTCATGGATGAACGCCACGACGAGGTTGCCGCAACGGTCGCGCTGCTGCCGCTGTGTCAGCGCCTCGAACAGGCGGACCCGCTTGGTCATTCCCGGCAGAGGGTCGTCAACTCCAAGTTGGCCGAGCAGCTTGCCAATCTCGCTCCCGGTTAGGCCGGTGGACGTGTCCGCCAGGACTTCGCAAAGCCTTTCAAGAACGGGGATGTCGAATTCAGGGATGACGGACATGGTTAAACGGGCGTCGTACTCGCTATGGCTTCTCGTTGAGCTGGTTTAACAGCCATTCCAACTGCGTGCGCGCGTTCGCTGTCACTGCACGGTAGGACAGGAAGCGCGTTTTCTGTCCGCTGTATTCATGCTGAAGTTTGGAATCCACTTCCCCTCCAATGATGAGAATTTCAAGGCCAATGCCCAGTTTTCCGGTTAATGTGTCTGCATATTTTTTGGCCTGGTTCTCGGCGTCGCGGCCAACCGCGATGGATGGGCGCTTAAATTCGATCAACAGGTGACGGTTATCAACGGTTGCGGCCAGAAGCAGGTCGGGCCGGTCGGCAGCGTCTGCGCCGGTGTAAGTCTTTTTTGTGTAATCTTCGATGATTCCCTGAAGTTGCTGATTGCTGGCCATGAGGCTGTATTGAGTGCCCAAAACCCACAGGCTGTTCTGCAAAGCGAGATGCATCTGCTTCTCCGTGGTTTTCGGATCAGCAGCGAGTTTGTCGAGGTGATCAAGGAATTCGGTCCGCCGCTTGGTTTGTTGAGCAATGAACGCCAGGTCCGTTAGTCCAAATTTGTCGAGGGCCTCGGCGAAATGAAAAACGTCCACTTTTTCTGCGTCCTCGATTTCCCGGCAGACGGTCCAGTATTCGTCCATTTCAAGCGCGTCCATTACCAATCCGACAAGCACGGTGATCCGTTCCTCTTTTTCGCCTTCCTGGTAGGAGCGGGAGATCAGTTTTTCGAGTCGGTCTTCAACGATGGCGCGCCGGTGTTCCGGCACGGTTTCCAACCTCCGCTTCATCAATTGCGTCCAGCGGCCTTTGGCGAGATTGACTTCGTTGGTATGGACTTCGCTCAGACTCGCCTTTATGTCTTCCTGAACAGCCTGGGTCAGTTGCTCCAAGCCCTTGTCGCTTTCAATGACATCACCACCGGCGGCCGTTAATTCGATGGCGTCCGCTTCCACTCTCACCTCGCCGACGATCCTGCTACGGAGTCGGTCACTCAGGGTCTCGTCGTGCTCCAGGCCCCAAAGGTGCGGTTTGCCAACAGTCTTTTCCCCTGCGCGAAGGATAAGCCCGGCTTTGCGGCTGGACACAGGCTTTTCGCTGATGGTGTAGTTGGCCGTGGCCTTCGTGCCGTTGGGAAGAGTGTATTCTTTTGTGAATGTGGTTCCCTGGATGTCGTAGCGCAAAACCTGTTCGCCATTGATGAAAACTTCGAAGCCGGTTTCGCGACCATAGTCGTAGGCGAGAATTTCCTTTAGCTTTTCGGCTTTGGGATAATTCAAGTTCTGGTTCAAATTCTTCAGCGTGACCGTCGTGCCATGCTCATTGGGTTTGCAGGATTTAACCTCAATTGGCAGCGGCACCTGCTCGATGTCTTTCTGAGCACTTAAAAGGGCGCTTTTGGAAATGACCAAGCGAGTTCGGGCGCCATTTGCCTTTGTGTCCACCTCCATCTGTCCGGCCAAAATCAGGCCCGCGAACTTGCCAATTCCCCGGCGGCCTTTGACTGTGCGTTGGAGGTTCGGCGTCTTTTCGCCCTTCCGACCGTAACGCGGGCTGGCGATATTGAGATACTCCTGTCGCAACTCCTGCTCTTTCATCCCAGTGCCATCGTCTGTGACGGTAATCGGGGCGTCGCTCAAGATTTCCGGCAGGGTGATTCTGACCACTTTCGCTTCGGCATCCCAAGCGTTATCCACCAGTTCGCGCAATGCCCGCTCGCTGGACGTGTAATTCTCACCGAGAATGGCGGCCAGGCGGGGATCAACCGAGAAGTTTGCGGTCAACGAGTTGGTCTTGGAAGGAGAGGTTGATTTCACGGTGAACGCATCTTCACGATTTTCGCTTCCTCCCGCGTCAGGCGGTTTTGCGGATCGCCTGATTGGCCACGCCGGGGGTCATTCCTGCATCCTGAGCTGGTTTTCGGATTTCTCGTCATCTTGCAGGATGATGCCGGAACGGGCAGTGAATTCAAGATGAACGACTCGCCAACCTCGCCAACGGTTAACGGCTGGAGGCCGCTGAAAGCGTGGCCCTTGCGAACTGAACCGGCAGCAACTGTGGTTGCCGCTCCAAGTTGACTGCGGAGAGTTTGTTCGCTCAAGCCTGTGGCCTTGAAGTTTGAGGTGTCATTCATTCGTCGTCTCTTTCCAGTGCCGCCGACCGGGTTTGAACCGGTTTGCGCTGGTCTTATTGTTTCTCCGGTCAGGCGCCAGGCGGCACGGGGTCCCAATGAACCGGGTACCCCTTCTTCGTCTTGCCGCCCTGCACTCTGCCGATTTTGACTGCGTTCATGTTTTCTCGCCTTTCTATTTGAGGTTTTCAACGTGCCGGCCACGATAGCCGCGAAAGGTAATTGCAACTCACAAACGAGGACCTAGCCTTTTCACTAGAGATGCGGTGGCAAACTTTTGATTTCCAACAAATTCGTTCTGGTTAGATGCTGACGGACTGGCATTTCCTGCTGCACATCAAAGCGCTAAGAAACAGGTTCGCCGAGACCAACGCACGGTTCGCCGCACGGCCGTCCTTCTTGCTCGCCTCGCGTTGGGGGGTAATGGCTGGGGAGTGCTTTGCCCGGTTCGGGAGCAATAGATCCGGCGGTGGGTGCGACGGATCCGGGGGCGATGATTCCTGGTGGCACGGACGGAGAACTTCTCCGAGGTCATTCCGCAGAACATCCAATGGCATTGGGGGGTGTTTGATCGTCGGAACTGTTTTCCCAGTGGCACCTGCAGCTTGCGACCAGAAAATACAAAACCGCAGGCCAGCCCTCACGGGCCAACCTGCGGGTGGGTATTGAACCTCCAGATTACCGAATCAGCGTCAGCTTCGACAGAACCTGCTTCAGGGCGTCCAGGGCGGCGCACAGCAGACGCTGTTGGACAGCAGGAGAAAAAGGCAGCTTACAGGGAGATCCCGTGTTTCTTGGTGGCTTTCTTCAACTGCTCCAGGGCGGTGCCAAAGTCCGCTCTCTTAACGAATTGCTCGAATTCCTCGTAGGCTTCCGAAGTGAACGCGGACCGGAACGTGGCGCGGTTGGCCTTCAGGCAGTCTTTCGCGCCGGGATCCTGATCGGCGAGCAGGGGCAGAATCTCGTTCACCGCCTTGCGCAGTTGCGCAGGATTTACCGGAAACGGGGCCGGCAACCGGCGGGCAGGCGCAGGTTTGACTTCCTTCGGCTTCAGCACGGGTTTGAGGTCGGCAACGAGATCGCGCACGACTTTCTCCAACTCCTCCCAGCGCGACTCAATTTTTCCCGGATCAGGCTGCTCGCGGACTGCGCGCGCCAAGGCCGCCGCGGCGCTCTCCACTGCGCTCGCCCCAATATCGTCTGCCGATGTTTTCAACGACCGCACCATCCGCTCAGCCGCAGCCAAATCGCCTTGCAGGAGAGCCTCGCGGATTTTTTCGGGCGCGGCGGCGTGCTGTTCAACGAAGTCCTGAAGCGCCTTGAAGTAAAGTTTGGGGTTGGCACCTGCGCGCGCGAGGCCGTCCGTCGCAGCAAGTCCTTCAATCACGGGAAGGTCCAGAGGAGCAGCCGTCGTTGGGGAGTGGTTTTCCATACCAGCGCTCGCAGCCTGAGGCTCGGACTGCGGCTGGGGAGCGGTGCTCTCCGAGGTATCCGGCCGGGCAGCGACTTGATTCACCGGGCCTTGGGCCGGCTCTTCCAACTCCTGCGGCGCGGATGCCGCAGAAGTCGGTGCAAGATCGAGCGCGGGAAGACCGGAGTCCTCGGCCGATGCTGCCGCGCGGGAGTTAGCGTCAGGGTTGGGTGGCGTTTGACCCGCTTCGCGCTGCCCTTCGAACAAATCTATCTGGGCGTCACGACGGACCCTCTCGTGTTTCGGTATTCTGGCGGACTTCCGCTTTGTCCGTGGCAGCGACGTCAGGGCACCAGCTTGCGGCAGCGCTTCATGGGACCTCGGATGGGCCGATGAATTCACCTTGGAACTAGTCCTCCCTGGTGGAACGGCCAAAGGCGCAGGCGCTGCAGCCAAAGGCTCCCCTTGGCTTTCACTCGGAACAGGACCGAGTTCAGTCACGGAGGTTTGCTCAACTGGAGCAGCAAGCACGGCGATCGCAGGACTTGAGGCCGCAGCCAGTTCAACAGGTGACACTACCGCTTCTGCGCCTCCGGTCTCTTTGGGTTCCGATGGCAGTGGGCCAACCGGTGCCGCAGTCCGCACGCCGGCGCTCCTGGCGGAATCATTCTGCAGGCGCTTCAAGTCTGCTTGCGCTTTCTGGAGAAGAGCGCTCAATTCGGTGACGCGGGTCTCCGCCTTGAGCAAGCGCCCGGCCAATTCGCGGTTACGTTTTTCTGACTGGTTAAGTCTGGCCGCGCTGGCCTCAGCGGCTTCCGTCGCTGAACGCTTCGCGGCGTCCAGGCGGGCCTGCAGTTCGGCAATAGTCGCCTGGTCCTGCTGAAGCCGGGCTTGGGCGGCCGCAGCGGTTTTGCCCTCGGCGCCGGCGGACGATTCCACGCGGGCCTGCAGCTCATTGATTGCCTGTTGCGCTTGCGCCAGCGCCAGGCGCGCCTGCTGGAGTTCGGCCTGCTTGGCCTGTGCCGCTTCAGCCGCCTCGCGGACAGTGGCGTCCAGTCGGGTTTGCAGCTCACGCGCGCTCAATTCCGCCTGCTTCAGCTTGGTCTGGGCGATCTCGTTGGTTTCACTGGCCCGGCGCGCCGTTCCATCCAGACGCTCTTGCAACTCCGCGAGCGTGAACTCGGCCTGTGCGGCCGCCGCACCAGCCTTCGCGCCACTGCGATCCTTTTGCGTCGGTCCTGGTTCTGCGGTTTCAAAGGCCAGCCGCCGGCTCTGCAGCAGGTTGGCCAGCAGGCAGAGCAAGCCGGAAACCGCGAGCACGCCCAGCGATTCGAGCGCCACTTTCGTCGCGTTAACCCAGCCGCCGCGCGGCCGCAACGCAAGGCGGAGTTCGAGATTTTGCGCCCGGACCGGTTGCTGCACGGCGTCCTGCAACGACAACGCTCCGCGCGCGGCGATGGTTACCCCTTTCTGCTGGGCCGAACCAGGGGCGAAGAAAGCGTAGTGGTAACCTTGCGTCGTGAGCTCATCGACCCGGGCCCGAGCCAAGGCCTCCGGCAACCGCATTGAGACGGCCACGAAGCCCCAGAAGTAATCGCGGCCATCGCGCCCCCGTTGGAAAACCGGCACCCTTACCACGATGCCCGGCTCTCCGTGATCGATGGTCAACGGCCCCGTTACGGTCAGAACGCGCCGCTGGATGGCCGCGTACGCGCCGGGGCGATGCGCGGCGTCTTTCAGCACGTTAAACCCGATGGCTCGCTCGTGGCCGGCCCGCGGCACGACGTCGCTGACGACGCCGCCAGGTTGCAGTTCCAGAGAAGCAAGTCC
>Ga0116148_1002296_pt1 | contig 19085 bp, 25 predicted proteins | sample AD_UKC055_MetaG_FD_89786 | JGI IMG/M metagenome (GOLD analysis project Ga0116148, IMG submission 89786) | Active sludge microbial communities of municipal wastewater-treating anaerobic digesters from USA - AD_UKC055_MetaG | ecosystem: Engineered > Bioreactor > Anaerobic > Digestate | place: USA... | reverse complement strand
TCATACCAACAAGAATAAACGCAGAAAGAACTCCGATTACAACAATCACCACTAGTATTTCTATTAAAGTAAAAGATTTGTTCATTATTTCTTAACAACCTCAAACTTATTAGCATCAACCTGTATTGTGTCCCCACTTTTAATACTATCGCTTAATAATGCTCGAGCTATTGCATTTTCAACCTTATCCTGTATCTCTCTTTTAATTTCTCTTGCTCCAAATACTGGGTCATAACTTAAATCAACAATTTTCTCTTTTAATTCTTGAGTAATAACAAAGCTAATATTCTTTTCTGATAAAGTTCTCTGGATTTTCTCTAATTGTAACTGGCTGATTTTTATCAAATCTTCTTTATTTAAAGATTTAAATATTATTACTCCGTCAAACCTATTAATGAATTCTGGTCTGAATATTGCATTTTTGAAAATATGATCTAATATTTCTTTTTTAACTTGAGCCATGTCTTTATTAGTCTTAATAGCATCTAGAATAACCTGATATCCAGCATTAGATGTAGCAATAATAATTGTATTAGCAAAACTGATTTTGTTTCCCATATTATCATTAACATATCCTTCATCTAATACGTGTAAGAAAAGATTCAAGATATCAGGATGAGCTTTTTCTATTTCATCTAAAAGAACCAAAGAAAAAGGATCTTCTTTTACTTTAGTGGTTAAAATTCCTTCTTGGGTTTCAGATCCTATTAATCTTGGAATATCATCTATTCTTTGAAACTCTGACATATCAAGTCTAATCATTCTGTCTTCTGATCCAAAATATGTATGAGCTAAAGCTTTAGCTGTTTCTGTTTTACCTACTCCAGTAGGACCCATGAATAAGAATGTTCCCATTGGTCCTTTTCTATCTTGGACACCAGACCTAGCTCTTCTTAGAGCAGAAGAAACTTCTTTAATAGCGTCCTCTTGACTAACAATCCTTTTCTTTAGTATGTTTTCTAAATCAAGCAATGTTTCTTTTTCTTTGCTCTTTACTCTTCCTACTGGAATCTGAGTTTTCTCCTCAACTATTTTATCAATATGCTCTGGAAGAATTATTCTTCCTACATCATATTTATTGCTAAAAGCAAAAGAATCTTCTAACAAGCTTATTGCTTTCTGAGGAAAAGAATAAGGAATATATTTACCCGATAAATGGATGATCTCCTTTAAAGAAGAATAAGGCATGAACTTATTGTATTCGTATTCTAGTTTAAAAACCCTGTTTTCAAGAATAAGAGTTGTTTCTTCGGGAGTTAATTCCCCTATTTCAATTTTTTCAATATATCTTAGAAGTTCTGGTTTCTTTTCTATATATTTGTGGAATCCTTGGAAATTACTAATACAGATTACTTGAAAATCAGGATTACTTAAATATGGAAGAATAATTGATGATATGTCAGTGATTCCTGCTTTTTTCTTTCCTCCTAGAAAATCATGAAAGTCATTAAGGATAAGAATTACATTTTTAGCTCTTTGCGCTTCGGAAAAACATTGTTCAATAATCTTTTCCCCTTTTTCAAAAGAATCAACTCTTGAAGATAAAGCAACCAAATCAAGCTGAAGGAATCTTTTGTCATTAGCTTCTTCACTTAATTCTCTTCTCAAACTTTTTTTAATTAAATGATGAATTAGTATTTTTCTTCCGCTACCCGGATTTCCGACAATAAGGATGTTGTTATTAACTTTTCTAGAGAGAGCATTTTCAGCAATCTTTACTTCTTCTTCATGTCCGATTATTTCTTCTGCTCCTCTTGCGCCGATTACTCTTGTCCAATCAATAGAGAATTGATCTAAAGTTACTGTATATGCAGAAGCTAGGTCTCTACCAACAGATTCAATTTTAACTAGGTTTTCCCAAGAATATTTTTGTTTGTTTTTCTTAATTTTCTCGTTGGTTGATTCAATCCACCAGTTAACGTTTTCAATATCTTGTCTTTTAAGTTCAGCATCAATTAATATTTGTTTTAATAAAGGTTCTGTTTCGCACAAAGCGCAAATTATATCTCCCTCTCTAATAACATTATCGTTTCTTTTTAAAGCAGAGATACCTGCTTCCTTAATTGTGGTCTCAAGATCATTTTCTCCTCCGCCATTCATTATTTTCTGTAATTCTGTTTTTAATGTTTTAAAGTCAATTAAGAATCTAGAGAAAATAAAGACTATTTTGGGATTTTTTTCATCAAGAAAACTGTGAAGAATAATGCTTAAGCTTGGATTTCTGTTTTTTCTTAATGCTTTAGCAATATATTTAGTAGTATTAAAATTTAGAAAAGGTCCGAGGTTTTGAGAATTTTCAACTGCCAATTTCAATGATTCTTTAGAAAAGGAATGTTTAGCATCTTCAAAAAAAGATCTTAAAGCTTGAAACCCTAAAAACAAAGCTAAAGAAATCATTCCTAATCCAATAGAATTCTGCATTAGATTTAAATCAAAGAAATAGCCCCAAGCAATTAAACCAATACAGATAATAACAAAAATACGGCTTAGCCATTCTAAATATTTAATGAAATTAAAAAACTTTTCGCTTTGTAGTAATTGATACTGGTTTGTATTTAATAAATTAAACATATTGCAAGGATTTGATTAAAAGAAACACTATGATTATGGGCAGAGCTAACCAGAATAATAGATAAACAATTCCTATTGTTAGAATAATTAATTCGTAAATTAAGAAAAAAGCAATTAAAACAATTCTAACCATTACTCCGATAACAACAGAAATTGCATTACCGAAAAAGGTTTCAAGATAGACTTGTAGATCAAATCCCCTACCTGTTTCCCAAGTAATACCTTTCCAGGGCGCGAAAAAAGATACAAGAATTTGTTTTAACGAAAAAAAATATAAGCCAAAATTAAAAAGGTTTTTAATGTTTTGAATAATTTCCTTTGGCTTGTCAATAAAGTGCCATTTGAAATATTTTGAAGCTAAATCCATTGAAATAATTATACTCATTCTTTTTAAAACTGTAAAGTCTTGACAATAAAAATTACATAATTATAATGATAGCATATAAATTAAAAGGTCGATCTCTCTTATATCAAATTAAGAGATAAACCTATCATTCTTTTAAATAAAGAATAGAATATAAAATAAATAATTTTTTTAACATGACATTAGACGAAAATATTAAATTAGAAATGGATGACGAATGGGAATCAGAAGATCCTGAAGAAGATGATTTAGAGGAAACAGAAGAAGACGAAGAGATGGACGATGATGTAGATGATGATGACGATGACGACATGAACGAAGAAGAGTAAGACACACAACCCTGCCCTGCTGCAGGGTTGTATTTTCAAAATAATAATAAATAATAAATAAATGGAAAACAAATTTTTATCCAGTGTCGGTTTTTGGAAGATATTAGTTTTGATTTTATTTATTGCTTGTGTTGCTTTGGGGGTTATGGTTTATCAAGAACAGATAAAACAACCAGTTAACGGCAATAACAACAATAATAATAATAATCAAAACAATACTCAAGACATAGGCGCTAATGCAGCAGCTGAAAAAGCAATGAAATACATTAATCAATATTTGATTAGTGGTGCGGGCACTTTTAAGAGTGTTGAAGAACAGAAGTTAACATATTATAAGTTTTTCTTTGAATACAATGGTCAAGAATGGAGTTCTTATGTTTCTGCTGATGGCAAAAACATTATTCCTAGCGCTTCTTACGACATCCCAGAACTTGTTGATCAACAGACAAAGGTAGTGGATGGAAACTTTAATGAAGTTGTTAATGGCGAAGTATGTAAAGAAAACGACAAACCAATAGTATACTTCTTTGGTTCTTCTACTTGTCCTCATTGTGAATGGGAAAAGCCAATAGTTCAAGAAGTAGTAGCTAAATTTGGAGATACTATTTCTTATCATGAAAATATTGACTCTCAGAACGATAAAGATATTTTCAACAAATACAGTACAGGAGGAGTTCCTACAATAGTTATTGGTTGTAAGTATTATAGGGTTGGTTCAGGAGAAGCTGCAGGAGCAGATTCAGAGAAACAAAACCTAACAAAGTTTATCTGTGACATTACAGGAAACCAAGCAGATGCTTGTAAATAAGAAAACAAAGGCCCCTGAAAAGGGGTTTTTGATTTGACAAAAAAATAGAAATCAGTTAGCTTCTAAATAGTTCTTCATATTTCTCAATGGCTCACTTTAAGAGCATAAAAGTGCTTTTCAAGTGGGTCATTGAGATGGATATTTGCCACCTTGCCCTCTCAGTGGCCCCAACCCATTAGGACTGAGGAAAGTTTTCACCATTTCAACCTCCTGAATTATGCGAGAAGGATCCGTTGTTTCAACAGAAACCCCCAAACCCCTCCTCAGTCCTATTCTTATTATTCAATTAAAAAACCCCGTGTTACCACGAGGTTTTCTATTATTTTAGTTCTACTTGTGCTCCTGCTTCGTTGAATTTCTTTTTCATTTCTTCTGCTTCTTCTTTCTTGACTCCTTCTTTGACTACTTGAGGACCAGTAGCAGCAGCATCAACTAAATCTTTAGCTTCTTTTAATCCTTTTGCAGTTGTATCTCTAACAACCTTAATAACATCAATTTTCTTTTCACCAACAGATGTTAAAACAACATTGTATTCGCTCTTAGCTTCTGCTTGTGCTTCCCCTCCTGCTGGAGCAGCAGCTGCAGCAACTACTTGAGGAGCAGCAGATACGCCGAACTTCTTTTCTAATATTTTTACTAATTCAGCTAGATCTAAAACAGACATTTTTTCTATTTCATCAACTAGCTTTTTGAATTTTTCAGGAACCTCTACGATTTCTTTTTCTTCTGCCATATTTTTATATTTTAATTTATTATTTTTTAATTTGAGAAAGGACAAATACTAGTTTTCTCAAGTTTCCTCCTAAAACTCCAACAAAGTTTGAAGTAGGAGCGTTTAATGTCCCTAATAAATTGCCTATTAATTGTTCTTTACTTGGCAATTCAGCTATCCTAGTCATGTCATCTGCTCCATAGAACCTATTCTCAATATATCCGCCAACGATTTTAGCATTCGGGTTGACTTTGGAAAATTGATTAACTAATTTGGCTCCAGATATTTCATCTTCATAACCAAACACTAATCCTATTTCCCCTGTCATTTCTTTAGCATTAATATCAAGTTTTTTGTTCTTAAAAGCAATACTCATTAAGGTTTTTTTAGCTACCCTTAATTCATTTTTAGCTTTTCTAAGATTATTTCTTAGGGCAGACAAGTCTTTTACTTTTACTCCAGCAAAATCCATAAAAACAATTGATTTCTGTTTTTCAATTTTGCTTTCTATGTCTTTAACTATACTTTCTTTTTTTTCTTTTGTTAGTGCCATATGTTTAATAAAAAAAGACCTGATTATGCCACAGATCCTCGACCAAAGATAAAACATCTATCCTCGGCAGGTCTTACTAATTGCCTGCTTTCTGTGGATTACTGCTTTATTATATCCATTTCATTTAATTTGTCAATAATGGCTTTGCTAAATTCATTAATTGCTTCAGGACCATTGCCAGTAATGATATTATTATCGCAGACAACAAATTTATTTTTGAAAATAGCATTATTATCCTTTAATATCTTAATTGCTGATTTATCCATATTCGAAGACCAAACTGTGGCATTTTTGCCTTTTAATATGCCAGCTCTGGATAATATTACAGGAGCAATGCAAATTGCAGCAATTAATTTATTTTTATTCGAGAATTCCTTTATTATCCTATACGACGCTTCGTTATCTAGAAAATCAATTGCACCCGAACCTCCAGCAAAAATGATAGCATTAAATTCATTAATATCAATTTTGTCTATTGTTCCATCGATGATTGCCTCACCTCCAAACCTTCCTATGGCAATCCCCTTTTCATTACTAAAAGTTTTAACTTCAAAACCATTATTTTCTAATAATTCTTTAGTTTCAAAGTATTCCTCATCCCTGAAATCCTTAAAAGAAATAATAAAAGCAATTTTTTTCATTAGGTTTATTATATAATAATAAAATAAAAAAGGAAACCTTTACACAACAGGCTTCCATCTTTTACGCTTGATAATCGTGATTTTTGGTATCTCACCTCCCTTTTTTGCATTAATGCAATGGCATAATATGCATTTTAGTGTTTTTATGTGAGCTGTACTGAGATCTTCTGTCTCAACTTTAATCATTTCCTTTTCTATGAAACGATTAATAATTTCTATCAACTGTTCTTTTGGAACATTGTTGTCAAAGCAATATGTTGCATCTTCATAAAGCTTTTTTCTTTCCATAAATTCTTCAAGTTTTTTTTCACACGGAAAACCATAATCAATCATTAAGCACCTCTTTTTAAAGATACTACTTTATTATACTATGATTAATATTTTTTTGTGAATATTGACAAAAAATAATATTTTTGTTATTAAAATAAAGGTTCACTATGCCTTTAATAAAAAACGGAAACAGCAAAAGACAATTAGAAATTGCGATTAAAAAGACATTTACAATGGGTCCAGCTATTCCGACTCGATCTCAGGAAAGAGAACAAAAAAGGCCAGCAACTCTAGAAGAGTTATCAAACGTTTATGATGCTATGCACCAAACGAGAAAAAGATAACTCTTTTTTTATTGATCCATTAAAAATACAGCAGCAGCAATAACGGTTGTCCAAAGACCGTTTTTGTTTCCTTCTGCTGATTGGCAAGTATGAGTAGTCTTAATTATTTTTCCAGAAGTAATGTATTCTTGTTTTCTTTCGTTCCAAGCTTTTTCTGAATCAAATTCAATTCCTAAAGTTGTGGCAAGCATAGTGGCAGCTAAATCTTCTGCATAGTCTCCTGATATATCTGCTTTTTCTCCAAAAAAATGATGTTCTGATAAATATCCATAAGTGCTTCTATCATTAGGTATAGCTAGACCAATTGAAGCAGATATTAGTCTATTTGGCTCATTTGTTTCGTTTCTAGCCATAACACAGAAAGTTATTTGTCCTGGATTTAATTGATTAACCCCTTTTGATTTAGGAATAATCTCACAATTAGGAGGCAAAATACTTGAAACATAAACTAGGTTTTGATTTTCTATTCCAGCATCTCTTAAAGCTAGCTCAAAAGAAGCTAATTTGTCTCTGTGAACCCCAACTCCTTTTACGAAGAATATTTTTTTAGGAATCATTTTTTTAAACAATTTTATTGTAATAATAAATATTATATTCCTTTTTCATTTTTTTGCAATAAAAAAACAAGAAAAGATTTCTTGGTTCGAATTATGAAGTGAGGAGTGAGATATTTTTTATCTCCTCCATGGGAAGTGATTATCTAGGATATTTTAAATATCCCTTTTTTCCGTCAAGCAATACTTTGATTGTGTCAAAAAGCGACTTCATTTAATCCACCTCCATAATTGAAGCTTTTGGCTTCGATTAATTTTATATCATACATATATTTTTTTTGCAAGAGGAAATAAAAAAGGATTGAAGTTATCTCCCCTATGTTTCGTTAATTTTTTAAAAGAGCAATATGTTTATTTGAAAACAATTTGATTATCAATAAGAAAAGCTTTGTTGCCGTTTTTAATGAGAACCGGCCTACCGTTTTTATAATGCAATTCTCCGCAAACAATACAAGGATACGCTTGCTTGTACTCGGTGTTCCATCCACTGGAACTTACTGGTAACGATACAATTCCTGTTTTGTTAATCCTGCCATTACAGCCTTTTCTTTTGCAAATCATTTTAAAGCCTCCTCTTGGGGATAGTATCTTTATATAATTATATTTAACTGTATGTCAATATATAAAAAAACAGAATCTATGATTCTGAACTTCTTGATTCTTTAAATTCTCGAATAATTCTTTGAAGATTTTCTTCTTTTGTTTCCAGTAAATACTTGCCTGGACTATCCCCTTCTTTGCAGAAAGTGATCATTGGTCTTTTGCCTGTCCATTTAAAGAGTTCATAATAGAACACTTCATCCAAGATAACGTCATACTTTTCCGCGGTTTTCCCTAAGTACCTTTTGAGAAGGAAAAATTTCAATTTGCCTTTAAAACTAGACGTTTCTGGAATGCTTCTCGAGAATGATTCGCTTTTAAAGAGCATGTTTATAATATAGAAGAAAATAGGTGTTTTGTCAAATATGAATTAAGTTATTATACAACTCAAGAACTAACCTCTTGACCAATTTTATTCTTTATCTCTTCTAATCTTAGTTTAGATAAAGGCATTAATATTATTATAGAAATAAAGATTGTTAAAATAGAAATATAGTAAAGACTATTAATGTTTTCTTGGAAAATACTAGAAACAAATAAGGTAATAACAACTGCTATGTTCTGCACAATCCAGAATAATGCAGAAACTGGTTCTAGGTTCTCTTTAGTGGTGACATCTCCAATTAAAGCATATGTTGTTGGTCTCATGATTGCTGAGTTAAAAGCTAATAGAAGTATTCCTAAAACGAAAAGCATTTTTATTGTTAGAAAAAATAAACCAAAAATCATTAATGAATAAGAGAAAACCACCATTATTTTTCTTCCTTTTACGTCTGATAATTTACCTAACGAATAAGAGAGAAGAATGGGCAGGGCATAAAAAAGAAAAGAAAGCGGTCCAACAAAAGACGCACCCAATAATTCTTTTATTTGAATCGGAATTATTCCGATTACAAATCCATAGCTTAAATTAGCAACTAGCCATATGCTAGATATTCTCCAAACAGTTTTACTTGCTACGGATTTTTTTATTAATTTAAACTGATTCTTATTATCTCCTCCTTTTATATCCTCAAGAGTTAAAATAAAAAGGGTTCCAATAATTGGAAAAAGAGAAAAGAATAAAAAAGGAATATCAAAAGAAAAAGAAGAAACTAAAAATCCTAGAATAATAACCCCAGCAGCTGATCCAAAAGATTGAAAAGAATTAAAAATTCCTGAATTTTTTCCATAATCATTTTCATTGCTTGCTCTGATTAAGTAAGAGTTTGAACCCATCCACAACAAAGAGGCTGATATTCCTAATAAAATAGAAGAAGCATATATAACTAAGCTCGACTTAGTTAATAGAGATAAAATGAAAACAGAATACATTACTGAACTGAAGAGCATGCATTTTTTTGAGCCGAATTTAGAAATAAACCAAACAGAAAAAGGATTAAAAAGAATAAAGAATAAATAAACTAAAACTAAAGAACGGAATCCTATTTCTGCTATCCCCGCTTCAGAAAAAAATGTTGTTACATATTGTTGAACTCCGTTAAAACCAAAAAACATTAAAAGAAAGCCTATGCTCAGTATTTTTATTTGTTTTGATGCCATATATTTTATTACTTAATCCCCTCTCTAATTATAATTGAATAATTAGGATTGTTTCCTGTTACTCTTGATCTCTCTGTAATGTCGTAATAAATTTTAGCTTCTTTTAAGCTGAGAGATGTATCTATAAAGCCGTGATCGTAAACTAGTTCATCAGAAAAACCAGAAAATACTAATTTCCAAGAATAAGGAATAGTGTTGGGCCAAACCTGATTTACATGATATGCAATCAAGGAAGTACAATTAGCATTTAAGGTATTATACCATTTGGGACGAGTGTTTAATTCATTAACCTCTCTTAACATTTCTAATAATAATTTTCTTGCATCTTCTTTGTTTGTTGTTGTTGGATACAAAACAACATTATTTTTACGAATATTAGCCCTAACTAAAAGAGAGTCTCTTTCATCTGCCACAACATACATTAGAGGATAAGTTCTGAACACTCCAGCAAAAGCATTATAGCTTTGATGAATATTAGTTTTAGCTTCTATGCTAATAGTTAAAAATACATTATTTTCAAATTCAAAACTCAATAAACTATGAGCAGCATATCCAAAAGGTTCGTAAACATACCAAACTCTTTTTAATTCGTTTAGATTATATGTTCTATCATAATAATCAGCACTAATTACTTTTTCTCCTTCGTCATAAGTAAAGTTTCTTATATTCTTAATTGATAAGAGATTCTCATTAAGTTCTGAAGAAGCTGTTTTTGAATAGCCTATTGGCCAATCATCATTCAATAAAGGTTTTTTATTAAAATGCCAAATCAAAGATATAATTAATATTAAAAAGATGGATATAATTATTTTTTTCTTTTTCATTGTAGAAAATTAAATCAATAATTCTTTTACTTCTTTTAATTCTGTTGCTATGGGAGCTAAATATACTTTTATTTTGTTTCCATCAAATTGATTTATGATTTTAATAAAATCTTCGTAAGTTTCTTCTAATTCATATGCCTTCCAGTTTAATACCAAAACCCCCTTTTTATTAGATTTTATTATCTCTTCGCCTATTTGTCTTACCCAATCTGTTGTTTTGCAAGCTGATCCCAAGATTAGTCCATTAACATTTTTTAATGGCATTATTTCTTTAGCTCTTTCTGGAGAAGAACTTCCTCCATAAATTACACTTATTTCTGTATTATATTTATCTTTTATAGTGTTTTTTATAAAAGAGCACATGTTTTCTATTTGATTGGGTTGAGGAGGTAAAACATCTTCCCTACCGCTGCCTCTCGTGCCCCAGCTTGGTTCATATCCAAAAACTGTTTTTTCAATAATTTCTTTATTAATATCTTTTAAAATAATTTCTAACTTTTCTTTTATTTTCTCTTTCATTTTTCTGATTTCTTCTTCACTGCTATTGTCCCATCCTTTTTCTAGATCTTCCCAATCTTCTCCAATTAAAACAACATTATCAAGCATTTGTGATTTGATTGCAGAAATCCACTTCTTATTAATAACATCGGAATCATCTTTTACTTCTGAGTGCCCCAAGATTATACCTGTTGCCCCCGCTTTTTTAAGATGATAAAAACCAATCTCCCCTGTTCTGGCAAACTGGTTTTTATTGTCTCCTAAGTAAATATTAACATTCTGAGCAATTAAATATTTTTTTATATCCATACATATATTGTATTATATAATAAAAAAAAAGCAAATTCTAAAGAGATGTTTGTTCGTAATAAATAAAAAATCTCTCAAAGAGAAATCTTTTTAAATTTTCTCTGTGAGAGATATATTCCACTCAATTGTAATGAGTGTTTTTGCTAGCTTTTAATTAAGAAAGGTGATGCTCCCCACGCCAATGAGAATTTGTTGGTTGCTGGAAAAGCTAGATAAAATCAACAACCAATTCTTTTATATTAAATAATCTTATTATTGTCAATGGTGTTTTTTATTGCCTCAATGGTAATGCTTTCTAAATTAATACCATTATACTGTTGCTTACTGATCTCTTTATTCTCAAGAAGAATATTAACATTAAACCCTGCATTTTTAAGTTTATTTAAATAATCTTCTTTAAGTAATGCTCCAGCCACGCATCCACATAATAAGTCTTCATCGTTCTTTTGTTTTTCAGAGAGCTCTTCTAATAGGACAATGTCTGAAAGATATATTTTTCCTTTATTTTTTAAAACTCTATAAGCCTCTTTAAATGTTTTAGTTTTATCTGGAGTAAGATTTATTACGCAATTAGTGATTATAATATCTATAGAATTATCTTTAATTGGTAAATCCTCTATTTCTCCTAAAATAAATTCTGTGTTTTTAATATTAAGCTTTTTAGAATTTATTTTTGCTTTTTCGATCATTTCTTCGGTCATGTCTACACCAATAACTTTTCCAGTTTCTCCAACCTTTTTTGATGCTAAGAAACAATCAAATCCAGCTCCGCAGCCCAAATCTAAAACTATATCTCCTTCTTTGATTTTGCTTATTGCTACTGGATTACCGCACCCTAATCCAAGGTTTGCACCTGTTCCAAAATTAATATCATTGTCTGAATACCCTATTTTTTTTGAAACATCTTCATTATTTTTAGAACTGCAACAGCAGCCACAATTTTCAGTAGCGATTTCCTTATATTTTTCTTTTATAATATTTTTTATTTCTTTTTCCATTATAGTGAATTTATTCTATCATAAATTAAAAAAGAAGCAATTGCTTCTATTTAAATATTCTCCAGAGAGCATATAGCCCCAAGAGAATTAAAATTCCAGGAAGTGCAAGAAGGAATACGTGCCAGAAAGCAACTAGAATAACAATGAATGTGGGAAAATTTAATCCTTCTTTAACAATCGTGTTGGGAGGCATTAGGACTATAATAATTCCAATGATTGCAAGAATTGTTAGTATTCCTGGAATCTTAGCCAGGAATAAATCTGTAATCCTGCTTTCGAATTTTCTTTTTCCCATAACTAGCCATCTAAGGAACCTATAATCTATTCCTGCGGCGACAATTACGGTACAGATTTCAAAGATCAACACATCGTTTACCTCAATCATAATCTTTCATCTCAGTATATTAATAATACAATAAATAATAGCATGTGTCAATTAGTATGTTTAAATATTAATTGTTTTGTGTTAAAATAATCTATTAGAATAATATATTAAATACATGATTAAACCTATCTATACTTTGTTTTTAGCTTTACTTGTTGCTTTATTCGTTGGATTGGGTATTGATGCTTTTTACCCTTCTCCAACAGAGCCTAAGTATCCAATTGAGCTAGAGCAATATAAAGCAGCTCCTCAATGTGAGCAGAATCCAGAACAAGAAGCAAAATGGAATGAGTACATGAAAGATCAAGAAAAATTTACGGAAGAGAATAAGATATACAGTAGAAATGTTTCAATCATTTCTCTTATAGCTGCTATCATTATATTAATATTAAGCTTAACTCTTTTGAATAAAATAGAAATGATTGCTGATGGATTATTATTAGGTGGAGTTTTCACTACTTTGTATAGTATTATGAGGGGGCTGATGAGCGAGAATTCTCAGTTTAGATTTTTCATTGTAACAATCGGCCTTATTATTGCTTTTGTTTTGGGATATATAAAATTTATTCGTGAAAAAAAATAAGACGTATTTAATTACTTTATATTATGCTTTCTTTTCTTATTTTTTCGTTTTCAAAACGAATTGTAAATGGTATATAAAAAAGAGAAGAGCTAATCGCACTTCTCATGCCTTTTTTGCTGATTTCTATCAGCAGATTCTTTGCATCGTTTGATAAACGCTTTGGTAACCCTGTATTGTTTATCGTCACCAAGAATAATGTATTCTTTGGGATGCATTAATCTAGAAAATTCTAGATCACTATTTGAAAAAGAGCGAATCTCTTTTTCTGAAAATGGATGCCATCCATTTCGGTATTTGCAAAATCTCACTATGACTCCTGCAGTAAAAGCTGTTTTTCTGTCTCCGAAAGATTCCCATGGCTGTTCTCCGGTGTAAATGTCTTTTGGTTGGGGCAATGTTTCCATTTCTTACCTCCGTAATCTTTATAATCTTAATTTATTATAAAGTCAAATTTATTAAAAAAAGACTACCTTATATCAAGGAGTCTATTTATATAGCAATGAGTGATAAAAATTATAGATTGGGAATGATAAGTTCTTCGCTATTTTGGAGCGTGATAACGCTGTCAGGAGTATAGTACTGGAGTTCTGAAGGGAAATTTTGGGGCTTCATCCACATTTGGTTTGTTGTGAGATCTCTCATTCTTGAGTTGTAGTCACTCACGAATTTGTTATACTGCTGGATATAGCCATTACGTACGAATAAGTGGTCTTCGTACATTTCTTTTGTTTTCCAATCCCATGTTGATGGATTTGGATACATCTTTTCAAAATTAGATATCTCCCTATCAGCATTGAGAATCTGAGATCCCATTTGCCTCACAGCATTATACTTGTCAATGAAGAACTTGTACTGACTAATTGAATAATCAGCACTGGTGTATTCTTGGGCTTTTTTACCATAGCCTGAAAAAAATCCAAGACATCCGGAAGAAAGCATTGCAGCTGCAATTAGGGTTACCATTAATAAGGCAATAATTACTTGCTTAGCCATGCTTTATCCTCCTCGCTAAGAGGAATCCCCTGTTTTAACTTGTTCTCAGCTTCAATGGCATGGTTATATACCTCCATATCGATGTTTTGATAAGAGATTACAGGAGTCTCAAATTTAATTGGTATATTTGAAACAAAATACGGTCCCTCGTGCCACTCATAATAGTTACCTTGAGGGTCCATCCAAATTACTCCAGGCGTCGTGGCCGAACATGCCAGAGGGATTCATCAACTGAGTTGTCCCAGGGACATAACCAGCAAAATTTCTAGCCTCTTCAACCTCATATCCACCTGAAGATTCTGAGTATGATAATCTTTCATATGGCTCTGTGCTTTTTGTAGCGGAAATGGTTTTACCCATTACTGCTGATTTGAATATCAGGTGTCCATCCCAACTAAAGCAATAGATCCATTGGATATTGTTTGGATCATTGACTTGATTGAGATAACCAAGGAAAATTTCTCTTTCGTTAGATTGCTTGAGAGTTGGCGTACTTTGCGTATCGAGCATTTTAGCTCGCTCTCCTTTTTGGTCAACTTCTGTACAACCAGCAAATAATATACTGGCCGCAATCATGAAACCAATTGCGATAATAGCGATTTTAGTAATTTTCAATTTATCACCATTTGATTGTCAAATAGCTCTCCTAGAAACCCTTTAATATTCACAGGCATAAAGCTTTCTAGGTACGAGTATTATTATATAATATTAATTCATTGTCAAGGAATTAAAATAATTAGATTAATTATTATAAAAGTGTTAGTATATGATTATATGGAATATCCAATAAGAATTAATAAGTATTTAAGAGATAAAGGATTAGCCTCTAGAAGAGAATCTGATTTGCTTATTAGAGATAAGAAAATTTTAGTAAACGGAAAAGTTGCTCAATTGGGAATGTTAATAAACAAAGAAGATAGGGTTGATATTAAAGAATCAAATAAAAAACTTATTTATTTAGCATACTATAAACCAAGAGGCCTAGCCACTCAAAGTATTGGTGACGAGCCAAGTGTGATTAAAAACTGGGAGTCGAAAAGAATTTTTCCTATCGGCAGACTGGATAAAGAATCTGAGGGTCTTTTAATTTTAACTAATGATGGAAGAATTACTTCCAAAATTTTAAATATTAAAGGAATATTTGAAAAAGAATATCTTGTTGAAGTTAGAGAGAAATTAGCAAATAATATTGTAGAAATATTCAAAAAAGGAATGAGTACAGAAATCGGAAATCTTTTGCCAGCTCAGGCTAAAATATTAAATACTAGACAGATTAAAATCATTCTTCATGAGGGAAAGAAACATCAAATTAGGATAATGCTCGGAGAATTAGGATATACTATTTTATCACTAAAACGTATTCGCATTGGAGGTATAAATATTGGAAAATTAAAACCAGGAGAAACTAGAAATTTAACTAAAGCAGAAGTCGATTCTATTAAAATTTAAAAAATCGATACAGTGGCTGGTTTAATTCTTTAATTGCTAATTTCAAAAAGATCGCTATATGCCATTATTTCTTTGGAACTTATATAGAATTGATATTTATTTCCTGTTGGTAGTTGAGGAACAATAAAAGAATATTCTCCTGTATTTGAAATATTCTCAACTTGCCAAGACTTGCTAGCACTTCCTTCTGTAATGTTTTTATCCATTAAAAATATATTAACATTATTACTAGGATCAATTGGTTCCCATTTAATTTGGTATGTTTGGCCTATTTTCCATTTATCATTTATTGTAGGAGAAAATATTGTTTTGTATGATTCTGAACATGAATTTATTTCTAATTGAAAAGTAGTAATCATCTTTTCAAAAGGATAACCAGGGTCACCAATTAATTTACACAAGCATTCGTCATGTTGATCCATATAATTAATAATACTGGTTTCAAGCATTTCTGTATCATTTATATTGACATTATTTTTTTCTATAAATTTTTTAAAATTTAATTTATTTAAATCTATACAGTTTTGTTTTGAATCTAATTTTTCTTGAACACCCAAACAATAATAAGGGTCTGTACATTTTAGACACTCTTCACGCCATTGATTATAAAGTTTATCAAAGGCACTATTCAAACAATTTACGTATTGTTCGTATGGATTCTCTTTGCTATTATTTTCTTGAGTGCATTTTTCTTCCCAGATTCTTAAACATTTATTCTTTGCTTCACACCAGGTGTATCCAGCTGATCCTATACATCCGTGTTCGTCTTTGTCTCCACCAACTATTTGTTGAGGCTCATTCATTTTGCTCCAAAAGAAATAGCCAACACTGCTGCCTAAGGCTAAAATTAAGAAAAATATTCCTGTGATTAATAATATTTTTTCTGTCTTTGGGTTCATAAATTTACTTTTATAATTATATAAATATTATATCATAAAACCAAAAACCAACACAATGTTGGTTTTTAAAATTAATAAATAATATTTGTATTGGGTAGCATTGTTTTAATTTCTTGTATTTTTTCTGCAGAATATTTATTTCCTGATAGATTTAATGTTTTTAAGTTATTCTTCAAGTTCCCTATTTCATTCGGCATCGTGTCAATATTATTATTAGAAAAATCTATCATAGTTAAATAATTAAGCTGACCGATTTCAGCTGGAATACCGGTAAGCTTATTATTTTTTGCTGATAGAATTTTTAGATTTGACATTTTTCTTATTTCCGCAGGTAGGGCTCCTTCTAAAATATTATTATCAAGATAAAGTTCTTTTACATTAGTAAACTCTCCAATCTCTGCTGGTAAGCTTTTCAATTGATTATTAGAAAGGTTAAGTATTAATACTTGATTTTTGTTTGATATACTGTTTGTATTAAAAAAACTTAAATTTTTATTACTCAAATTAAGAGTGCCCTGAGAGTTGTTTCCCGAAGAATTATTATTGTTCGGAATATTGTTGTCCGGAATATTTTTAGGATAATTAAAAGATAATATCGCAAAAAGAATAACTATAATCGCGATTATTATTAATATATTATTTATTTTCATATGTTTAATAGATTAGTCGTAATTTATTATTATGCTTAAATTATATAATAACTAATCTTTTAGGTCAATATCTTAATTACTTGATAAAAAACATATTATATTGGATTGGCATATAAAATTTTGTTTATAAAAAAATAAGAGCTCCCAACTAGGAATTGCTCTTAAGATTCTTAGTTTGGGAGCTATAATGATCCCAAGATATCCCTTTATTCGGTGGGAATTGCCGGTATATAAAGGGTCTAGCTGTTGCTCGGTTTAAGAGGGTAATCGAGACTTAATCAGGGGAAATTTGGATGTGGATTATCTCTACGAGAGAGAATTTGTTGAAACCCGCTAGACGATTTCAACAAGTTCTTTATAATAAATAATTATATTTTTGTCAATATTGATTTTTTCTCAATTTATAATATATTCATTTTAGTTAATTTTATTGCCTTGGTAGCTTAGTTAGTCAGAGTAGAGCCTCTAAAGCTCAGAACTTGAGTGCAATTCTCAACCAAGGCGTTTGCCGTTGTAACTCAGCGTGGTATGAGTGGAGAGCTGTTAACTCTCTTGTCACAGGTTCAAGTCCTGTCAGCGGCGTTTTTAAGACCATTATTGGTCTTTTTTTATATAATTTAATAAATTTTATTGCAGGACTAGTGTATAAAGTTCGAACTGAGATTGTTATTAATTGTATATAAAAAGTTAAATTTTATTGTTTTTAATTCTGCGATCTTATTTGACAATATTATATAAATATTGTATTATATTAATACCTCAAAGGAGGAACATTAGTTATGCAGTTTAAAAACATAATTTTGATTGCCTTATTCTTGACAGCCATCATTATGATGAGTTATTTTCTGGCTATTTGTGAAGGAATGGTTAATACTCCATTCGCGCATGGATTGAGGATCGTTGACGTAAACGCTACTTTAAAAGATAATGGTGATGAGGTTTACATATATACAGTTACCGTTAAAAATACAAATAATGTTGTTTTTCATGGTGATTATACTATATATTGTAAAATGGGCGGAAATGATTCATGGCTTTCCCATGCTTACGCTAAGATAAGTCCTGGTGAAAGTGAAGTACATTTTGTTGCTTCTCAAGCTGGTCCAAAACTAGAATTTGAAGCTAAGTTAAGAGAAGTTAATCTTTTATAGAATTTATGTTTTAAATAAAGTTAGAAAAAATCTAACTTTTATTTTTTAGATAAAATACTAATTATTATTTAACTTACTGGTCAAGCTTTAAATGCAGGGGCTCGTGTATAAAGTTAGAACCTTTCTAGTTTTAGATAAATTATCTTTTTCTTTCTCTATTCTCTAAATATCTCTTAACAGCCTCTTTTGAAGAAACCCAATTTCTCCCCTCCTTATGAGCTTCTAATTTACCGTTTCTAGCGAGAAGATTAAGATATTTAGAAGAAAAATTTATTTCTTCACTTAAATCTTTAAGTGGAATAAATTTTTCTTTTAATTTTCCTGCTGGAGTTAATACTTTAAGATACATGTCTAAAGATCTCTCAGTTGATTTAGCTACAAAAGCAATAAAACTATCTAAGTCTCCTTTATCTGCTTTAGATAATGTATTGTAATATCTTTTCCTGTCATTTTTTAGAATTATAGCTAAAGGGTAGCCATTTTGCATTAATATAATATTCATTGCCAATCTAGCGGTTCTACCATTACCATCAAAAAATGGATGAATAAAAATTATCTTATGATGAACTATAGCTGCTAATTCAATAGGATGTAATTTATTTTTATTTTGTTTTATAAAACTCATTAAATCATCCATTAATTTAGGTATATCCATTGCTTCTGGTGGTTTATGTTTAGCGCCACCAATTATTACAGAACTATTTCTATATCTTCCAGCCCATTCTTTATCAATACTTTGTATAACAATTTGATTTAAAGACCTTATTAGATTTTCTGATATTGTTGGCTTATTTTCTTTAGCAATTAATTCATATAAATAGTCTAGGGCTTCTTTGTGGTTTTTAGCTTCTAAATGATCTTTAAGTGGTTTGCCTTTTATAGTAATTCCTTCATTTATTACAAGATAGGTCTCTTTTAAAGTTAAACTATTCCCTTCAATAGCATTTGAATTATATGTCATTTCTATCTCAAATTGCTCTCTTATTTTCTTGACCGCTAATTCTGGTAATGGTCTAAAAGAGTTTAACCTTTTCAACTTTTCGTCTATTCTATTTTTA
>Ga0116148_1002292_pt1 | contig 19102 bp, 19 predicted proteins | sample AD_UKC055_MetaG_FD_89786 | JGI IMG/M metagenome (GOLD analysis project Ga0116148, IMG submission 89786) | Active sludge microbial communities of municipal wastewater-treating anaerobic digesters from USA - AD_UKC055_MetaG | ecosystem: Engineered > Bioreactor > Anaerobic > Digestate | place: USA... | reverse complement strand
GTTTCAATAAAGTTTGTTAATTTCATATATGTCTCCTCATTTCGAATTTACTCTATATGAAATTATACAACAGGAATCATTACTTATACCTGAAAATATTTATTTTTATACATTAGTGCAGAAATATATAACATTGATGTTATAATTTTATATATAAATAGAATTTTGGAGGAAATATGATTAAACCCGAAACCCGACATGTAAAGATTTTCAAGTCTAAGGATGCTATCTTCGGATATCATGGATGGCCTTCAGTCTGTAGAGGACTTAATGGCGAGCTTCTTGCTGTGTGTTCAGGCAATAGACTGGGTCATGTATGCCCTTTTGGAAAAGTTCTTCTTTCAAGAAGTTATGATGAAGGACTTCACTGGACTTCTCCTGAAATTATAATCGACACACCACTGGATGACAGAGATGCAGGAATCACTGTCTTTAATAAGGATAAAATTATTGTCACATCTTTTAATCATTTAATTGATATACAAAGCCAATTCCCAGCGGAGGGATTCAAACTTGCCATGAGAGATGCATATTTCTCAAATAATCAGATTACAAAAGAAATGGAAATAAAGTATTACGGTTCCACATATGTCATTTCCCAGGATAAAGGGATAACTTGGAGCGAGGTAATGCATGCACCTGTTACTGCACCACACGGACCGACAGCGCTAAAGAACGGCGGATTAATGTACATGGGTAATTATAAAATGGCTGATAATAATCCGGCTAAATTTGATTCAAAGCTTACCTTCCAGAAAGAACTTCTGGTTTTTTATAGTAATGACGGAATAAAATGGGAATATCTTTCAAATGTTCCATATGTAACTGATGATGGGTACGAATATCTTCACTGCGAACCATTTATACTTGAATTAAAAGAGAAGCTTGTCGGTTTTATACGTGTTCAAAGAGGCATATTCGCAACATATATGACTGAATCATATGACAAAGGAAAGACCTGGTCTGTTCCTGTAAAGATTAATAAGCACGGGGCTCCCCCGCATGCAATAGAGCACAGCAGCGGTGCTGTTATACTTGTATACGGGTACCGAAGTGAGCCTTACGGCCAAAGAGCTATGATATCATATGATAGATGCAACACCTGGTCTGATGAGATAATTTTAAGAGATGACGGGCCTATTCATGATTTGGGATACCCAGCTTCCGTGGAATTAAATGACAACAGTATTTTAACAGTTTATTATCAGAAAGAAACTTTAGATTCCCAATGTGAGATATTCGGAACATTCTGGGAACTGCCAAAGAAATAGAGGTAAATCATGGCACTGGAAAAATACATAGTAAGCAAAGACGATTCAATATATGAGGCATGGCCAGATATAGCTATGACTAAAAACGGTAAGCTTATTTGCGTATTCTCCGAATGCAAGCATCATGGAGACAGGGATCAGGCTAGGATAGTTTATAAAGAAAGTCTTGATAAAGGCAAGACATGGTCAGAAAAAATAGCACTCACTGAAAAAGGTACATCTAAAAACTACTTTAATTGTGCCCGTATTTCAAGAATGCCTGATGAATCATTAATAATAATAGCAGACTATGTTGTTGAGAATGAAAATCATATGGCAAGAACATACCTGTGGAGATCCTACGATGACGGTATTACCTGGCAAGGACCGTTTGATAATCCATCAGCAGGTATAGTTCCGGATAAGATAAAAGTGCTAAAAAGCGGAAGATGGATAATATCATCACACTTTCTAGACAGAAGCATAAACAAGCTTGTTCAGTATCTGTGGTACAGTGATGATGAAGGAAAGACATGGTCCGATAAGATAACAGTAGCTAGAGATGAAAGATACAATCTTTGTGAAACATCAATTTTAGAAGTAGAAGATAATGTTTTGGTCGCTTTTCTAAGAGAAAATTCATGGGAAGGATATGATTGTTTTAAATCATTTTCTTATGATGGAGGCATAACTTGGGACGGTGTATATAGGATACCGATTCCCGGATGCCACAGGCCAGTAACAGGCTTCCTTAAAGACGGGACTATATTTATGACTTACAGGTTCCTCCAAGGCGGGAAACAGGGTTGGGGTAAAACCACTCAGAATTTTTTCGGATGCATATTTGATAAAAGGACTGCTTTAGTTAAAGAAAGAAGACAGCAGCAGACCAGGATATTCCCCATAGATTATGACAGAAATCCAAAATCAGATTTGGGGTATTCCGGATGGGTACAGTTTGAAGATGGAACCATTTATGCAGTAAATTACCTTCTTGATGATTCATCCACAGGGCAGATAAGAGGATATTCTTTTAAGATAGAGGATTTCCTGTTACCGGAATAATATATAAATCCCTTATCTTTAATTCTTAGTAGTTTATATAATATAGTAATGGTTAATAAAAAAACGAGAACAAACTCTCGTTTAATTATTATAAGTGATTTGTTAATTATATGTTTCAACCAAAAACATATGCTACATTACATCAATGCCAAGCAGATTCTTAGCAAGTATTCCTATTAAGTATGATATGCCTGCGACTGATATGCTTATAAGGGCCATTTTTGCGAAATTTTTAAAGAAAGGCTGATCTTTAGCTATGGATATGTAATAGTTGAATACAAGAATTATGAGAATTACTACACCGATCATTATGAGGAAAGCTTCTACATATGCATTTTGGGGCAGAAGAAGATATGGAAGCACCATCAATGCAACAGTTATAAGATATGCTACACCAGTAAAAATGCTGGATTTAAAAGCATGCGGGTTGCCATCAGCTTTTTCAGCTAGATAGTTGGATGCAGCCATTGATAAAGTAGCTGATATTCCTGTTACTATCCCTGATAATGCCACTACCTTTGTGTTTGCTAAAGCAAAACTCAATCCAGCTATAGCTCCTGTCAATTCAACTAATGCATCATTAAGCCCAAGAACCATTGCTCCGACATATTGAAGCCTTTCCTCGTCAAGCATACTAATCAGACCAGCCTCATGCTTTTGTTCATCTTCTTGTATACTAATTGCTTCAGGAATTTCTTGCTTTAAAAGCTCATATTCCTTCTGTGCGAATCCCTCGTCTTTCTGAATCATTTTCAGGGTAAAAGTATACCCTAATATTATAGAAATGATTTTCACAAAACAAAATTTTAACTTATCTGCTTTAACATCTTTTTTAGTATAACTCTTCCATGTCTTTGCATGGCTTGCTTCATCCAAAGCCATTTTGTGAAGTATTTTCTTATTCTCAGGATCTTTTTCCTTTTTAGAAAGATACTCATACACTAAAGCTCCTGTTTCTTCATCTTTTTGGCTCTTAAGAAGTATTCTCATTGTCTGATCGCTTATTGACAAAGTATTCACCTCTTTCATTTAAATGAATGTGCGGTGTTATACATAGCAATTGTGTTCTCAGGAGGGGTATTATCTTGTATCTCATGAGTCGGAGCAAATATATATCCACCGTATTTACTCATTATTTCAAGTGTTTCTTGGCATACTTTTTCAGTCTGCTCTTTTGTTCCGTATGCTAGTGGTCCTGCAGTCGATATACTTCCTCTAAATACAAGTCTGCCACCGAAATGATCAACCAGATATTGAGGGTTCATATTTGCAGCTTCAGGCTGCAATGTGTCTACTCCATTCATGCCCATAGATATAAATTCCTCATAAACCCATGATGAGCTTCCACAGGTATGTATTATTACAGGTAAACCATATTCTTTAGCTAGATCAATGAATTTCTGATGCCTAGGTTTAAGCACTCTTCTGTACAAGTCCATTGATATCATTGGAGTATGCTGAGTCCCTAAATCCTCACCAAGCCACATAAAATCAATTTTACCCTTATTTAACTCTAGAATTCTTTCAGTTCTTTTTAGCTGCATATCCAGTCTTTTATCTATAGTATGCATGGTGGCTTCATGTTCCGTACAGATATTAATTAAAGCTTGTTCTACACCCATAATCATACCTGTTGTATTCAGAATATCACCAAGCCCGGGACCGCCAACATGGATTGCAAATCCTTGATCACATAAGTAGTCCACATTTCGCTTGCATGCTTCAAAATCGAAATCATTAGGATTAGGATAAGGATAGTTATATATTACCTCATCATCTACATCAAGCAATGGGAAATCACAGTAATCCCAGTAACCCCCATATGGATTCTTGACATATTTCGTAATTGCACCAAATTCCATGTTCCTATTCCTATCAGGTATATCTTCATATATCTTAGGACCGATATATGGAATCCTTGCGCCTGTATGGTCTACTCCAATATGCTTTAAAAATGCAAACCTGTCTTTTGGATCTAAATTCAATATTTTGCATAAGTTCTCATGAGCAATCGGATTCGAATCATATCCTAAAGCGACTCTATCAACTTTTTCAAAGGCGAATGTTCGTGCAATTCTCTCTTTTGATGTTAAGGTTTCCTTAGTTCTAATAATTCTGTTCATAGTCTTCTCCTTAATTAATCAAATCATATAGTCTTTTTGCCGTAGCAAACATTATTTTTTCAGCTTTTTCAAACAACTCGGGTTTTATTAATGTCATAAAGTTATCAGCTTCAAGACTCAGATTACCTGTGTAACCTGCATCTTTTAAACAATTCATAACCAACTTCCAGTTGATATTTCCCGCAAAAGGAGGAAGATGCTCATCACTTACACCGTCATTATCATGTACGTGCAGGACTTTCAACCTTTTACCTAATGTCTTTATCATATGCGAGTAATTTACATGCTCAAATTCCTTTTGATGTATAAGATTCACATGCCCTATATCCAAGCAGGCCACAAATCTTTCTCCTAATTCATCTATATACATAGCCATTTCTTCTGCTGTCGTACAGGTAGTCGGGCACATACATTTACCTATAGCATCCCATGCAAACATATTCTCAACGGCAAGATAGACACCATACTCCTTTAATGTTGGTATAAGTGCATTATAATACTTAAAGTTAATATCTTTTGTTCTTTCGTAATCTTCATTAAAAACTCTTTCTTTTGTGCGTAGAGGATGGATAATGATATATTTAGACCCTAAATAACCTGTAGCTGCAATAGCTCTTTTCTGAAGCTCGATTATCTCGTCATTTCTCTCCAGATGCTTTTCAGGACTGTAAAAAGGAGCATGCGTCTGCCCTATTTCAATACCTATATCTTGTGCGTACTTCCCCAAATCAGTGAAATATTTTTCCATAGCTTTACTTTGCAGATTAAGTCTTGCTTCATTTTCCACGGAAAAATCCACAGTTTCAAATCCAGCTGATTTTAATGTACTAAGTGCTTTTTCTGGTCCAAATACCCTGTCTATTACTGCGCTCTGACTGCCAATTTTCATATATCACCTCATGAGTTTTCGTGTCTTTTTTTGAAATTTGCTTTATCTGAGATTGTTATATAGCTCTAAAGCTTCTTTAATCGGTAAAACTCCATCACTTGCTCCTGGTTCTGACAATGAACATGCTGCACATGCAGTGCCATATTCAATTGCTTTATAAAGGTTCTTTTGCTCATGAGCGGCATACAAAACTCCCGAACAGAACGCATCACCCGCTCCGACTGTGCCTTTTATAAATCCTTTTGGTAGATTAAGGCTTGGTATATCAACATATTCGTTATTCTCGTCTAGTCCGAATCCTCCTTCCGGACTGTGAATGACAGCCCATCTGGAAACACCCATATTTTTCATTTCCTTTAAAGCTGAAGGAATATTTTCTTTTTTAAGCCTGCCATCATTGCCTCTTAAGGTTATTCCAGTACTGTTTTGTGCTTCTATTTCATTTATAATACAGAAATCAGTATATTTCATTGCAGGAGGCACCAGTTTTTTGAATCTGTCTGAAGCTTCAGAAACAACATCTATTGACGTCATAATCCCGCTCTTTTTGGCATCATGCAGGAGCCTTGCCATTTTTGTTCCATATGTTTCATCTTGCATATCTAATGCATCCAGAAGCAGTATATATCCGATGTGGAAAATCCTGGAATTCATTTTGGAAAAATCAATGTCTGAAATATCCAGTTTTGCATTTGCGCCTCTGTAATGGAAGAAAGTTCGCTGTTTTGTGACAATGTCTGCCATTACCGATGTGAAAGATGATATCCCTTCTCTTTTAACTTCTGATATATCAATATTCCTATATTTTTTCAATTCATTGAGAATGTTATCGCCCTCTTGGTCTGTTCCTACTCTTCCTATCGCATATAAAGGGATATTATTATCCAATCTTGCCAGATCAATGACCACATTACACAATGCCCCACCTGTAGCACGTGAAATACCATCCAATATAGTAGTAAGCTCTCCAGGTGCAGGTAATCCATTTATGGGATAAAGGATATCTATAATCATGTTTCCAGCTACTGTTATGCCTTTTCTCATATCAACCTCCATATTTTTTAATTATATGACACCATAATCATGTATTCAACCTGATTTGTTACAAAAGAGCCATACTTGCAGCTGTTATGCTATGAATAATCGCTGTATCATAGACAGGTAAGCTAATATCATTCTTAGATATTATAAGCCCAAGTTCCGTGCATCCTAAAACACAGGCTTGAGCACCCTTTTTTTGAGCATTATTTATAATTGATATTAGAATGTTTTTGGATTCAGCATTAATTTCACCTTTACATAATTCGTTGAATATTATGTTATCCAGCTGAATCATTTCCTCATCTGATGGAAGTATAACTGTGATTCCTGCCTGTAAAAGCTTATCTACATAGAATGGCTGCGTCATTGTGGTCTTTGTGCCTAAAAGTAAAATATTATTCAAATTATCTTTATTTAAACTGTTAATCAATGCATCAGCGATATGAAGGAATGGGACATGGACAGATTGTTGAACAATATCAAATACCATATGTAAAGTATTTGTGCAAATGAGTATAAAATCTACTCCTCCATTTTCCAGCTTGACAGCTGCATCTATTAGTATATTAGCTGCTTTTTTCCAGTCCTTATTTTGAATATTAACATAAATCTCTTCAAAATCAACACTGTACAATAGTATTTTGGCTGAATGATGTTCACCAAGCATATTATTTATATGGTTATTAATTGTGTTGTAATATGTCACCGTACTTTCATAACTCATTCCACCTATTAAGCCAATAGATTTCATATTTTCACATCCTTGTATTCCAGATCATTTTCAAATGCTTTCTTCACATAAGAACATTCAGGTATAATCTTCATCCCTTCTTTTCTGGCATATTTGACAAGTTCATCAAGAAGTTTTTTTGCTATACCCTGTCCTCTTAGCTCATCTGATACAAAAGTTCGGTCTGCAATTATTACTTTATCATTTTCCTTTCTAAAACTGATAATTGCTATATGCTTATCTTCAGATTCGCCAATATAAAAGTTGTTGATACCTTTTTTTATCTTATTCATATTATGTATACTCCCCTAATCACATGTGCTTCTTAAAAAAAAGCCGGATATATTTCAACCGGCTTTAGTCCATTTATATACTGAGATTATCCGACTTTTGTAGTCAGGAATATAGGCAGTGTCATGTGTTCAATCTGTCCCTGTAACTCCTCAATACCATTTATGTGATCATCTTCATCATTAAGGATATTCTCAAGAATCTCACGTGTTGCGAAATCTTTTACTTCGCCTGCTAGTACAATAGCTTCATTATATGCCTTAATCGCTCCTACTTCAGCAACTCTGTCGTACTCAAGTTGTTTTGGCACATCACTGCCGATATGGATATTACTCAATTTGCTAACAATAGGAATTCCCTCAAGGAATAAAAGCCTTTCAATAAGTTTTTCAGCATGTTTCATCTCATCCATTGCTCTTTTTTCAAAGTGTTCATGGAGCTTCTCGTAACCCCAGTCAGCATTCATCTCAGCATGAACAATATACTGATTGATAGCTGCTAATTCGTCTGCTAATAATGAATTTAAAACCTCTAAAAGTTTGGTATTGCCTTTCATAACATAAATCTCCTTTCAATTCTTCTTATAAGTACATAATATCATTTATACTAAATACTTTCCATTAAAATATTATTTCATTACAGTCTTTTTCACTAAATCATATGCTTCAGATGCATATTTCTGATGATCCGAGCCAATGTAAGTGTTAACACCGTCAGACAACCCTATTGCTTTGTCCATAATCGTTAACCGTAATATGTTTTCTTTCTGTATTGAATCCAGAAGCTTTTCCCTATTCCTAAACACATCAGGAACTTCTATATTTTTTTGCAGTTCTCTATTTATGAACTCCTCGAATTCATCAGCATCATCTATATCAGCCTTTACTATACCAACTTTAGGATTATCTGTTAAAGGCAGGACCATAATAATCTCGTCATCATCAACTTCACCATTTTCACGGAAACCAATCGAATAATACAACTCTCTCGCTACCGTGTTCTTTGGTACATAATCCAGAAAAACCGCATCGAATTTATCTGCTGTTTTAATCAGTTCTAATACCGCAATTAAAGCTGCACGGCCATAACCTTTGCGTTGATAATCAACGCCAATCATAAAACGCCAGATAGCAACTGTGCGGACATCTTCATCCCAATCCAGCATAATGAAACCTACCGGTTCATCATCATTCATTATTACAAAAGGCCTTGCAGCTTTGTAGTAAAGCCATGCCTGAGCAAGTGAATACACATTAGGCGCGACAAAATGCTCCTGTTCTGCCGTTACCTTCATCTGAGTTACTTTTCTAAATGTTTTCTCATTAACTTTCTCTAAGTGAATCATTTCTATTTCCTATTAAGTTCCCCATTACTTTCATTATATTTATTAATCATACATCATTTAGTGAAGAGGTAACTATTTTCTTTCTATAAATCATTAAAAATATTGCTGCTAGTAATTCCATAGATACTGTGAAAACGACTACATAAATAATATTCATACTATACAACCATCCAACAACTACAGACCCTAAAAACCATGCTGATCCAAACACAGTATAGAATATTCCATATGCAGTCGCTCTTTTATCTTTTGAAACCATTACTGATATAACTGCTTTAAGGATAGATTCCTGTGCTCCCATTCCAACACCCCACAGAATTACTCCAAGTATGATACCAAGAGTATTATTAACCAGGAAAAATACAGGAGTTATCAATGTAGAAATAAATACAGAGATTATTAATGATAATATGCCTTTTTTGTCAAAATAGTGACCAAAGAGCAATGCAGCTATCGCATCAATACCCATAGCTAATGAATACAATAGCGGAATATATATTGCATCAATAGTTGTATTTGCACCTATATGATATGCCAAAACCGGATAATCAATAAAACCAAGTGCTATGAGCATGATTGCAATCATATACAAAGCAAACGCTTTGTTGCTTCTGAATCCTTTTGATCTTCCTTGTGATTCAAACTGATCCGGATGTGGATATTTCATCTTTGCAATAAAAAGGATAACTAGTGTGAGTATTGCAAAAATACCTAATAAACCGAATGCTAATTGATAACCTTTCAGCTCACTTCCTTTATTCAGATTTAGAACTAAGAATACAAACATCGGTCCAAGAAAAGCACCAAATTGATCCATTGCTTCTTGTAAAGCAAATGCTTTTCCTGCACCTAAATGAGGAGCTGTAAAGGATATCAGTGCACTTTTTGCTGGTGCTCTTATCCCTTTTCCGACACGTTCTAATAGAATCAAAATGATGGCGATTTCCCATATGGAAGAATCAACAAACATTAGCAATGGAATAACCAGCAAATTGAGTGAATATCCGATAAACATCATTAACCAATACTTTTTAGTTTTATCAGCAATGATACCAGTAACAATACGTAATGCCTGACCGATGAATTCTCCTAAACCTGATGTAATCGAAATTACAAACACTGATGCGCCAAGCAATCCAAGATAAGGCCCATATATGCTTCTTGCGCCTTCGTGAGTGAAATCAGATAAAAGACTGATAAAACCTAACAATAACAAGAAAAGAAATGCTTTTCTTTTAATATCTGACTGATTCATCTAAATTTGACCTCTTTACTTTATTTTTACTCACTTCACCACATAGCTCTTTAAGTTTATGATTCATATCTTCCAAAAGTATCTTTCCTTTGTTTGTAATGATGCAATACTTCCGAATTCAATGTGTTTCATTTTTTCTTCCATGAAAATCAAACCTACTGTTGTTATTTTCCTTAATAATGGATATTAAGAAATCCAAAATATATTTTTTCAAAACGAGTGCTCATCAAATTATCTACTTATCAAATTTCTGATATCATTATTTGATATTATAATACTTTTATAACAAATAATATGTATTTTATTTTTTTTGGAGAAATCCATATCGACATCAATGTGGATACTGTTCTGGTTTCCTGTAAGTATATCTATACTCAACCGCATTCTATCAACACCTTTTATGCAACCATTCTATTAAGTCCAAAATAGTAAAAAGCGTTCTTTGCTAACTTCTTCAATCTTGCTCGTATAACCTCTCATAATTTACATGTGAATTAAACTATTATCATACATCCGCTCTCAGAAAATATGTAATTCTGAGATTGGTCATTCCATATGGCACCAGTGTCAGTTCTGTCGATTCTGTGACCTCTGCCTTATCACCGAAAGGATCGAATGTTCTTTGAGCGTAAGGAGCATTTAGAAGCGGAGCTTTATACCCGCTGACATGCAGCTTTATAAATGGCTCGTCCCATGGATATCCGTCAGTATTACACAATTCAACTTTTACATCCTTAACACTAATATCCTCTTTCACTGCAACACTCCATGGGAATTTATCGCGTCTCATACCCAATCGTTCATGTGCATCAATACATTCCACTTTTGGATAAACCGGTTCCACATTGAACCATGGCCATTCCGGCTTAAGCGGTGTTTCAGTATTCGGATAAAACTTATTCCACGATGCTTCGATTTTCAGTGAAAACAACAGCGCGCCATAACGAAATGCAAGAGGCCGTTTATTTGCACAGTCGCTGTCATTAACAGAAATTACTTCGACTTCCGTATGGAATGAAAGCTGAATTATACCTGCTCCATTAATCCGGATATAACCATTATCATTCTTCTCAGCCTCTATTGTCTTGCCATTAACCAAAACCGTATATCCTTTTGCCCATTGCGGAATTTTACAAAATAGGCTACTTGAACCGGTGGATTTAACCTCAAGTGTTATGTCATTTCGGAATGGATACATTGTTTTTTCTTCTATGTCCCATCCTTTGTATTTAATACTGCATGGACCATATGCGCATATATACAGATTATCCTTAGCATCTGTCATTGCCATACCGCGTATAAATTCCGGTACAACTGCAACAGAGTTTACAGGGCAGCAGGAAACAGGAAAACAGGGAGAGTATACCTGCATATTATGGTATGTGTTTGAGGAATTCTGTGTTGCAAAAATCTGATTAGGAGCTGTCAGATATGCAATAGCACGTTCATCTTTCTTCTTAGCGCCCTGCACTGCGTTATATACCAGCTCTTCCATATAATCACCATACATGCTTTTACCTGTAATTGCATTCATGAATATATACGTGATATTGAAAAAAGTGAAACTGCAAAACTCCGACTCCTGTACAGGACCTATCGGACCGACATACTCTGTTACAGAAACTGGAGCGCCCGTTAACTGAACACCCTTTTCCCTCATCTTTTCAATCCCAATCTCAGATGAATGTAAAAGTTTTTCATCATCGGTTGCAGTATATAGGATTGCGGGAAGACGTACAGCCTGACCGTAAGCTGCGGTATGGTTGCAGTTATAGTGTAGCTTCGGGTCCAGAAAATCCTTGTATGAATTACGGAATATAGTATGTTCAACTAAATATTCGGTATAGTCCTTTGCAAACTGTAAAAGCCGCTCATCTTTTGTTTTGTGATAGCAGGTAATCATTGGTTCAATAATCAGTTCTCCAGCATAACAGGTCTTTTTGTCCCCTGCCCAGTTTTCGGTAAACCACAGCATGCAGCGGTAAACTGCATTGAATACATCTTCTCTACCGGTAGCCTGGTAATAAAACAACAAAGCTCTCATTCCGCATGCAGTACCCCATGCATTGTAATCATCATGAATTAATGCTTCTGGTTCGAAATAAGTTCCGAGATACCCGTCTTCACGCTGATTCTTTATAAACCCATTGACCCAGTTTTCCGCCATTGCTTTTAGTTCGTCATCATCCAGTGTAAAAGCAAGCTGGATAAGTCCGGCATAATAGTTACCTGAAATCTCAGCACCCCAGCCTGACTGGTCGCCTTCTCCCCATTGTTTTACATAGGTTTTATGTATAAAAGGATTCGCAATCATGCCTGGTTCAATTTCAGGAAGATGTCCTCCCATCCCATTCTTGCTGCGTTCAAGTTGCGCTTTCAGAAAACCCTGTGCTCTGATTGATCCAAGCGGCAGTGTTTCGCATTTGCTGAAATTCCGAATCATGACATTATCCTTTCTAAACTTTACTATGAGTGTGTTATTTGCTATACATACAATTATACTATATTCATTATTCATTCCTAATAAAAGAAAACCCCTTTTATCCTAATAGGCAAAAGAAGTTTTATTATGGTAGAGGCAAGGGGGCTCGAACCCATGACCTCGCGCATGTGAAGCGCGCACTCTAACCAGCTGAGCTATGCCTCCAAATAAACTTGCAAGTATATATTATCACTTATGACTTGTCAGTCAAGACAACAAATTTACTTAATACTGAATCTCCAAAGAAAATCCTTTGCTTCCTCAGCATAATCTATATTGATTCTTTTCGCTATTGATATTTCTTCTTCTTTTACAGCAATACCTTCCTCAATATATATATCATCTGACAAAAGGTCTTTTCTGTCGTATTCTTTTGTTATACCTAAAGCTTTGCACACTCTTCCAGGTCCCGATGCTCCTTCAATACCTCTTATCAGCACTGCACAAGGTTCACCTTCCTTCTCTGTAACTATATTCATGCAGTAATGCATGCCGTAAATCATGTATATATAGAGGTGGCCTCCGGGCATAAACATAGTTTCTGTTCTCTTAGTCCTTTTATAGCCGTATGCATGACACGCTTTATCAATCGGGCCTATGTATGCTTCAGTTTCAATTATAACTGCTTTTTTACCATTGATAACCAAAAACTTACCCAATAGATTTTTTGCTACTTCAAGTGTTGGCATTAAGTAAAAACTTCTGTCAAGTTTACTCATTTGCTTGCTTCCTTTTGGTTTTAAAGAATCCGCTTAACTGTCTAGAGCAATCCTCTTCCATTATGCCACCATTCACATTTACTTTATGGTTAAAAGGTGTATCAAAAACATTTAATACAGATCCTGCACAACCAGCTTTTTTGTCATATGCTCCAAAATACAGATTTTTTATTCTTGCCTGTATAATCGCACCTGCACACATTATACAAGGCTCACAGGTAACATAAATATCACATTCGTCCAGAAACTGTGTATTAAAAAAAGAGCATGCTTCTCTTATTGCTAAGATTTCCGCATGCGAGGTTGAATCCTTATCGCAAAACCTTCTATTATGAGCTTTTGCGATTATTTTTCCGTCTTTAACGATAATCGCACCGACTGGTACGTCATCATGATCCAAAGCTTTGGATGCTTCATCCAATGCTTTGGTCATCATTTCTTTAAGCATTAGACATTGAGTCTCTTTATACCTGCAACACATGCAGGACAAAGATTTGTTCCCTTGAAGACTATAAGGTTATCAGTCTCGCCGCATAATTTACAGCGTGTATTGTACTTCTTAACGCATATAGCGGAACCTTCAAGAAACATCTCGACATCATCTTTGATGTCCATTTCACATTTCTTCCTGTACTTCTTAGGTAAGACAATTCTTCCCAATGGGTCGAGCCGTCTTACAACAGTAGTATATATAGTTTTTTTAACCATGGATGTAGCCTCCTATAAAACTGGTGCACTCAAGAGGACTCGAACCTCCGGCCTGCGGTTTAGGAAACCGACGCTCTATCCTGCTGAGCTATGAGTGCCCGTAAAACATATTGTACATAAACTATCATCTAATGTCAAAACTAAAAAAGCTATTTATAGTTTTTTTTTGTTGAAACACTATACAGTATGAATACCCTTCATTTTGGCTATTGATTTAAATATTAAATTTAAGTAATATATATGAACATGGAGAGGTATCGAAGAGGTCATAACGGGGCTGACTCGAAATCAGTTTGCCGGAAACGGCACGCGGGTTCGAATCCCGCCCTCTCCGCCAAATAAATATACACGAAAGTCATGGATTTCATAACTCTCGCTTTTTACTTAATCAGATTTTGTTGTTTGTGATACTGGGGTTTGCATGAGCGATGCACTCAGATATATCTCTTTAGTTCTTTATAAGGGTATTTCCGAATTTGACATTTCGTCTTTTTTCAACGTTTTTCTCGTGTAAAAATTTACTGTTTCTAATCTCATTTACGTAATTACTTATATTTCAGCTTTGGATCAATATATTATTGATTATATTACAACCAATATCACGCATAACTTCATTTTAGCGTGATATTGTGGTACACTTTCTATATCATAAAATTCCTTATTCAATCAGGAGGATCTATGTATTCGCCATTTGATATCGCAGATAACTATATTTCAATAGGTCAGAAAAAAGTAAGGATGCCTGTCATGAAAATGCTGGTTTTAAGTATATTTGCAGGGATGTTCATCGCCCTTGCAAGCATGGGTGCTACAGCAGCTGCTTCAACGATAGAAAACGCATCGGTCGCTAAACTTATAAGCGCATGCATATTTCCTTCGGGCCTTGCAATGGCACTTATTGCTGGAAGCGAGCTTTTCACAGGTAACTGCCTGCTTATAATCCCGCTTCTTCAGAAAGAAATAAGAATTACTGAAGTGATAAGAAATTTATGCTTCGTATATATTGGTAATTTCATAGGTTCAATGTTAATTACCACTCTTGCAGTTTACGGTCATGCTTTTTCACTGTTTGGAAACGATTTTGCATCGGCAACAGTCGCAATCGCTGAGGCGAAGATATCCATGTCTTTCACTGATGCTCTCATACGCGGCACATTATGCAATATACTTGTGTGCATTTCGGTATGGATGGCTTATTCATCAAAAACTACCGGCGGAAAGATAGCGGCATTGTTCTTCCCTGTGATGCTTTTTGTCCTCCTTGGATTTGAGCACAGCGTGGCAAATATGTACTATATCCCTGCAGGGATTATGTGTTCGTATGAATACGGCATTACCACAGGCAGTCTTGACTGGGGCTCGTTTTTTACCTGCAATCTGATACCGGTCACAATAGGGAATATTATAGGCGGAGCTGTTATAGGGTTCGGTTATTGGTTTGTGTACTTGAACATTTCAAAGAAAATAAGCAAGTGATTGTTACTATTTGTTTATAAAGTTATTTTCCCTTTTCGGCTTCCCTTCTTGCGATATCGTTTGTATTTATCGATTTGCGGAATACGACGAATCTTTGAAACAGGAATTCAGTAATAAAATTAGTAACCATTGTTATGATAAGTACAAGATAATTGTTCCAGCCTACACTTGGTCCGGTCAGTTCGTTTGTCCACCATGTGCTTACCGGAGTAAACACCGCATAATAAGCAAGGACCAGAGCCATTGCTTTTGGTACATTTTCAGCAGATTTGAATGTGAATCTTCTGTTAAGGGTGAAATTCCATACAACGCTCAATATAAGGGCTAAAAGATAACTCAGCCATTCGCTGAAGCGGAATAACTGAAAAAATAGCGCATCGCTTCCAAACTGTATCATCCCGGCTGATATAGAGAACAGTGTGAATTTAATGAACTGAATGAATTTTTCTTTTGGTGTCTGTTGTACATTTTGCTTTTCCATAATGCACGAACCTTTCATGTAAACTGAATTTCCGGATCACATATAAGTGATTTTAATGCTTTGCGGTTGATTAAGCAACTGATCATTCCATATATTTTGTATAATCACCCTGAAACTTCTGTAACGGTCATTCTTAAGGTTTTTGTTAATGCATTCATGAAGGACATCATGAAAATGCTTTCCTTAGGTTCTTTGAGAGTGACTCTGACAGCATCCTTAACAAGAGCTTCAATACCGTCGCTCAGGTATTTATCAAGATTGATTGTGCTTTTTGCCATATTTCAACACTCTTTCTAACGGTAAATCATTATACTGATGATAGTAGAAAAGAATATAAAAATATACTGTATTATAATATGCAGTCACTGATGCCTTAAGTCATTATATTCCATTATCATATTTAATAAACTCACCAAATTCATCTACAGGCATATGTAATGCCTAATAGAAACCCTTAAATAATAGAAGATATGGTTGTATTAATGAATGTTATACCTATAAATTTGTCCCACATTGTTGTGTAAGTTACAGCCATAAATATGTGCTCCTGGAAAGGAGTTTTCACAAGAATGCCACGAAAGGAATTGTATAACAGCTAAATAATGAACCAATATTTCATTGATCTCTACATTGATAAGTGTATAAAAATTAATGCATCATTGAGATATCAGGTCTTGAATGAATAATCATAGGGTGCTGAAATTTGAAAAGAGTGTTCGAATCCCGCCCACTCCGCTAATTAAGGCCAGTCAACTTTCATGTTTTCTGGTTTATTATTGTCCAGATATATGCCTTTATGACTGACATATATATATTATCAAAACTAAATAGGATAAAAACTACTTCTTTCTTAATACTTACTAAATTGCATTAAAAGTTGTCACACACTAAGTTTGATTATATAATTAACAAAAGATATATAGAGGTAACCATGAAACATATAACTCATAAAGCGGATTTTTGCGTGATAGGCGGAGGCCTTGCAGGTATTTGCGCAAGTATCAGTGCTGCAAGACATGGAATGAGCGTTATTTTAATGCATGACAGGCCCGTTCTTGGAGGCAATGCATCCTCAGAGATAAGAATGCATATATGTGGAGCAGACAGGGCTGATGGCAAAGGATTGAGAGAGAGCGGGATACTAGAAGAAATCGAACTGGAAAATATATATCACAATCCACAAAATAATTACAGTATGTGGGATATGGTCCTGTTTTCAAAAGTAAAGGAACATAAGAATATAACCTGCTTATTAAACTGTTCATGTAACGATGCGATCACTGAAAATAACAGGATTGTTAAAGTGAAGGGTTGGCAGGGTACTTCAGAAACATATCATGAAGTATATGCTGATATTTTTGCTGACTGTTCAGGAGACAGTATACTTGCTGACCTAGTTAAAGCTGAGTATATGATAGGAAGAGAATCATCAAATCAGTTCAATGAGTCTATTGAACCTGCGATTGCAGATTTGAAAACAATGGGATTAAGCTGCCTTATACAGGTTAAGAAACACGACAAAAAAATTAAATACATCCCTTCAGAATATGTAAAAAAGTATGAAAACATGTTTGAATTTACAAAATTGATTCCTTACAGGGGAAGAGGAAGCATAGAAGCATGTACTAATTTTTGGTGGTTAGAGCTAGGAGGGGTTCAGGATTCAATACATGATACTGACAAGATAAGAGATGATCTTGTAGGCTTGGCAGCCGCAGTATGGAATTTTATAAAAAACAAAGCAGACTACAAAGCTGACAACTACTCTTTAGAATGGATGGGATTTCTTCCAGGGAAAAGGGAAAGCAGAAGATATACCGGTCATTATATACTTACCCAAAATGACATTCAGAATAATGTCCATTTTGATGATGCAATAGGTTATGGTGGATGGAGCATGGATGACCATAATCCTGAAGGTTTCCTATATGAAGGAAAACCTACTATTTATCATCCTGCCCCACAGCCATATGAGATACCTTACAGATGCCTTTACAGTAGAAATATAGAGAACCTTATGTTTGCAGGAAGAAATATAAGCGCATCCCATGCTGCAATGTCCTCCACCCGAGTTATGGGAACATGCGCCATTCTTGGCCAGGCGGTTGGAACTGCATGCTCTATTGCTATAAAAAACAACACTTCTCCAAGAGGGGTTTATGAAAAACACATGAAACAGTTGCAGGATACTCTTATGGAGGATGACTGCTTTATTCCTCCTTTTTCAAAGAATATTTCAGTAAAAACACGTAAAGGAAAATATCTTGGTGAAGGAATAGGGTTTGAAAATCTTTATAACGGAAAAGAACGAAATCTTGTCGGTGAAACTAATCAATGGAATGGTTCAGTTCTTGCAATTGAATGGCCTAAAACTGTTCATATAGATAAACTGAGGATTGTACTGGACAGCGAACTGGAAAGAACTGAAAAGAATATGCCTTTTTACTATGATATAGATATGTATGACAGGAAGATGCCAAACAGATTATTAAAGCATTGCACTATATCAGTCAAAAAAAATGACACATGGACAGCTATCCATCAGATAAAGGATAATCATCAAAGACTTATGTATCTTGACATTTCTGACGATATAGAGGGTATAAAGATAGAGAACATAATAACATGGGGTGGTATTGAAGTCTGCAACATATTCTCTTTTGAAGCTTATTAATGGGTTTGTGAAAATTTACAGATAGATAACAGGTAATAATATGAAATTAAGAAAATTTAAATCAAAAAAAGAGGAAGAAAAGGCTGAAACACTGATAGAGAAAATCGATTGTGGAGAATTATGGATTTTTAAGGGAGCTTCTGGCAGTGAAGACTTTGCTGGATTTATAGACAAACTTTACTATGAAAAAAATGATAAGTATGGTACTTTCTGTTCTTGCATTTTCAACGATTGTCTAAGGATAATAGTAGCATTTAATGAAGATATGCCTTTTGATTTGGCAGACGAAGTAACCCAGCTGATAGTTAAAGCAAGGAATACATATAATTCCTTTACACACATTTGGTATAAACCGGAAAACTTCAATTTAGAGAACTTGCTGTTTAATAATCTTCCATGGCAGGCAATAGGGCACAAGACATATGAACTTAAATATACAAAAAACAATCAGTATGCAGAATACGCAATACCTTCAAATATCGAAATATTGAAGTATGAATCTAATTATCTTGATCAAGCTGTTATAATGCTGGATAAGGCTTTAGCTCACACATTTTTAAATCCAGATGACCG
>Ga0116148_1002284_pt1 | contig 19152 bp, 13 predicted proteins | sample AD_UKC055_MetaG_FD_89786 | JGI IMG/M metagenome (GOLD analysis project Ga0116148, IMG submission 89786) | Active sludge microbial communities of municipal wastewater-treating anaerobic digesters from USA - AD_UKC055_MetaG | ecosystem: Engineered > Bioreactor > Anaerobic > Digestate | place: USA... | reverse complement strand
GGCGGTCGTCTGGCACGATTCGAGCGGGGTGCTCAACGTAGACGACGGGACTCTCATCCTTGGGGGTACGGTTGCTCGCGGCGGGGACCTGTGGGCTGCTTCGCTGCAGCTCGATCCCGCCCAGCAGGCCCAACTCGAAGACTTCGTGCGACGCAACAACGACTGGCAGGTGGAGCAGCGGCTCGTGGAGCGGGCGGACGTGGACGGCGACGGTCGTCTGCCCGGCGAGGCCGCGCAGGCCGTGCTGTCCGACGTCGCCCGCAACCTCCGCGACAATCTCGGGCAGAAGGTCGTCGTCAACAGTCTCAACGTCAACGCCAGCGCCGCCGACGCGACCGCACTGGGCGTGCGGTTCGAACAGGGCCCCGAGGGCGGCTTCGCCCTCCTCGACGAGGCCCAGGTCCGTTCGCTCATGGACGTGGAGGCCCTGAACAACAAGATGGGCCGCGGCTACGTCGATCCCAACGGCCGGCCCCAGGAAACCATCGTCGGCACGGACGCCCTGCTGGCCAACGGCATGGTCCTGAACGTCGCCGCCGCCGCCGACAAGGGCAACAACCTGCTGATCGGCCCGGCGGCCGTCGCCCTGCCGCACGAGCAGATTCTGGCCATCGACAACGGCCGCTTCCTGACCCTCGTGCGGGCCGGGGCCATGCAGCACTGGACCGAGAAGCCGCAGATCCCCGAGTTCGCCCGCGTCGCCCAGGCCATCGAGGTCCCCCGCGTCGGCCAGCGGGTCCTCATGGAAAAGACGCTCCTGGAGCCGACCGACGCGGCGGAATTGATCATTGAACATTGAAACCTGACCATTGAAGGTCAATCGATAGTCGAGAATCGGCAACCAAAGACGCAGAAAGGACAAGACCATGAGAACGACGACGATCATCCTGGCGGCGATCATCCTGATCGGAGCAGTGGACGCATGGGCCCAGCCGGCGACCCGGCCGGCTCGCGGTGCGGTGGGAGCGGCGGTGGACGCGGCGGCGCCGGCTCCGCCGGTCGTCGTGCCCGTGCTGGGGCCCGGACGCGGCCAGGTCGTCCTGGGCTGGGACGAGTTCGTCAAGATCACCGGCTACGACCCGGCCAAGAAGGGCCAGCAGGTGCTGACCATCCCGTGGAAAGAGGTCGAGCAGCTCCTGGGCGTCGAACTCAAGGGTCGCGTGCCGATGAACCAGGCCATGGTCGACCTGCCCTGGAAGGACTTCATGGCCCTGCTGGAGTGGTCGGTCCGCAAGAAGGCCGACGCCGCCGCCCCGCCCCCGGCGGAGTACGTCATCTCGTCGGCCCGCTACGAAGGCGTCCTCGGGGCCGACCAGGTGAGCTTCACGCTCACGCTGAAGCTCAACATCCTTCGCCAGAGCGGCTGGAAGCGCATCCCCGTCCTGCCGGCCAGCGTTGCCGTCACCGACACCACGCTGGGCGAGGGCGTGTACCTCAACGCCAACGGCAACGTCTACGAGCTGATGACCGAGAAGACCGGCGCCCTGGACGTGACCATCAAGTTCGTCGTCCAGGTCAGCAAGACCTCGGGCATCTCCAGCGTCACGTTCGACCGCGCCCTGCCCGGCTCGGCTGCGCTGGACCTGACCACCGAGGACGAACTGACGCAGGTGAAGGTGGCCGGGGCGCAGTCGCTGGTGTCCCGCGCCGCCGACAAGAAGGTGGCGGCCGCCCTGGCCGCCGGCGGGCCCGTGGCGATCACATGGGAGCGCGTACTGCGCAAGGCGGCGGCTGCCCCGCCTAAGCTCTACGCCGAGTCGTCCACGCTGGTCAGCGTGGCCGAGGGAGTGCTGGTCTGCCAGGCGTCGGTCAACCTCAACATCCTGCACTCGCCCATCCGCGAGCTCAAGCTCGCCGTGCCCAAGGAGGCCTCCATCCTCGATGTCACCGGCACGAACGTCCAGGACTGGCGGACCGAGAACGATCAACTCGCCGTGACCTTCCGCGGCGAGGTCGTCGGTTCGTACGCCCTGCGGATTTCGTACGAGGCCCCGGCCGCCGCCACCGCCGACGTGCCGCTCATCCGCCCGGCGGGCGTCGAGCGAGAGAAGGGCTTCGTCGGCGTGGCCGCCCTGGCCAACGTCGAGATCGAGCCCGCCCAGACCACGACGGCGACCAAGATCGACGTGCAACAGCTCCCGGCTGAGCTGTCCGCCATGACCCGCCAGCCCATTCTGCTGGGCTTCCGCTACGTCGGACAGGACGCCAAGATCGCCCTGCAGGTCAAGCGGCACGGCGAGGTGCAGGTACTGGTGACGATCGCCGACTCGGCCCTGGCGACGATCATGCAGTTGGAGGACGGGCGGCGGATGACGCGGGTCATCTACAACGTTCGCAACAACCGCAACCAGTTCCTCCGCGTGCACCTGGTGGAGGGGGCCCAGCTCTGGTCGGCGTCGGTGGGCGGCAATACCGTGCTGCCCGGTTCGGACGCCAAGAACCCCCAGGTCCTGCTCGTGCCGCTGATCCGCTCGTCGGCGGCAGCCCAGGAGTTGGCCAGCTTCCCCGTCGAGTTGGTGTACGTGGAGACGCCGGCCCAGCCCGCCCCGCCCGAGGGCAAGCTGACGGTGAATCTGCCCACGCTGGAGGAGGCCCCGATCGTCCACGTGATGGCCAACTACTACGCGCCGGCGCAGGGCAAGTACGGGCGGGCGCCGGGTCTGTTCGGCGGGGGCGAGAGCGGCTTCGAAGGCACGCTCAAGGTCGTCAACGACTTCGCCACGATGGCCACCGACGCGGCGGCCGGCAACGTCGTCAAGGTGGACCTGCCCAAGCAGGCCCAGAAGATGCAGCAGCAGTTCGAGCAGCAGATCGAGCAGCGGGCCAAGGCCGCCGGCGCCACGCCCATCCGCGTCCGCCTGCCCGTGGACGGGCAACTGTTCCGCCTGGAGAAGATCCTCGCCCTGCCGGGCGACAAGCTGTTCTTCACCGTAAACTACAGCAACTGGAAGAACTGACCCGCTCGGGCGGCGTTATGCCCTTCGGAGCGCATGAATGAGCACGGGTGAGCATTCGCCCCCCGGCATGGGGCGGCGGGAGTTCCTGGCGGGCACGGCCGCCGGTGCGGCCTGGTTGGCCGGCGCCGAGGGCGGACTCGGCGCCGAACCCGAAGCGAAGAAGGAGCAGGCGGCGATGGCGGCGAGCGAGCGCGAGCGGAAGTGGTCGGCGGACCAGTTACGGGACAAGCTCCAGGCGTGCCTGGGCGGGCCGTGGCCCGAACCGTGCGACCTGAAGCCCAAGGTGGGCGAGGTGACGCAGAAGGACGGCTACCGCATCGAGAGCGTCACCTACGAGGTCGAGCCTGGCGACCGCGTGCCGGCCTACGTGCTCGTGCCCGACGGCGTGACGGCCGCGGCGGCGGCGCCGGCGGTGGCGGTGTGGCACCAGCACAACGGGGCCTACCACCTGGGCAGCGTCGAACCGGCCGGGCTGGCGGGCAGCCCCATGCACCACACGGGCGTGGCGCTGGCCAAGCTCGGCTACGTCGCCATCTGTCCGGACGCGCTGTGTTTCGGCAAGCGGCAGAGCCCGCACCTCAAGGGCGGCAACTTCGAGCGGTTCGAGTTCCTCCGCTACGTCGTCGCGGGCAAGTGCATGGCCTGGAAGAACATCCTCGACATGCGCCGGGCCGTCGACTACCTGTGCAGCCGCCCGGAGGTCCGGAAGGACCGCATCGGCTGCTACGGGCACTCGATGGGCTCGACGCACACGTGGCTGGTCGGCCCGTGGGAACAGAGGCTCAAGGTGCTGGTGGGTAACTGCTGCCTGCCGACCTACGCCGCCATTCACCGCACGCACATCCTGCACTGCTTCCCGAACTTCATCCCGGGCTGGTTCCAGTACGGCGACACGCCGGACATCGCGGCTCTGACCGCCCCGCGGGCGCTGCACCTGAACCTCGGCGAGAAGGACGGCGGAAGCCCGATCGAGGAGGCCCGCGAGGGCATCGCAACCATCGCACGCCATTACAAGGCGGCCGGGGCGGAAGATCGCTTCACGTGGTACGTCGAAGAAGGCACGGGCCACGTGCTCAGCGAGGAAATGTGGAAGCGCGCAACCGCGTGCTTCGCCAAGCACCTCCAGGCGTAGCGGAGTCGTCGGGTCGCGGGCGAGCGACGGAGAGGCTACCGCCGCATCCGTCTGCGAATCCGCCCGCCCAGACCCATGGTGCCCAGCAGGACCAGCACAGCCGAGGCCGGTTCGGGCACCACCATATTCATGTGGGCGCGAATCTCATCGACGCTGAGGGCGTAGTTGTACAGGGCGACCTCGTCGAGCAGGCCCTGGAAGGACCGGTCGGAGCCGCTCTGGGTGATGCGCCCCAAGGCCACGTTCAGCGTGTCGTTGAAAGCAGTGGTGTCGCTGGCCGTGCCGACCTGATTGCCGTTCAGGTACAACAGCATGGTGCCCGCGTCCTTGACAGCGACCAGGTGGTTCCATTCGTCGGCGTTGTAGGAGCTGGCAGGGGCGTAGATGTTGGTCCCGCCGCCGCTTCCCGGGGGCATGCGGTGCAGGTAGCGAATGTTCCCGTTGGTTCCCAACTCCAGCAGCAGCACGTGCCCGCCGCCGGTGCTGGTAATCGCCACCAGGTCGCCCAGGTGGCGCGAGGCGGCGTTGAACCACAGTTCAACCGAGTACGACCCGCTGCCGCCGAAATCCGCCGGCGGGAGGCCGGAATAGTTGACGTAGTCATTCGTGTCGTCGAACTTGGCCGCCCGGTTGAGCGGGTCGAACTCCGTGTGGCGGGCGACGGTGACGACCGGGCTGCTGTAGCTCGCGGTACGCCCGTTGCCCGTCGAGTCGGCGGCCAGGTTGATGCCGGTCGTGCGGGACTCCTCGAACCGCCAGTAGGCGACGGGGCCGTCCTTCAGGATCTCGTTGGTGGCCGAGGCGACCGTCGCGGGCGTGACCTGCCCGCGGGCCAGGGCCCGCACCTGGTAGGGCGTGAGCGGCTGGTCCCAGATGGCCAGGTCGTCGACCGTCTCGGGAACGTAGTTGCTCCCATAATGGCTGGCGACCTGGAAGGGACGGTCGTTGCTGATGTCTCCGTTGGTAATGGTCAATTCCTGGAGCAGGTCGCCGTCGCCGTAGAACGAGGCCTTGTTGGTCCCGCCCTTGTCCCGCACGCCCATGACGTGGTGCCACTGGTTGTCCAGGCCCCAGGTGGTGGGCGCGACGGGCGCTATCCGGGAACCGCCTGAGTCGCGGGTGATGAAGGCAAGTTGGTTGGCTCCCAGCCAGCCCAACCCCCAGAAGTTGTTGATCCCCGAGTTGCCGAACTTTGAGGCGATCGAACGGTACCATGCGCCGGTGTTGCTGGTCTTGACCCATGTGCCCAGACTCAGTTTCTCGTTGATGGCGTCCATCGCGGCGTTCGTGCCGGCGTCCATCATCTGGTTGGAGCCGTTGAAATTGAGCGCGAAGCCGGTGCCGTCGCGACCGGTCACCCACGTGTTGGCGCCGATATTGGTCAGCGTGCCGTTGAGCCCGCTGCCGGCGACGTTGACTGTGGTGCTGCCGTCGCTTTCATCCATGGGTCAGTACGCCACCAGGCCCGCAAGGGCTGACAAGGGCGCAACGTTCACGGCCGCCAGGACGGCGGCAATACAAAGAGCCTTCTTGTTCATTCTCCGTCCTCCTCGTCTGGAACCTCGCTAAGGCGTCTATGTCAAGGAAATGCAGCCCGATACAATCATGATACGCGTTTCCCCGGCATTTGCCAACCCCGATTCTCCGGGCTTTTCGTCGCCTTACCCGGTACGCCGACGGGCCAGGACGGTCTCCACGAGTGCCTGAAGACGGGTCTGGAGCGAGGTCCGCACCGATTCGCTCACCGGGGGCACCTCGATCTCCAGCACGGGCAGGCCCAGGCGGCGGACGGCCTGCGCGATCACCGCTCCCTCCAGCGCGCAGTGGCTGGCGCCGGGGATGCGGGAGATGACCACCGCCTCGCTGCCCAGTTCGGCGGCGTCGCGACAGATGCGGGCGGCCCGCTCGCGGGCCGAGCCGACCATCGGGTCGGCCAGGGCTGACCGCGCCAGGGCCTCCATGGGCTCCACGTCCTGGGGGATCTCGTCCAGGGCGTGGGCGAAGAGGTACTCCGTGCCGCAGATCCGCCCGCCGCACTCTTCCAGCAGGTTCATCGCCCGCAGGTCGGCCACGGGATTGACCCAGAACACGCGGGCCAGGCCGGCGGGGAACGGGCCCGTGCCCGCGTCCACGCGGCGGCGGACCTCGGTCAGCAGCTCGCCCAGCACGACCTGGGACTCGTCGCGGTCGCTGCAGAAGTGGATGGCGAGCATCTCGGCGATGAGCATTTCCAGGGCGGGCATGGGGCACGGTTCGGCCGAGTAGGCCAGCCGGCGCAGCTCCGCCAGCAGACGGCGGACCTTGTTGGTCTCGGCGATGCCGCGGGCGAGGTCGTCGTCGGTCAGCGGTCGCCCGGCCAGGTTCTCCAGGGCCGACCTCACGCGCTCCAACTCGGCCCGCACCGCGGCCACCTGTTCGCTCCGCCCCCGCAGACCTCCGGGCAGCTCGATCGCCTCCTCGTCGGCGTCCGGCGCCGTGCGGTGGGGGACCTCCCACCACAGGATCGGCTGGCCCAGCGAGGCCAGCCGCTGCGCGATGGCGGAGAAGTCATCGCAGACGGCCCCAGCTGAGCAGACCAGCAGGTCGGGCAGGGGGAAATGCGCGCCGGTGACAAACGCCCCCAGCATGGCCCGCACGGGGCAGAACGACTCGTCAAAGCCCAGGGAGTCGGCGATGTGGAACAGCCCGTCGCTCAGTTCCATCACGCAGGGGATCCACCATGCCCCGTCTGGGTAGAAGGCGGCCAGGTTGTCGAAACACCAGGCCAACGCCGCCGAGGTGCCCAGGTCCTTCATCACGCCCACGAGCTTCTTGCCCTCCGCCCTGGCCTGGCGAAGCCGGTCCTCTTCGGTCAGCAGGAAGTTCCACAGGCGCAGGGCGGCCGGCGAGTTGTCGAAGCGCAGCCTGGTCAGCCTGAGGTCGCCGCCCTCGATCACGTGGCGGCTGATCGGCCCGCCGTAGGCAGGCTCGACCAGCCCGCCCCGGACAAGCTCCGCGTGCCGGGCGTCCCATTCGTCGAGCGTGATCTGGCGGGGTCGGTTATCCATGGGTTCTACGCACCGGGTGTCTGTTGCAGCGTCTCGATCATGGCCTGCACGCGTTGGAGGATTCGTCCGCGGTCGCCGCCGCTCTGGCCGCAGTCGAGGTCCACGACCGGGATGGGCCGGCCGGGCACGAGTTTCTCCGCCCACTCCCGCAGGCGGGCCAGCTCGCCGTGCCACGTGTCGCACCAGACGTACCGGCGAAAGAGCACGCCCTGCACGCCCCGGCCGACCAGCTCACGGGCCAGGAACACGTAGAACTCCGTGTTGGGCCTTCGGAACGGGTGGGGGATGTGGTCCAGGTAGGCGGTCACCAGTTCCTCCAACGGATCCTCGGCGAGGCGGCGGCGGTCGATGGGGCCGGGCAGGCCCAGTTCGCCCGTCTCGGTGACGTCCAGGACAATCCGTCCGCCCAGCTCATCCACTTCGTCATAGATCCACTCGTCGCCGCGCATGATCGGTCCGCCCAGCAGGGCCAGGGGAATTGACGATTGACGATTGTCGATTGTCGATTTGACAGAGACGGCTTGCAGATCGCAGTCAAGGGGCTCGCGGGCGAAGTCGGCCAGCGCCTGGGCGAACGCCCGGGGCGAGAGGTTTCCTCGGAGGCCCAGCAGCTCGCGGCGGGCGTCGTCGAAGCGGCGGATGGTGTCGGCCAACTCCGAGCGGCTCGGCTCGCGTCCGCCCAGGCGGACGAGGAACCGCCCCAGGCGGCGCAGCTCGTCAGCGTAGATGCGGCGGGCTGTGGGGGACTGCCACGTGTGCGGAACGTGCAGGACGAAGACCGGCAGGTCGCACTCGGGCTCGGCCAGGTCGCCCAGGCGCCGCATCTGGTCGCAGACGGTGGTGAGGACGGCTGCGAGGGCACGGCCCTGGCGGCGGCGCAGTTCGAGCAGCCACTGGCCCGCGAACGCGCAGAGACCCTCGGGCAGGCCCCGGCCCGGCAGGCAGGCCGACCGCTCGGGCGCTGCGCGGCAGGGGCGCAGGCCGTGAGCGGCGACCCACTCGGCCGGGACGAACGGGCAACTGTAGATGACACTCTGGCTCACGCTGGCGCTCCGGTTGGTCCAGTCTACCCAGCCGGCGCGGACCTGTGCCACGCTTTTCGCGTGCAACCAGGCCGGCAAAGCCTGTGCGGCCCGCTGAGACTTCAGAAGCATGGCACATTTCCATGCCGCGGAAGGTATAATGCCGCATTCTGAATTGATTGACGGAAGCGACAGAGAGATGACGAATCGGAATGTGACGACGTGGCGGATGCTGTCGGCGGCGGGGCTGTTCATGGCGGCGACGGCGGGCGGATGCGGCGTGGGAGCGATCTACAATGACCCCCAAGGGTCGATGGTCGGCTATGTCTCGCCGCGAACGGAGTGGGCGATCTCCGGCGACCTGCCCAACGCCCGGGTCGCTATCGACGGCGACGTGACCACGTGCACCGTCAGCGGTCCCTCGTACGCCAACTCGCAGCTCACGATCGACCTGGGCCGGCCATGCCTGTTCAACATGGTCGTGGTGGACCACGGGCCCAACCGTGACGGCTACCCCGTCCGGCTGGGCGTGCTGACCAGCGGCGACGGCAAGGAGTTCGTCTTCCGCCACGCCGCGCCGGGCTGCCGGCGCGTCACGACGCTGCTGCTGCTTACGCCCGTGCTGGCCCGCCATGTCCGCATCCAGGTCCTCCAGGAGGGGCGGCAGCCCTGGTCGGTGGCGGAAGTGTATTTGCAGTGATTCGCAGAGAAGCCCACGGAAGGCTTTCCGTGGGCCTGGGTATCGTGGAATCCCCGTGTTCCGTGTGTGCGGCCTGCTTCGTCCCCTGGGGACTTCGCGGGGCAGGCTGCGGTGGTCTCCTCGATGGCGGAGAAACGTCGCAAGCTCAGGCTCATCAACCCGCGCAGCCCGCTGTCCATCATCACCATGCCGGAGATCATCCGGCGGATGACCTTCTCGCGCCGGGCGCTGTTCATGCCGCTGAACCTGGCCATCTGCGCCGCCGTCGTGCCCGAAGGCTGGGACGTCGAGGTCATCGACGAGAACGTGACGAGCGACCCGCACGAGCCCAAGGCCGATGTCGACGCCGTCGGCATGGGCGCCATGACCACCCAGGCCACGCGGGCCTACGCCCTGGGCGACCAGTACCGCCGCCTCAACGTGCCGGTCATCCTCGGGGGCATCCACCCCTCGGCCCTGCCGGATGAAGCCCTCCAGCACGCGACAATCGTCTGCCGCGGCGACGCCGAGGGGACGCTGCCGCGAGCCCTGCGAGACCTGGCCGCCGCGCCCGACCCGACCAACCCGCCCAAGCGGACTTACGAATGGACCGAGCAGCCGGAGGCCCCGATCGCCGCGCCGCGAAAGGACTTCTTCAAGGCGTCGGACTATCTCGTGCTCAACCCGATCCAGACCACCCGCGGCTGCCCGCACGGGTGCACGTTCTGCACCACGCCCGCGATCTTCGGGCGCAAGTACCGCCAGCGGGACATCGGCTCGATCGTGGAGGAGATCCGCCAGGCCAGGGAGACCTGCGGCAGCCGGACGTTCATCTTCAGCGACGACAACGTGTGCGGCAACCACCGCTGGGCGATGGAACTGCTGGACGCCCTGCGCGGGCTGGACATCCGCTGGGCCAGCCAGTGCGACATCCTCATCGCCCGCAACGACAAGCTGCTGGCGGCCATGCGCGACAGCGGGTGCATCGGGCTGATCCTGGGCCTGGAGAGCCCGCGGGCCGGCACCCTCAGCGAGGCGGGCAAGCGCTACGTCGACGCCTCGCAGTACGCCAGGCACATCGCGAAGATACAGTCGTACGGCATCAGCCTGTGGGGGAGCTTCATCTTCGGTTTCGACAGTGACGACTGGCGGGCCTGCATGGATGCCGTCCGCTTCGCCCAGCGGACGAAGCTGGCCATGTCGTGCTACCCGATCCTCACGCCGTATCCGGGGACGGCCGTCTTCGAACAGTTCCGCGCCGAGGGGCGGCTGATCACCACCGACTGGGACCGCTACAACGGCGCCAGCGTGGTCTATCAGCCGCGGCGCATGACGGTCAACGAACTGCGCTTCGCCCAACTCGCGGCGTTCGCGGACTTCTACTCGCCCGCGAGTTCGCTACGGCGTCTGGGGGTCTGGCCGATCAAGGGCAGGAGCTGGCTGGCCAACCTGGCCATCTGGCGGGGGATCCGCTACTACTACGACCGCAAGGGGCGCCCGCTTCCGGCGTTCGGGCAGCTGCTGGCGACCGACCGCGGGCAGCGGATCGCGCGGTCGCTGGGGCAGGGCGAGGCGTGAGCGCGAAACAGGCCACGCGGCCAAGGGCTGCTAGGGCTTGAGCAGCTTGGCCGCCTCCAGCGACAGGGGCGACTCGGGGAACTTCTCCACGATCTGCTGGAGCGTCTGGCGGTACTGTTGCAGCTTGGACTGGGCCTTGTACTGCCCGGCCGCCAGCATCAGCAGTTCCGCGCCATAGTTGGAGGCGGGGTTGACGCGGGCGAGCGTCTCGGCCTCGGCGATGGCCTCGGCGGGCTTCTTGCACGCCAGCAGGTATCGCACCTGCATGAGGCTCCAGTAGCCCACCAGCTTATCCCTGGGGAAGGCGTCTTCCCACCGGGACAGGTACTCCTGGGCGGACTCCAGGTCGCCCGCGGCGATGTACGTTTCGACGTGGCGGGCGAAATCGCCGCGGATGATCGGCTCGCGGCCGCGGGTGACCTCTTCGCCTTCGCCGGCGGTCTCATAGGCCTTGGCGGCCTTGTCGTAGTCGCCCCGTGCCCGCCAGACGTCGCCTTGTCCGATCCGGGCGGAGCGAATGGCCGGGTTGGTGGTCAGGGCGCCGTACTTCTTCAGGACCGCGTCGAAGATCTGCTGGGCCTGGTCCACTTTCTTGGCGTCCAGCAGGCAGACCTGTCCGGCCCGCATCAGCACGTCGGCGGCGGCGCCGGGGTCCTTGGTCATAGTCGCGGCCTTCTGGCAGCCCTTGACCGCCTTGTCGAACTCGCCCTGGGCGATCAGCACGTCGCAGTATTCGGCGATGGCGCGGCGCAGCACCTCCGGCGGAGCCGCGTCCTTGGTCAGCAGGGCGTCCACCACGGCCACCACCGAGGCCGGCTTCTTCAGCCGCTTGAACATCTCGACGGCGTATCCGGCTGCCTCCACCTGGAGCTTGCTGAAGTCATAGCCGGCGACAATCGCTCCGTGCGTCTCCAACGAGTCCTGGGCCTGGTCGGCCACCTTGTCCCACGGGCGCGAGACGACGATCCGGTTGGTCCGCTCCAGCGTGCCGGCGGAGGTTCGCCCGGTCAACTTCACGGTGTACACGCCCGGCACGAGGTAGACGTGCTCGGCCTGGGCGACCGTGGAGGTCTGGGCGTCTCCGAAATCCCAGTTCCAGACCACCTGCCCGGGCCCGGTCTTGAGGGCCTCGAAGTGGTAGCGCTGGAGGTAGTGATTGTCCATGAAGCACTCGCCCGCGTGGACGGGGATGAAGTCGACGTCCTGAGAGGAGGCGTACTTGCGGATGGGTCCGGGGACGCCCTGGTAGACGGGGGCGAAGGCCTCTTTGGGGATGACCCAGATGCGGCTGTCGCCGGGCGCCTGCCAGCCCAGCGTGTGCATCGGGTCGCCGTTGGCGTTGACGTGGTAGAAGGTAATCTTGTGCAGGCCGGGCGTGAGATCGACGGCCTTGTTCAGGCGGATGTCCCGGTGGGGCGGGCCCCAGCCGGGCTTGGACAGCACGAGAGTATCGTCGACCAGCAGGAAGCTGGCGTCCTGGCTGGTGATGGCGAACTTGTAGCTGCCGGTGTTCTTGGCGATGACCCAGGCGGTGGTAACCGAGACGATGCGGTTCTGCGGCCCGAAGGGGTTGTGACCGAGAAAGACCGTGGGGCGGAAGTCGCGCCCCAGCAACGTCGAGGCCCGCTTGAGCACCTGCTTTGCCTGGTCGACGTTCCCGGCCGTGCCCCCGACGTACTCCCAGGTTTCCAGCAGGACGCCGCGCTGGATATCCAGCGGGGCCGGCGCGGGGGGCGGGTTCGGGTTGCCCATGAGCACCAGGTAGTTGTCCACGTTGCCGCGGAGGGCGAAGGCGATGCGGGCCTGGTCGCCCGGGCCCATCATCAGGATGCGAAAAGGCACGCCCTTGCCCAGGGCTGTCTGCACCAGGATGTCGCTGCCGTCGGGTTTGCACAGCCCGCCGGTGGGCATTGTCACCACGGCTACCTCGCTGCCCGGCAGGCCGCTGGGCTTGACCTTCGGCACGGTGACAGGGCGGCTGTACATCCATCCCGCCGCCGCGTCGGCGCCGGAAGGCAGGCAGAGGACCAGGAGGGCCGCAAACGCCGCACAAACAAGTAATTGTCTGCTCGTGTTCATGTCGCACGCCATTCTACAGGGGAGAACGTGCTTTTTGCAGGCAGATTGTTGACACTTTCCTTTGCCTCTCGCGGTCGGCGGTATAGAATCTGCCCCTGTCGCGCGGAGATCGACGGACTGCCGACTACCGGACCACCGGCTACTGACTACTGGCGACCAGAATGGCTTTTCTCCCCCTGGCCAACGTGCTGCACCACAAACTGCGATCGGTCCTGTCCAGCCTGGGCATCGGGATCGGCATCTGCATGTTGATCACGCTGGCCGGGCTGACCCGTGGCAGCCTCTACGAGATCGCCGACCGCTGGGAGTCGGTGGGGGCCGACCTGATCCTCTTCGCCCGCGGCTGGGGCGAGGACGCCACCATCCGCAGCGGGGCGGGCGTCTCGGACAAGCTGGCCAGGATCATGACCGAGCGCCACAAGGACATCGTCGACCAGGCCGTGCCCGTGTTCACCTGGTCGATGAAGCTGGCCGGGCAGGACCACATGGCCGTCGGGGTGGACCCGCGACAGTGGCAGATCCTCACGGGCGGTCGCACGCTGAGTGAGGGGCGGCTGTTCGACCCGGACAACCGCTTCGCTGCCTGGCTGGAGAAGCGTCTGCTGGGGGGCGGGGGAGATGAGAACGAGGTCGTGGACATCAGGCCGGCGGAGTTGTCCGATCCCGCCCACGACGGTCTGGAACTGGTGATCGACAGCCGCCTGGCCAAGGTGGGCAAGTTCCGCGTCGGCCAGAAGGTGCAGACGGCCAACCACACATGGACCATCACGGGGATCGTGCCGGCCGGCGTGATGACGCGGATCTTCCTGCCGCGGCGCACCGCGCAGTTCCTGTTCTCGGGCGACATCCAGAAGAGCACGATGATCTTCATCAAGCTTCGAGCGGGCGTGGACGTGGGCCCGGCCTGCGAGAGGCTCTCCGAAGCGACCGCGCAGGACGTGTTCCCCCTGGACCGTTACCGTTCGATGCTGACCAGCCGGTGGCGAGTGATGTTCGTCTACGTGGACATGGTCAACGCGGTGGCCCTGGTGATCGCCTTTTTGTTTATCATGGTCACGCTCTATACCATGGTCCTCCAGCGGACGCGGGAGGTGGCGATCCTCAAGTCGTGCGGGGCGTCGAACGCCTTCATCATCTGGCAGGTTCTGGCGGAGTCGCTGCTGCTGACGGGGGCGGGGGCGGCCATGGGGGTGGCGCTCAGCTTCCTTGCGGCCTGGCTGATCGCGACGCTCAAGCCGCTGCTCACGGTGACGATCACGTGGCAGTGGATCGCGGCGGCGGTGGTGGTGGCGGCGGTGGGGGCGGCGGTGGCGGCTGTCTATCCCGCCTGGCGGGCCACCCGGGTGGACATGGCCTCCGTTCTGACCCTGGAGTAGCGATTGCGAACCTGCCTGTCGGCAGGCAGATCCGCAATCGGCAATTCGCAATCCGCGAGCGGATGGGATGGACTCGGGGAGGCTCTTCCGGGTACAGTACTAGGCTGCAGGCGCGTGGGCGCCTTGCGGCGTCTTGGAGAGGCACGTGGTTCGCACGCTGCATCTATATCTGGCCCGGGACCTGGCCCGCATCGCGGTGCTGGCCCTGGGTGCATTCACGCTGGTGATGACCGTCTTTGCGGTCATGGAGCCGCTGCGCAAGCAGGGCCTGTCCACCGAGCAGGTCATCTCGCTGTTCGGTTTCACCCTGCCGACCATGGTTTCGCTGACCCTGCCGGTGGCGGCGCTCTTCGCCACGACCATCGTCTACGGACGCTTCAGCCAGGAGAACGAGCTGCTGGCCGCCAACGCCAGCGGAATCTCCACCCTCCGCCTGCTCCGCCCCGCCCTGATGCTCGGGGTGGTGATCAGCGTGGGCACCCTCGCCCTGAGCAACTTCGTCACCCCGCGGATGGCGGCCATGGCCTCCATGGCCGTCGAGTCCAACATCAAGGAGATCTTCTACAACAGGCTTCGCACGCAGGGCTACCTCGACCACGGCGGCTACATCATTCACGCCCAGCACACCGATCCCGACCAGAACCTTCTTCAGGGCGTGGTCATGGTCAACGCCAAGAAGAAGGACGACATGGAGCTGGTGTCGGCCGGGCGGGCCCGCATCTTCTTCGACACCAACGAGCAGGGCGAGTACTTCGCCACGGTCCACCTGCATGACGCGGTGGCCGTCCGCCCCAGCCAACGCCACACCCGCGAGTCCACGGTGGTCCAGCAGTCGTTCTTCCCCCTGGACTCGGTCCCGCTGCGCCCTCCCATGGAGGAGGAGCCTTCGTGGTACGACTGGAGTCGCCTGTTGGACATGCTGGCGCATCCCGAGCAGAACCAGAGCATCCAACGGTCGGTGAACGTTGCGCTGCGCCGCCTCAGCCACGATTCCATGCTGCGGGAGCTGAAGGCGGCGGTCGAGTCCGGCCGGGCCTACGACAGGCTCAAGGACCGGGAGTACACCTACCTGGTGCGGGCGGCCAAAGCCGCTGTGAGCGGGTATGGCTCGCACGCCCGGCTGTTCGGCACCGGCGCACAGCGCGTCGAGGTGGAGTTGCGGAAGGACGATCGAGTCGTTCGCACCGTTCGGGCCGACGGCGGCTGGGTCCTGCCCACCTGGTCGGCCAGGCCCTACCAGGGCGTCTACGAGGGCGACGCGAGCAAGGGCAAGAGCATGGTCACGCTCCGGCTGGAGGGCCACGTGACCGTCGAGGAGGCGGGCAGCACCCCCGTGGCCGCCCGCACCCACCGCTGCGAAGAATGGGCTGTCGGCTCGCCCGAGGTCCCGCAGGATCTGGTCGACAGCATCCTGGCCCACCAGGACGCGATGTTCCACCCGGGCCCCAACAGCCCCGCCTGGACCAAGAAGGTGTCCGAGTATCTGGCGAAGAAGCTGAGCGAGCTGAGGAACGACCTGCTGGCGGAGTTGCACGTGCGGGTGGCGTACGGGGTGAGCTGCTTCCTGATGGTGGCCATGGGCGCCGCGCTGGGGGTCCTGTTCCGCGGGGGGCAGATGATCACCGCCTTCACCCTCTCGGTCGTGCCCGCGTTCGTGGTGATCGTCATGCTGGTCATGGGAAAGCAGATCGTCCGCAACCCGGACATCGACACCGGCTTCGGCCTGCTGGCCATCTGGGGCGGCATCGGCCTGTTGGGCCTGGCCAACGTGGTCCTCTACTGGCGCCTGGTGCGGAGATGAGCGGATGAAGACCCTCGACCGCTACGTCATTCGCAGCTTCCTCGGCGCCGCCCTCTTGTGGCTGGTGGTGCTGATGGCCCTGAGGATCGTGGTGGACCTGTTCGTCAACATGGACGAGTTCGCCAAGCTGGGCCTGCCCCTGGGCGAGTTGATGCACCACATCGCACGCTACTACAGCTACCAGTCCCTGGTGTACTTCATGGAGCTGGGCGGCATCGGCATCGTCGCGGCGGCTGCCTTCACGCTGGCCCGCATGAACCACTCCAACGAACTGACGGCCATCCTGGCCAGCGGCGTGAGCCTGCATCGCGTGGTCTGGCCCCTGGTGCTTTTCGCCGTGCTGCTGGGGGCGATGATCGTGGCCGACCAGGAGTTGATCATCCCGCGCGTGGGCGACAAGCTGGTCCGCACCCGCGACGACGTGCCCGGCACGCGGGAGTTCAAGGTCCCCCTGATCAGCGACGCCCACGGGGCCGTCTTCTGGTCGCCGACGTTCCGCCCCGAAACGGGCGAGATGAACATGCCCATGCTGCACATCCGCGACGTCCGCGAGAGCGCCGAAGGGACCTTCCGGGCCCTGGCCGCCGTCGCCGCCCACCACGCTAGGCCCGGCACGCTGGACGGCAAGGCAGGGTGGTTCTTCTACGACGCCGTCCTCATGCGCACGCTCAACACGCAGAAGGCCTGGGAGAACATGCCCGACACCGAGCGGGTCTACACCTACGTCGGCCCGGCCGACATCTTCAAGGCCGCCAAACGCGACTACGAACAGCGCGAGGGCAAGCCCATGCCCATGGAGGTCCAGGCCATCCTCGATGCCCGGGCCCGCATCCAGGACCCCCAGTACGACCTGACGATCGAGGCTGACCGGTTCAAGCCCCTGGTGAACGACAAGACCCGCGACGTGTACGGCGGGACGCTTATCCATCCCCGCTTCACCTTCACCAGTCTCGAGGGAGTGGTCCTGGGGACGTTCTTCGCCGACCAGGCCGTCTGGGACCCCCAGACGCCCACCGCCTGGAAGCTCCAGGGCGGGACGTTCTTCCGCGAGAGCGACCTGGACAGCCGCTACCTCGTCCTGCGCCAGTCGGGGCGATGGCTGAACCTCATGTCCACCCAGCAGCTTTCCGAGTTGATCCAGCTCAAACGCCTGCCGGACCCGCGACCGGCCGTCCTCACCCTGCACACCCGCTTCACCGACCCCATCAACAACCTGGTCATGCTTCTGCTCGGCCTGCCCTTCATCCTCTCCCGCGAGCGCGGCATCAAGACCTCCGCCGCCCGCTGCCTGCTGGTGGTCAGCGTCTTCTACGTCTCGATCTACGTCTGCCGCTACGTCGGCCTGCCTCCCGAATGGGCGGCCTGGCTGCCGATCCTGACCTTCGGGCCGCTGGCCATGGTGCTGATGGACTCGGTCAAGACCTAGCAGGCCTTCTCCCGCCCGATCCCTTCACTTGACTCGTGTGGTTTGTACCTTGCGTGAAATTGGCGTAATTCGCCCGATTCGTGCAATTCGCGGAATTCGTGGAAAAAGAACAGGCCCGGGATACATTGGCTTATCCCGAGCCTGTCGCCTCCGATTCTGTTGTCCCTATTGGGGCGATGAATCTACCCCGTATGTCGTCATTCGGGGGACCGACCTGAGTTAACGCGGGAGAAAATTCGCACGGGGAGATCCCTGAGTCCATCCAGGACCATCGCAGAAACGCACTGCGCCCACCCGAGGCGCTAGTTCCACCCGGTGAACTCCGTAGTAGTCCCTGTCAGAAGGTCGGAAACGTATACACCAAGGAGCTGCCCCACAGAAGTAAGGTCTACGCTCTGGAGTCCCCGGTTCCACAGGGCCATTACTATGCTTCCCGGCGGGCCTTCCAGTATGACAGGCTCAATCTCGAAAGGGACCTTCTCTTTGAGAATGGTCCGCAAATCCCTTGAAATAAAAGGTATGGACCTCAAGCAGGACAAAGCCTCAAGGTGGAGGAGGTCGAGATTGTTGAACGAGACCTCGACGTAAGGCGAAAATCGGCGGTCGAACCACTCCCGAAACGTATCTGCCTGCAGAGGGGTCATGGGTCTTATGTACCGAATCTCCGCGACCAAGCCAAGCAACCGCAGTTGACCAGGAGTCATCAATCCGATTGCATCAATGGCTAACTTGGCCGCCATTGCGCGCATGCCCTCAGGTTTGGCAGCTAGGCGGTCAGCAAGAACCCGCGCTAGTAACTGATGCTTCTCGGGATCTTCGGTCTGAGCAGCAGTCAGCACTGCTCGCTGAAGGGCAACTGAGAATTCGGGGTGGTCTTGCGCCGATTCGATTTGTGGTTTCGACGCCGATGCACCATCTTCAAGTGCCTTAATACGCTGGGCCAGTTCCTGCAAGAAACTGGCCGAGTTAGCGTTGGCTTGGGCTATGGCCTTAGGGCGGTGGTCCGCGAAGTAGGTCTTTATCCATTTCTCCCCGGATTCCCAGGCTTTCTCGACAAACTTCCCCGCAGCACCACCAACGGCCGCAGCCACTGCGATCAGCGATAGTGGTTCAGTCATGATTCCATCCTTGAGTAGACAGCAGCCCTGCCTTCTCTGCGCAACGGAAGAAGACTTCTGTTCATCACTGCATTAACAATAGTGGTCTACTCGCCACCTGTTGCTGGAGGGAGAGTCTCATCTTCTCTCGGGTGTTCGTTGTCCTCGGCCAATTGCCCTTGCTCTTTCTGCACGGACTCCTGTTGTTCATCAGGCGTCTTTCCTTGCGGGGCGGTTGCTTCATGAGCTCTGCCTTCGCCGGGTCCGCCTCGCTCGTCGCGGGTTCGCGGAGCGTTCTTGTCGCGGCCTGGGGCTTTGTCTCGACCCGGGCCCTTTTCGTGCCGCTCGCTCTTCTCCGGGCGGAGGTCCTTGACCGGCTCGAGGTCGGCCAGCGGCAGTTCCATCTCGAAGATGCCGGACTGGACGACGGCCAGTTCCTTTTCCGCATTGATGCGGATAAGGGTGGCCCGCTTGTGGAAGGGGACGACATAGACCTGCTGCCCGGGCTTCAGGGCGAGGACGGCCTCTCGGCTGGCCTGGGCGGAATGGGTTTCGGGGCTGCGGCGTTCCATGGGGCGGTCGGGCTGCGGCTCGCGCGGTTCGCGCGGAGGGCGATGATGGTCGCGCTGGGCGGCCTGGCCTCGCTGCTCCGGGCCCTGGCGGCGGTCGCCGCCGCGGTCGTCACGGCGCTGGCCGCGCTGCTCGTGTCCGCGGCGGGGCGGGCGTTCCGGACGCGCGGAGGGCGGGGGCAGGTGGGCGAACGGGCCGGTCTGTGGGAAGAGGTCCTGCAGCGAGATCACCTCCTGGCCCAGTTCGCTCTCGACCGTTGCCCGCAACCCGCCCAGGTCCAGCATGAGCACCCTGGCCCGGCCGGGCTTCTTGGCTATGGATACTTCGTCGCCGACCTTCAGGCGGGCGATGGCCGACAGCCAGTTGTCGAACTGTCGCCCGCGCTCCT
>Ga0116148_1002274_pt1 | contig 19218 bp, 20 predicted proteins | sample AD_UKC055_MetaG_FD_89786 | JGI IMG/M metagenome (GOLD analysis project Ga0116148, IMG submission 89786) | Active sludge microbial communities of municipal wastewater-treating anaerobic digesters from USA - AD_UKC055_MetaG | ecosystem: Engineered > Bioreactor > Anaerobic > Digestate | place: USA... | reverse complement strand
CTGACGGCTGCACAGCACGGCGCCCGCCTGGTGCGGGCAGAGTTGGGCAACAGCGCCGGAGTCGTCGGAGCGATCGCCCTCGCCGCTGACAGCTATAAAGCCTGGCACGAGTGAGATGCCGAGCCTCCCGGAATCAACACCGGGGGGCTTTTTTATTGATCCACCATCCTCACGGAATGATTCTGAGAATGGTGCAGAAAGAAAAAGGAGAAATTCCATGATGCGGAACCTGCCCGAACGGATGGCGCTTGCCAATCTGCCGACACCGATCGAACATCTGGAACGCTTGAGCACCGACCTCGGCGGTCCGGAGATCTGGGTCAAGCGGGATGACCTGACCGGGATGGATTTGAGCGGCAACAAGATCCGAAAACTGGAATATGTCGCCCGGGCAGCGCTGCAGCAGGGGGCGAATGTGCTCATCACCTGCGGAGCCGTCCAGTCCAACCACGCCCGCGCCACCGTTATCGTCGCGACCCGGTTGGGTATGAAGGCTCATCTTGTGCTGCGCGGCGACAAACCCGCCGCCGTGAGCGGCAATTACTTTCTTGACCGGCTCTACGGCGCTGAATGCTCCTTCATCACCCCTGAACAGTACCGCGACCAGCGGCAGCAGATCATGCAGGAACTGGCCGATGGCTACACCCGCGCCGGCCAGCGTCCCTTTGTCATTCCCGAAGGAGCATCGGACGGCCTCGGGGCCTTTGGATATGCCCATGCCGTAGCAGAAATCCGCGAACAGGAAAAAACGATGGGAGTCCATTTCGATGCCATCGTCTGCGCCGTAGGTTCGGGCGGAACCCTGGCCGGATTGATCCTCGGCAAGGAGATCGAGGGGTGGGAGGCGCAGGTCATCGGCATCAATATCTGTGACGACGCCGCCTACTTTATCCGCCGCGTCGAGGAGATCCTCGCCGAGGTCAAGTCCCTCTATCTCCCTGACCTGAAAATCAAAACGGAGATGATCCGGATCATCGATGGCTATGCCGGGGATGGCTATGGCAAATCCAGACCGGAGGAGCTGCAAACCATCATCCGCCTGGCCAGACGCGAGGCTCTGCTCCTCGACCCCGTCTATACCGGCAAGGCCATGCACGGACTGATCCATGAGATCACCCGGGGCAGATTCAACGGCATGCCCAGAATATTATTCCTCCACAGCGGCGGCCTTTTCGGTCTGTTGGGTGTGGCCGAATCGCTCCGCCCCCTGCTGGACGACTGATCTTCAGGCCTTCACCGCGTCTTTTGGCATAAAAAAGCCCTCTGTTCAGCACTACTGAGCAGAGGGCTTTGTATTCCTGGCCGTCAGGATTTGTGCAGGGGATTAAAAGCTGTTCCAGATGTAGCTCTTATCCGTGCTGGTGTGACAGCCGGTGACGCAGGTGCCGGTGGCGCGGTTCCAGTTTCTCTTGGCCAGCACCTCGGCGTGTTCGCTCTGATCAATATGATCGGGATCGCTCACACTGGCCGGCACCAGATGGCAGATGTCGCAGCGTCCGTATCCGTCCACATGAAGCTGGTGGGCACCGACGCCCATGGAACTCGTGGAAACATGCCCCTGGAGATCCTCGGGCGGAGCGGGATTTTTCAGGCTGCCATGACAGGTGGCGCAGGACTCGGGCCCGTTTTCGCGCGGGTGGCAGCTCGTGCAGGAGGCCCCGGAACTGCCGCCGGCGTAATCATCGCCGTGGCATTTTTTGCAGCTCGCCATTGACCAGTGGTCGCCCGCGATGTAGGCGCCGTGAAACTCCTGGTCGGCGATGACCATCCACTGCTCGGAATGGGGATAGAGCGAGTGGCAGCTCTGGCATGCCGGTGCTGACGCAGTGCCGGCGAGCTCATAGCCGTGGCACCCTGTGCAGGAAGCCTTGCCGCTGGTGAGCACTTTTTTGCCATGAAAGCTGGCGGAGGACGCTGTATTCCATTCATCCGGATGGCTTTTGGAAGGCAGAGGATTGCTCTCTTCTGAACAGCCGAAGAAGCAGAACAGGATCAACAAACCCAGTGCGACGGGAAGGATTTTATGCATGGATCGCCCTTTCTGGATGTGACTTTGCCCCGCGGATACGGCTTTATCGTTTTCACCCGGCAACTGGAACCTCGGGAAATGCCGGGGGCGCACTGGACAGAGCGCCCCCGCTCGGGATTTACTTTACGATGATCGCGGAATAATCGGTGGTCGGAACAGTGTATTTGCTCTTGGTCAGGGTAGTGTACCCGAAACCATTCTGGCCGAACATCAGACTTTTAGCGTTGTAACCCAGCATCTGCAGGTAACAGGCGATCTGGGCGGAGGTCTGGCCGGTGTAGCAGTAGATAACGATCGTCTTGTCGGTCGGCAGATATTTCAGCATCTGATCCTTGCCGAGAGATGCCTTCGGTTCGAAGCAAAAGGCGCCGGGGATGTGGCCGGGATTAATATACTCTGCCATCGGCCAGTAGTTGACGATAAAATAGTTGGACGGATTGGCGAAAACATCTGCAGCAGTGATCGACCAGCTGCTGATTCCCAGCGGGAAACGCTCCTTCATGATCTCCTCGGCGGTCTTCTTGCCGGTCGAGAGGACCGGGAAAGGAACAACCGTCGTGGGGGTGCTCACATCTGCTGTCAGCTGGGTGGCGAACTCGTCGGCAGCGATCTGGTTGAGCCAGAGGTCGGTCTTGTTGACACCGGCAGTGGTGCTCACGCCGCACATGCCGAACATCAGGCTTTGGGTATCGTAGCCGAGCATATTCATGAATGCGGTGGCATAGGAGGAGTTCTGGCCGGTGTAGCAGATGTTGACGATCTTTTTGGTTTTCGGGATGGTGTTGTCGTTGAGCTTGTCGACCAGGTTCGCCAACGGGATGTTGACAGCACCGCGGATATGACCTGAGGCAAAGTCAGCCGCCGCACGGTAATCAACAATGACCGGATCATTGCTGGTATCACCATCCTGCAGCAGGGTGAAAAGGGCACCGGCGGTGATGTTGACACCTGCGCCGGAGGTGGTGACGTAGGTGCTGAAATAGGTATTGCCAACGGTTTCAACGAGGGCGAATTCATCAACCTTTTTGGGTTCGGTCGGATTATTGTCATCATCGCTGCAGCCGATTGCGAAGAACAAGCCGATAACCAGGGCCAACATGAGGTACTTGCGGAACATACAGATTCTCCTTTGGTGAGTTGTGAATGCTTTTACTTGTTTAGTGTTGATTCTATCTTGCTGTAAAAGTATTATCGCGTCAGCACATAGGCACGATTGGCCTCGACCTCCTCTGCGGGGAGATCGTCAAGAGTCAGATAATAGCTGCTCTTGTGGCACTTTTCAGCGCAGGCAGCGCCGCCGGAGGTGTCGGTCTGGGCCGTCCAACGCTTGATGTTGTGCGGAGTGGCATATTTCCAGGTTGGCACCGAGTCGTAGTTGGGCAGATCGGCGATTCCCCAGCTGGCGTAGGTATCCCGCGCGATCGGGATGTGGCGCACGGTGACATACTTGTAGGGCCGTGATGTAGAGAGAAGCGGATTCTTGGCGATCTTCAGCGTCATGTACGAACTGCCGGTGATGCCCGCCCCGCCGGTGTGACAGCTGTTGCAGTTTTTGTAAGGCTGGGAGTGACAAACCTGGCAGGAGAGCTCTCCCCAGTGCTTTCTGTGGTAGCGGTTGGAGCTCTGCGAACCCGAATGGCAAGATTCACAACGGATGATATCCGTATCTTCCATCCGCGTTCTGGCGCCGGATGAAGTGCTGTGGATCGATGCGGCATCGTGGCAGAACTCGCAGCGCTTGACGTTGGGTATCCAGTGCACATCCGCGGCCAGGCCTTCATTTTCACCGTAAAACTCGGCCCCGACCCGGCTGCCGTGACAGGCCGTGCAGTTCTCCTTGTTGTCGGGCGGCGTGAAGAAATTGTGGCCCTGAACAAATCCGCCCTGCACCGAGACTGGACGGGAGACGTGGCACTGCCCGCAGCTGGCGTGGCACTTGCCGCATTCTTGGTTGAAATGGTCCACCAGCTCACTGTCGGTGGAGATGTCTCTGCCGAGCCGCTTCTCGATGAGATGATAGTAGCCCTTCATGGTCTTGTGCAGACTGCCGCTGTGGTCCGCCGCGATATCGCCATGACAGGTGCCGCAAATAAGATTTTCCCCATCGCTGGGGGCGGCAACCATGGCCGTGTGGGCCTTTTCCATCTCGGAGGCAGTCGCGTCGCCACCGTGACAACCGGTACAGCCGATTTTGCCGTGTTTGGAATCAAGAAAAGAGGGACGAACATTGACCATCTGCCATGCCTCAACCTGAGACACAGAGCCGCCTCAGCCTTCACCCGTTTCAGTGACATGAGGGAGGGGGGTAGCGAGCGATTTGAGAAGATTGGCATCGGTGTGGCAGGAGACGCATCCATTCGCCTGGCTCAGATTGAACTTGGCCGGGGATTGGGGACTCTTTTCGGCGCAGTGCATGAAAAAGAGTCCTGCGAGGAGCAGCAGTGTCCAGGAGAAGAGGGTCTTTTTCACTGAAATAGTCTCCGTCGGTCAGTGAATTGAAGCAGGTTGATTAGGGCAAAACTCACGCAGCAGCCTGTGGAACCGGAATAAAATAGAATAAAAAAAGAACAATTTCAAGTGAAACGAACAGAATTTAACAAGCGTTCATGCAGTGGCAAACCGTCGACATGGATTACTCACAAGGGCGTCCGCGCGATAGTTTTCCACACGGTATTGGCGATTGGCACGCTGCTCGCAGGACCTTCGCTTACGCCGTTTTATTTATATCATATTATTTTAATTAGAAAGATAAAATAAAACAACAGTGAAACCAGTGGAATTATGTAAATGCCGCTTTTTACGGCAACAATCTCCCTGACGAGCGGAAGAGAAGGCAGCAGGAAGAGACCCCGCCCGGCCGTCCGGCATGGAAAAATAGCTTGCTATTTCACCATTATTTTGCAAAATTAGATAGTTAACGGCCGCGACGGCCGTGTCCGTTTGGTGCGAAAATTCAAACCCAGGGCTACTATGCCTATTCCCGATCCTAAAACAGCCATCGTGACCAGCGATCGCAGCAGCGAACTGCTGGTCTGGTTTGAAATTCACCCCACGGTCTCGATCGTCGCATTCGCCCTGGCCTGTATGATCGTGATTATCGCCTACTTTGCCGGCGGACGCGAAAATTTCCGCAAGCTGTGGATGAGCATCCTTTGCGCACTTATCATCAGCGCACTGGCCATGCCGATTTTTATCAAGTTCGGCCGCGCTTTCGGTCTGCTCAAGTCCAGGGGGGGTGAAATCTTTGTTCTCCTGCTGGTGATGATTTTCATATCGGCTCTCGCCGCCCACATCTACGAAATCATCACCGTTTCGGCCCGCGAGGCGCGGCCGGATTAGGCCGCAGGCGTAAAACCCCCCGTTTGTTTGCTTTTCTGTTGCTTTTGCGCAAATTCCTCCTTATATTATCAGGATTTAATCCACAGTACACCTCCCTGACCATTTTAATCGGACTGATGATGTTAAAACCGAGAAAAAAAATCACCAAGAAGCAGCTCAAGGAAGACTCGCTGGTCACCTTTTATTTCAAGGCCCAGGAGTGGCTGGACAAGCACGGCAAGACCCTCATGATCGCGGCCGCAGCTGTCGTCCTGGCCATCGCCGGTTTCACCTACTATCTTTATGCCCAGACCCAGGCCGAGAAGAGCGCCAGCGTCGATCTGGCCAGGGCCACCCGCACACTGGAGGCGCAGGATTACCAGAACGCCATCAGCCAGCTCAGTGGCATCGTGGATAACTATGGCAGAACCACCAGCGGCAAGATCGCCCGCCTTCATCTGGCCCAGGCTTTCTTTCAGACCAAAGAGTACGCCAATGCCAAAAGCAGCTATAAAAAGTTCATCTCCTCCTTCAGCGGCGATGAGTACTTTCTGGCGGCCGCCCAGGCTGGAGTTGCTTCCTGTCTCGAAACCGAAAAGAAGCACACTGAGGCCGCCGAAGCCTATCTGAAAGCGGTCGACTCGTACTCGTCCGTGCTCGACCCGGCCATGCTGCTCAATGCAGGACGTTGTTTCCAGGAGGCCGGCCAGAAGGAAAAGGCCAGAAAAGCCTTCAACCGCATCATCGAAGAGCACCCCAAGGCTGCTGAAAAGGATGATGCCGTGATGTTTCTCGGACTCATCGGCGGCTGATTTTGCGAATTTTCTTGCATAGTATATTAATTTTTTATATATTATCACTCTGAAGTGGGCCCTTTCTGGCCCACTTTTTTGTTGTAAACGGGTTGGTAAAATGCCACAAGTTGATGATTTAAAATCTCTTATCGAGCCGGTTCTCGCCGGGATGGGCATCGACCTCGTCGACCTCGAGATCCAGGGCCGCAAGGGCAGCACCATCGTTCGCGTCTTTGCCGACGAGATGGGCGGGATCTCCCTGGCGCGATGCGTCAGCGCCAGCCGCGCGGTTTCCGCCTGCCTGGACCAGACCAACTTGTTCGATGGCGCCTATGCGCTCGAACTCTCTTCTCCCGGAACCGACCGGCCGCTCACCACGGAAAAGGATTTTCAGCGCCACTGTGGACGCAAGCTCAACCTGACCTTTCGCGACGGCGAACAGGAACGCCGCGCCAGCGGGCAAATCATCGCTGCGGCGGACGGATTCTTGCAGCTGCAGACTGAAACGGAACTCCTGACCATCCCGCTGAGGGAGGTCATTTTGGCCAAAATTATCATCGCATTCAAGTGATCTCAATTGGAAAACAGCCATGAAAAATGAGATTGTCGAAGCCTTCTCCCTGCTTGTCAAAGAGAAAAACATTGACAAGGAGGTGCTCTCCCGGATCCTGCAGGAAATTTTCCTCGGACTGCTGAAAAAGAAATACGGCGCAAACGGCATCTACTCCATCTTTGTCAACATGGAAAAAGGGGAGATCGAAATCTACCAGAGCAAGAATGTGGTCGAGGAGGTGCTCGACGATGTCAGCGAAATCGCCCTTGAGGAGGCCCAGAAAAGCGCACCCGATATGGAGGTCGGCGATGAATATCTCGAGATCATCGATCCCTCAACCTTCGGCCGCCGGCTGATCATCTCCGCCAAACAAAACCTCAATCAGCGCATCAAGGAGATCGAGAAGGAACTCGTCTACGAGGAGTACAAGAACCGGGTGGGAGAGATCATTATCGGCGAGATCCGCCAGGTCAACCGCGATGAAATTTTTATGATCGTCGACAATCGCACCGAGGTGGTCCTGCCCAAGAACGAACAGATCAAGGACGAACGCCACCATCGCGGCGGCAGCCTCCGCGCTGTTATCAAGGAGGTGCGCAAGAGCAATCGCGGTCCGGAAATCGTCGTCAGCCGTTCCGATGACATGTTCATCACCCGACTCTTTGAAAATGAGGTCCCCGAGATCGATGAAGGCATCATCGAAGTCCGCGGCATCGCCCGCGAGGCCGGCGAGCGCACCAAGATCGCCGTCTATTCGCACGACAAACGCATCGACGCCGTCGGCGCCTGTGTCGGCATGAAAGGCATGCGCATCCAGTCGATCGTCAAGGAACTCAACAATGAAAAGATCGACATCATCAACTGGAGCAGCGAGCCCGAGATCTTTATTACCCGCGCCCTGAGCCCCGCCAAACCCTTGCGCATCATCATCGATGAAGAGGAAAAAAAGGTCAGCGCAGTCCTCGATGACGAACAGATTTCCCTGGCGATCGGCAAAGGGGGCGTCAACCGCCGCCTTGCCTCCCGTCTCACCGGTTACGATATCCAGACCATGCGCCAGGAGGACTTTCGCCTGCTCATGGAAGAGCAGCGCGACCTTGATCGTTCCATCAATGATGTCACGAGCATCTCCGACAAACAGAAAGCTATCCTCCTGGCCGGTGGTTATGGCACAGTTCGTGACGTCCTCAACGCCGGCGTTGATATCCTCACCCAGCTGCCAGGCGTGGGCGTCAAGACTGCGGAAAAAATCATTGATGCATTGGAGGCCGAAACCGAATAGGAATGTGCTGTCAAGCGAATGTTTCGGCAGGGTGATCGATATGCAGAACTGAGGAGTGTTAATTTGTCTGTGAAAATGCGGGTATTTCAAGTAGCACGAGAGTTCAATATCTCTAATGAAGCTCTTGTTGCCTTTCTCACCAAGCTCGGCCACGACGTCCGCAACCAGATGAGTCTGGTCTCGGATGAAGCCTATGCGCTGGTCGTGGACAAATTTGGCGAAAAAACTGCGCAAGTCGATGAAGAATATGAATTCCGGCGCAGATTGCGTGAGAAGAAGGCGCAGGAGGAGGCTAAAAAGGTCGAGGCGCAGAAAAATCTCGAGCGCCGCCTTGCTGTCGCCCAGGAGATGGCCAAGGAGATGCCGGAGCTTCGCAAACAGCGCGAAGCCAGCGCAGTCGAAGCGGCAGCAGCCAAGCTGCAGCGGGCGGCCGAAGAGGCGAAAAAGGCCGAGCTGGCCGCCAGCGCCGCTGCCAAGCCTGCGCCCAAAGGCGAAGAAGCGGCAGCAGCTGCTGCCGGGACCACGGCCGAGGCGGCCAAGGCTAAAACCCGCAAGAAACTGGTTGTCATCGAGCTCCCGCCCGAAGAGACCACGCGCCGTCCGCGCAAAAAGTAACGCCCTCCCGAAGAGGCGCCAAAAGCCCCTGCGCGGCCGGCCAAGGAGACCCCTGCCGGCAAGGAGATGGTCCCGGTCGCTCGCCTCGAAGAGATGGAGGCCGAAGAGGGACGCCATAAGAAAAAACGCAAGCGCAAGCGCAAGAAGAAGGGGGCGGAAACGCCCGCACCGGCTGCTGTGCCGGCGGTCGAAGCTGATCACAAGCGCAAGCGGCCGAAAAAGAAGAAAAAAGTCACTTTCAACGAGGCCGAGATTCAGGAGACCATCCGCCAGACCATGGCGGCCATGGAAGAACCGGGCAAGGGTAAAAAGAAGAAACGCCGCACCCAGACCGATGAAGAGATCGAGGTCGACGAGAGCCCGATCATCAAGGTCAGTGAGTTCATGTCGGTCTCCGAACTCGCCAAACTGATGGAGGCGGAAGCTTCCGAGATCATCAGAAAATGCATGGAACTCGGCATGATGGTCTCAATCAACCAGCGCCTCGATATGGATACGATCACGCTTCTGGCCGGTGAGTACGGCTATGAGGTGGCGCCGCTTGCCGAATTCGGCGAGGATCTGCTCGAAAAGATGGAGCGGGAAGAGTCGGAAGACGAGGCTAAACTGACGCGGCGGCCGCCGGTCGTCACGATCATGGGCCACGTCGACCACGGCAAGACCTCGCTGCTCGACTATATCCGCAAGAGCAATATCATCGCCGGCGAAGCCGGCGGGATCACCCAGCACATCGGCGCCTATGAGGTCAAAACCGATGATGGCAAGCCCATCACCTTTCTCGACACCCCGGGCCACGAAGCCTTCACCGCCATGCGCGCCCGCGGCGCCCAGGCCACCGATATCGTCATCCTGGTTGTCGCGGCCGATGATAATGTCATGCCGCAGACGATAGAGGCGATCAGCCACGCCAAGGCTGCCAACGTCCCCATCGTGGTCGCGATCAATAAAATCGACAAGCCCGGCGCCAATCCGGACACCATCCGCATGCAGCTCTCAAAGCATGATGTGCTGGTCGAACAGTGGGGCGGCAAGAACCAGTGCGTCGAAATTTCGGCCAAAACCGGGCAGAATGTGGAGCTTCTCCTCGATAATGTGCTGCTGGAAGCCGAAGTGCTCGATCTCAAAGCCAATCCCGACCGGCTGGCCCGCGGTGTGGTCATTGAATCGGAACTCGACCGCGGTAAAGGTGTCGTCGCCACTGTGCTCGTTCAGTCCGGTACCCTCAAAGTCGGTGATCCTTTCATCGCCGGTTCCTACAGCGGCAAGGTGCGCTCGATGTTCGACGACCACGGCCGCAAGGTCAAGCAGGCCGGCCCCTCCATGCCTGTGGCAGTGCTCGGCTTCGCCGGTATGCCCCAGGCCGGCGATTCGATCATCGTGCTCAGCTCCGAGCGCGATACCCGGGAGATCAGTCAGAAGCGGCAGCAGCTTCAGCGCGAACATGAACGGTGGCGCAGCCACGCACGCACCCTGGATGAAATATCACGCCAGATCCAGAAAGGCCAGATCCGCCAGCTCTTTGTGGTCCTCAAAGCCGACGTCGACGGCTCGATCGAAGCAATCACCGACACCCTTATTAATCTCGGCACCGATGAAGTGGCCGTCGAGATCATTCACAAGGGCGTCGGCGCCATCTCCGAATCGGATGTCCTGCTCGCTTCGGCCTCGAACGCTATTATCATCGGCTTCAATGTCCGGCCGACCACCAAGGCGCGCGAAATGGCCGCTAAGGAGGATATCGATATCCGCCTTTACGAGGTCATCTATGACATCGTCAACGACATCAAGTCCGCTCTGGAAGGTTTCCTCGCTCCGACCATCAGCGAAGAGCTGACGGCAACTGTCGAGATCCGCCAGGTCTTCAAGGTGCCCAAGGTCGGCAATATCGCCGGCTGCTACGTCTCTTCTGGCAAGATCAGTCGCAGCGACCGGGTCAAGGTCTATCGCGATGACCGCCTTATCCACGACGGTCAGCTCTCTTCCCTCAAGCGTTTCAAGGACGACGTGCGCGAAGTGGCGACCGGCTTTGAATGCGGTCTGGCCCTGGCTAATTATGATGACATCAAGGTGAGTGATATCATCGAGGCCTATCGGATGGTCGAAACCAAGCGCACACTGGAATAGGGGGGGCAACGAATGCTGGTCGGACTATTGCAGGTCGAGCTTTTTATCCCGGAAAGCGGCTCGCTCAAAGGTAAAAGGTTTCTGCTGAAAAGCCTCAAGACCAGAATTCATAACAAATTCAATGTCTCCGTGGCTGAGGTGGATGAGAACGAGAAATGGCAGCGGACTACGCTGGGGATCGCTCTGGTCGCCAATGAACGAAAATTTATCGACCAGGTCATGTCGGAGATCACCCGGCTGATCGAAACCGAAGATGAGGTGGAGATCATCGGGCAGCAGTTGGAGATTGTGTAGGAAATGAATAAATACAAACGCGCCGACCGGGTGGCCGCCCTTTTGCAGGAAGAGGTGAGCAATTACCTGCTCTTTGAATTGAAAAATGCCGATCTGGGTTTTATCACCATCACCCGCGTCAAGGTCTCCGATGATCTGCGCCACGCGCGCATTTTCTACAGCGTGCTCGGAGAACAGGAACGTATCGATGCGACGGCGAAGAGACTGGCGCAGCTGACCGGCCCGGTGCGCGGAGAGATGGGACACCGGCTCGGGCTGCGCTATGTGCCGGAAATTGATTTTGCGTACGATGATTCCGCCGCCTATGCGGCCCATATCCAGGAAGTGATCGAGAAGATTCACCGGGAGGAAAAATCATAGCCGCCCCTGAATCAGGAGGTTCTGCCCGGGAGCCAGTATGCCCGGATCTCGTTCTCAACCTGCGTAAGCCCGTCGGCTGGTCCTCTTTTGATGTCGTACGGCTGGTTAAAAAGCATCTCCGCGGAGGCAAAGCCGGCCATGCAGGCACACTCGATCCTTTCGCCGACGGGGTGCTGCTGGTCTGTACCGGAAGGGAAACCCGCACCATCGCAGGACTCGTCAACTCTGAAAAGGAGTATCGGGCACGCCTCCGCCTTGGTATCGAAACCGATACTCTCGACATCAGCGGTGCGATCTGCGCCAGGAAAGAGTGGCGCCCCCGCGATGAAGCCGAGGTGATGCAAATTGCCGGCAGGTTCGTCGGCGAAATCGAACAGGTGCCGCCTATATTTTCGGCTCTTCATGTCGGCGGTCAGCGTTCCTACAAGCTCGCCAGGAGCGGTCAGCAGACGAACCCGGAAGCCCGCCGGGTCACTGTTTTCAATTTCACGATCTCCCGGGTGACAGCCCGTGGACTCGATTTTACTGTGGTCTGTTCAAAAGGGACCTATGTACGCGCTCTGGCGCGGGATTTGGCGCATGCGTTGGGTACAGTGGGTTTTCTCTCCCACCTCACCCGCACCCGGATCGGCTCATATACTCTTCAGGAAGCACTGGAAGTGACCGCGCTTGCGCAGATGCTCAAAACGAAATCGCTGGAATAATTGTTTTTATGCAGATTATCTGGAACGTCAATACACTTCCTCCCTCAACCACCAGCGTGGTTTCATTGGGCACTTTCGATGGTGTGCACCTTGGCCATCAAACGATCCTTGATGAGGTGAAAAAGCGCGCCCACAAGCTGCATTCGAAGGCGACCATGGTCACCTTTGAGCCGCATCCCCAGCTCGTGCTGAATAACCCCTCGCGTCCACCTCATGAAGTGCTGACGACTATTGAGGAAAAAATCGAGATCCTCAATCAGCTCGGCCTCGACCGGCTGGTGGTGGCCAACTTTTCGCACATCTTTGCCGGACTGGAGCCTGAACGTTTCGTCACCGAGATCCTGCTCGAGCGGCTTAGAATGAGGGAGATCATCATCGGCCATGACCACGCCTTTGGCAAAGCGCGCAGCGGCAATCTCGATCTTTTGCAACGTATGGGCGCCGAACACGGCTTTGAAGTTGCTTCGCTGCCTCCCTATCGGGTGGACGATGAGGTCATCTCAAGCACCAGGATTCGCCACCAGCTCCAAAAGGGCCAGATGGAAAAGGCCTCTGCCATGCTGGGCCGCCCCTACAGCATCAACGGTCTGGTCGTTCATGGCGAGGGCAGAGGAACTGGTCTGGGCTTTCCGACCATCAACCTGCGCCCCTATTCGCCGCATAAACTGGTGCCCCGGTCAGGCATCTACGCCTCCCGGTGCCATCTGGACGGCAGAAGCTACGACGCCGCTACCTATGTCGGCCTCAAGCCAACTTTCGCCGCCGACGAACGGGTGATCGAAACCTACATTATCGATTTTAACGGCCAGCTCTACGGGCAGGAAGTCAAGATCGATTTTATCGCTTATATACGTGAAGATGCACGATTTGACTCGACCCAAGCCCTGGTCGATCAAATCAAACAGGACATTAACAAATCTGTTGAACTCTTAGCCAGCCATTAAAGTTATTAACCGGAGGTTGTTCATGCCTTTGACCAAAGAGACTAAACTGCAACTCGTCGAAAAGTACGGCAAGCGGGCCGACAACACGGGCAGCACCGAGGCCCAGATTGCCATGCTCACTGAGCGAATCAACCAGCTGACCAAGCACTTCCACGTCAATCCCAAGGATTTTCACTCCCGCCGTGGTTTGCTCAAAATGGTCGGACGCCGCCGTCGTTTGCTCGATTATCTCAAAGCCAACGATATCTCCCTCTATCGCTCACTGATTCAGGAACTCGGCATCCGCCGGTAGGAAAGCGGACTCCTTTTTCTTGCGGGTGCGACTGGTTTCTCACTTGCGCAGCGCGCAATCGGCCAAAAAGAAAGGAGGCTCCCAACAATGATTGAAGTGAAACAAGTAACACGTTACTTTGGTCGCGTCATGGCGGTAGATAAAGTCTCGTTTCAGGTCGAGAAGGGCGAAATCCTCGGATTTCTCGGCCCCAATGCCGCCGGCAAGACCACGACCATGCGTATTCTGACTACCTACCTGCCGGCCACTTCAGGCACTGCCTCAGTGGCCGGTTTTGATGTCCATCGAGACTCAATGCAGGTTCGCAAGCGAATCGGCTATCTGCCGGAGAATCCGCCACTTTACGCTGAGATGCGTGTTTTGGACTATCTTGATTTCGTCGCGCGAATAAAAGGGGTCGATCCGCGCAGCCGCAAACACGCTATTGCAGAGACGATGGATAAGACCGGCATCAGCGCTGTCAGCAGCCGGGTCATCAAACAGCTCTCAAAAGGATTCAAACAACGCGTCGGCCTCGCCCAAGCGCTAGTCCACAATCCCGATGTCCTTATCCTCGACGAACCCACCGTCGGGCTTGATCCCAAACAGATCATCGAAGTGCGCGAGCTGATCAGAAACCTCGCCGGCAGCCACACCGTCATCCTCAGCACGCACATTTTGCCTGAGGTGAGCATGACCTGCCAGCGCGTGGTCATCATCGACCGGGGCAGAGTCGTCGCCGAAGATACCCCGGAAAATCTCACGCACAAACTGGCCGGATCCCAGCGGTTTACCCTCGTGGCCGGCGGCCCGGCAGAGGGGCTCCAGACACTGCTCGAAACCGTCAAAGGTGTGCGGCAGGTCAGACGCCTGGAGACTTCATCCGCCGATGACACCCATCATTTTCACATCGAAGGCGACGCCGAAGGCAGCATCAATCCAGCCATCGCCCGCATAGTCGTGGAGAAGGGCTGGGATCTCTATGAGCTGCGGCCGGAAGGTCTCAGTCTTGAAGACGTCTTTATGCGCGTGACTACCCGGGAAGAGGAAGGAGGCGGCCAATGAAAAATTACCTCGCCATCCTGACCCGGGAGTGGAAATCCTATTTCAGTTCGCCGATCGCCTATGTGGTGATGGGGCTATTCCTCCTGATTTCCGGCATCTTTTACTACCTGCTGGTGACCAATTTTGTGCAGATGTGCATGCAGGCCGACATGCAGGCGCGTTATTACCGCATGGCCGTACCCAATCTTAATATCAATATGATGGCCATCCGCCCGCTCCTGCATAACATGAGCCTTTTTGCTCTCTTCTTCCTGCCGCTCGTCACCATGCGCCTCTTTGCCGACGAAAAGAAAAGCGGGACGATCGAGCTCTTGCTCACCTCGCCGGTGACCCATACCCAGTCTATCCTCGGAAAATTCAGCGCCGCGGCTGGTCTCTATCTGCTGATGCTGCTCCTGACCGGGCTCTATATGGCTGTTCTCTTCTTCCTCGGCAAGCCCGAGGTCGGCCAGATTCTCACCGGATACCTAGGCCTCTTTCTGCTTGGACTCTGCTACATCTCCTTTGGCCTGTTTTTTTCCACCCTGACGGATAACCAGATCATCGCCGCAGTCAGCACGATCGCGTTCATCCTGGTCTTCTGGGCGATAGGCTGGATCTCGGGCATGGCCAGTCCTGCTGTGGGCAAAATCCTTGGCAATTTTTCGCTGATCGAACATTTTGACGACTTTGCCAAGGGAGTCTTTGATACCCGGCACATCGTTTTCTACCTCAGCTTTACCTTCATGGGACTCTTCCTCTCCTACATCTCCATTGAATCTGCAAAATGGAGGGGCCGATAATGAAAATAAGCGCTAAACTCTGCGGCTGGGTGGGTCTGGTTCTGATCATCGCCGGCTTGATCATCTACTCACTCACGACTGTCATGGCCAGGACAGTTTATCTTCCCCTTCTCCTTGGTGCTCTTCTGCTCATCGTGTCGATCGCCCTGCAGTTCAGGGAGCTCAAAGAGGGCCTCACCAGCCGTTCAGCCAAATTTGGCAGCAATGCGCTGCTCATGATCCTGATCCTGCTCGGCATCCTGGTCGTGGTCAATATCTTTGCAGCGCGCTTTTCGTGGCGGTTCGATACCACCGCCGCCCGGCAGTTCAGTCTTGCGGAGCAGACCCGTAATGTGCTGAAAAATATCGACAAGGATGTCACAATCATCGGTTTTTTCAAATCGGGCGATGAGACTTTCACACGCGAACTTTTAACCGAATATGCCAATTATTCGGATCGTCTGCACTTCGAATTCAGTGATCCGGATAAAAAGCCCGGTCAGGCCAGCAAGTACCAGATCAAGTCTTATGGCACCCTGGTCATCGAGGCTGACGGCAAGGAAGAACGGATCGAAAAAAGTGAAGAGCAGCTGCTCACCAATGCCATAATCAAGGTCACCCGGGAAGGCCGGAAAAAGCTCTACTTCAGCAGCGGCCACGGGGAAAAAAATCCTGACAGCGAGGCTCCGGACGGCTTGTCGACGGCCCGGAAGGCTTTGATCGATGAGAATTACGAGATCGCCAGCATCGTCCTGGCTCGTGAGAGCGCCATCCCCGCTGATTGCAGTCTGCTCGCCGTGGTCGGACCGCGCACCGGCCTTTTCGCCAATGAAAAGGCCCTCATCGGGGAGTATCTTGAAAAGGGCGGCAAATTGATGGTTCTGCTCGATCCCGCTTCCCACGACTCATGGACGGAACTCCTCGGCGAGTGGGGTTTCAGGATCGGCAGGGACATCGTGGTTGATGCGTCGGGATTCGGTCAGCTTTTCGGAACCGGTCCGACCATGCCAATCGTTTCGCAGTACGAAGAACACACCATCACCCGTGATTTCAATCTGATGACCTTTTTCCCGGAGGCGCGCTCCGTCAGCCGGGCGAAGAATTCCCCATCCGGACTAGAGTTCAAGGAGATCGGTAAAAGCAGCGCGCGCAGCTGGGCGGAAACCAGCCCTATCAACGGTGTCGAACAAATCACCTTCGATGAAGGCAAGGACCTGCCCGGTCCGGTCACCCTTTTCGCCAGCGCAGAAGTGGCCCAAACCTCTGCGGCAGCCCGGGAAAAGACAGGCAAGACGCGTGTGCTGGTCTTTGGTGATTCCGATTTTGCCGGCAATTCCCATTTCAACACCCAGGGAAACGGCAATCTGTTTCAGAACGGTGTCAGCTGGCTCGCTGAAGAAGAGGATCTGATCTCCGTGCGCGCCCGCAGTCCGGAAGACCGTCGTATCGCCATCACCCAGACCCAGTCGAGGGCGCTGCTTTATCTCGGCGTCATCATTCTGCCGTTGGCCATTTTTCTAGCCGGCATCGCCGTCTACCGCAAGCGCAGATGATCGACATAAACCGGACGGCCTCCCCCGTGTGGAGAGGCCGATTTTATAACAGGAGCTTTTGGCAATGAGATTCAGAACAACGCTTATGCTTGCGCTTGTCCTCGTTCTGGGCATCCTCGGCGTTGTTTATCTGGACAAGCAGGACCAGAGCAGGGAAGAGCACGGCAAGGAGAGCGCTAAAATACTCTCCTATTCCGGAGACCAGGTGCTCGGAATCAGTCTGCTGCCCGCCGGTATCCAGGCTGAACGCGATGGTGACGGATGGAAGCTGCTGGCACCGGTGCAAACCGGCGGTGACAAAACCAGCCTCGATGCCATCGCCTCACTGTTCAGTTGGGCAAAAAAAGAGCGTATCGTCTCCACCGAGGCCGGTGAGTACCCCTCTTTCGGGTTGCTGCCGCCTCGCGCCACCCTCATCCTTAACCGCGCAGGGGGGAATGATACCCTTTTCATTGGAGATGACAGTCAGATCGGTTCGTTTGTCTATGCCCGTAAAGCAGGCAGCCCCGAGGTATTTCTGACGACGATCAGCCTGTGGAGCAATATCAACAAGACCCTCTTTGATCTGCGCGACAAGAATCTCCTCGTCTTCGAGCAGAGCCTGACCGATCGCCTGGAAATTAAAAACGCGCAAGGTTTGTTTACTCTCAGCAGGGAGGGGGAAGTCTGGCAGCTGCTCTCTCCCCGGGAATGCCGGGCCGACAGCCGCAAGGTCACCGAGTTGCTCAATGCTCTCCAGTACCAGAAAGCTGCGCGTTTTGTCGAGGAAGATCCCCGTGATCTCGAATCGTATGGTCTGAAACGACCCGTCCTCGAAGTCAGGGTCGGCTCACCGGCCTCAAATGGACTCCTGACGCTGTCGATCGGCTCCTTCAAGGAGGGCAGCTACTTTGCCCGCAACAACGTTCAGCCGCCTCTTTTGGCCGTCGACTCTGCTTTTGTCAACAGGCTTCAGATCGGACTGGACGAACTGCGCGACAAGACCATGCTCCGCTTTAACAGTGCGGCCGTCAACGCCATGGAACTGACCGCCGGTGACACCACCTACATCTGCCGGAAAGACACCGCCGGCAACTGGCGCATGCACCAGCCTGTAATAGGAGCGGTCCGCAGCTGGAAAATGACCGGTCTTTTAAGCGACCTCGCCAGCGCTGCCGCAGAGGCCTTCGCCGCTGATGAGCCCGCTTCTTTACGTCCTTTTGGTCTCGACCAGCCGCAGCTCCGCTGCAGGCTCATCGAAGAGGAGGGTGCCGTTGCCGAGTTTCTGGTCGGCAGGCGCCAGGACACTGCTACACTTTATGCCATGACCGGCGGCGGCCGTACGGTCTTTATGATCAGGAACGATCTTTTTGATAAACTCAATTTGCGATCGACCGATTTGCTGGAATCGAGCCCGGCCGATCCGGTCGCATCCCCGGAATAGCGTTACAAAACAGACGCAGCCGGTTTGTTCCACGCGGCTAAGGGCCGCGAGCAATGAATCGGCTGCGCTGAGGTGGGGCTTTAGGCCTCGTTTTTCACACATACTGATTCAGGTTGACACCACGCCCACATGAATTTGCGCAGCCCCCGGGCCTGCCAAAAACATTGTTCTCGCGTATTAATTTCAGGTAGAGACCTGGTCGTTTTGGAGGATCAATGATTACCCGTAAACAAGCAGAATTCGAAGGACAGCAGCTGATTATGGAGACCGGCAAGCTGGCCAAACAGGCCAACGGCGCCTGCTGGATCCAGCTCGGCGACACCGTCGTGCTGGCCGCGGTTGTGGCCGATTCCAAGGCTTCCGAAGAGCGCGATTTTTTCCCGCTCACCGTCGACTACCGCGAAAAAGCCTACGCCGCCGGAAAAATTCCGGGCGGCTTTTTCAAGCGCGAAGGCAAACCGACCGACGGAGAGGTCCTCAGCGCCCGTCTGATCGACCGCAGCATTCGCCCGCTTTTCGACAAGAGCTTCCGCAATGAGGTGCAGATGTATGTCTGGGTGCTTTCGGCGGACAAGGTCAACGATGCCGACGTCCTCGGTATCACCGCCGCTTCTGTGGCCCTGGGCGTCTCCAACATCCCGTTCTCAACCCCGATCGCGGGTGTCCGCGTCGGCCGGGTGGATGGCCGCTTCATCGCCAACCCCACTTTCGAGCAGCAGGATCAGAGCGATATCGACCTGGTTCTCTCCGCCTCCGAAGAATCCATCATCATGGTCGAGGGCGAAGCGCGCGAGATTTCGGAAGATGATATGCTCGCCGCCCTGGAGTATGGCCATAATGCCATTCGCCAGATCCTCGCCCTGCAGAAGCAGGTGGTCGCTGAAGCCGGCAAGCCCAAAATGGAACTGCCGGAAATGGGAACAGATCCCGATCTCGAAAAGGCTGTCAAGGGCTATCGGGACGAACTGGCTGCAGGGCTCCGCATTGCCGAAAAAGAGAGTCGCAGGCAAACCCTTGGCACCCTGAGCGACAAGATCAAGGCCGATCTGGCTGAGAGCTTTCCCGAAAAAGAGGGCAAGATCAAGGAGATTTTCCACGATCTGGAAAAAGAGCTTATGCGCGAGATGG
>Ga0116148_1002263_pt1 | contig 19272 bp, 18 predicted proteins | sample AD_UKC055_MetaG_FD_89786 | JGI IMG/M metagenome (GOLD analysis project Ga0116148, IMG submission 89786) | Active sludge microbial communities of municipal wastewater-treating anaerobic digesters from USA - AD_UKC055_MetaG | ecosystem: Engineered > Bioreactor > Anaerobic > Digestate | place: USA... | reverse complement strand
GGCGCGCGCCGAGATCACGTAGCCCTTGGCCTCGAGCCGATCGAGGGTGATGTAGACGGACCCAACCGTGACGTCGCGGCCGGCAAGGCGTCGGTCAGGCGGGCCTCCGCCATGTTCTCCACCACGCCCACGATGCGCTCACCCCTGTCGTCGAAACCCGTCAGGAGGATCCGCCCGAGGGGATCCTCGCCGGAGAAGTACTTTGCCGCCAGCGCCTCGTTGATCACCACGACGCGTTCGGTCGTGGCGCGGTCGGTGGGGAGGAAGCCGCGTCCCCGCAGGACGCGCGCGCCCAGCGCCTGGAAGTAGTCGTGGGTCACGATCCGGAAGGCTGTCGTGGTGAGCTCGAGATCCGGCCTGCCCTGGACTTCGATTCCCCAATTGTCGCCCGAGCCGCGCAGGGGCAGCTTCTGCGCGGCTGCCGCGGCGCGGACGCCGGGCAGCGCCCGCAGCGACGGCAGCAAATCGAGGACCGAGCGCAGCCGCGTCTCGTCCGGCAACGCGGTCGGCGTGGTCGTGTCGATGACCACCCCGTCACGCGTGGCGAAGCCCGGGTCGATGGCGCGAAGATTGGCCAGGCTGCGGTTTCGAAAGGTTGCCGGGGGTGCCGGCCCCTACTTCTTCCGATACACGACCGCCTCCCGGATGACGAGTGCTTTCCCCTTCGACCGTGGGTCGGCATCGTCGCGGGTGACGATGCGCAGCGTGTGGGGACCTTGCGCGAGCCCGTAGGTGTGCCACAGCGCGTCGTCGTGGGTGCGCTCGACGATGAAGGCGTCGGCGGCGTGGAGAGGCGAGCCGTCGAGGAGGACGTCGGCGCGGCCCCCCTCCTGGGTGAGGTCGCCAACCACCGCCACCGCGGCGCCCGTGAAGGTGAGCACCGCTTCGGCGCCGGCGCCGCTGGCACGCATCCGCGCGGGGCCATTGGAGCCGGCGACCCGCGTGAAGCCCTTGAAGCGCCAGGCCGGGTCGTCGATGCCCACGCGGCGTTCCGGGATTCCCATGTCCCACTGCTCGAACGGCGCCGCCTCGGGGGCCTGGAGCGGGATGACGACCTCGGTGTCGGTCACCTGGCCGCCGGCCCGCCGCACCAGCTGCAGCGCCCGCTCGAGCGTCGAGCGCGAGATGTCGTTGAACGACGAGTGCGTGAAGTCGAACTTCTCGTCCGCGATGGCGGGAATGCCGCCCTTCCACTGGTCCGAGATGCGGGAGTAGCCGAGCATCACGCCGAGGATGCCGCCGGCGGTCGAGGGGTTGCAGTCGGAGTCCTGGCCGGCGCGCGTCGAGATCTCGAGCGTCCGCGCGAAGTCGCCGCGGCCGTAGAGCAGACCCAGCGCGACGTAGGCGCCGTTGATCCTGGCGTCGATGTTGAAGGGCCGCAGCGCGCCCTCGGGGCAGCTGTCGTTGCGGTCCCAGGTGTCCTGGATCAGTTGCCACGTCTTCTTCCAGTCGTCCGGGTTCTCCTCGGCCCAGCCCAGCAGGTCGCGGATGAGGCGGGCGTAGGCGCTTTTCGGCGGCAGGCAGGCCAACCCCTGCTCGACCACCTTCCGCACGTCGCTCTCGAAGAAGGCGGCTGTGTACATCCCGTTGACGAAGATGCCCCCGTACAGCCCGTCGCCGTGATTCATCACCCGGCCGACCCGCTCGGAGTACTTGTTCGACTCGCGGGGCAGCCCCGGGCTCATCAGGCCGATGAAGTCGGCTTCGATCTGGAAGTCGATATCGTTGGCGTGGATGTTGTACTTCGGGTGGCCCGACATCGGCGCCTTGATGCCGAGGTTGAGCAGCCGCCGGGCGGACGCGTTGGCGTGCCACAACTGGTACTTGCTGTCCTTGAAGGCCTCGCCGTACTGCTCGACAGTGGCGTCGAACCCGAGCCGGTCCATCGTCTCGGCGAGCGTCATGCCGACGTAGAGATCGTCCTGCCGCAGCGCGTTCGACACGCGCTCGGGAGACCAGGCGATCTCGCCCTCGAAGATCCTGCCGTTCGACTGGAACTCGGTCGGCGCGCCGTAAGAGACGCCGATCATCTTGCCGGCCCAGCCGCCGCGGATCTTGTCGTCGAGCGCCGTGCGCGCGATCGTGCGAGTGGGCGTGGGCTTGGCCGGGGCGAACGCGGCGAGCAAGCCGAACACGAGCACTACCGTGATGTACCGCACCGGATCACCTCCCCGGAAATGACCGTTCCTACTTTGCCGCATTCGCGCCCCTGGTGCGCAGTCTGATCGCGTAGAGCCCCTCGCTGGCCGTGATGAACAGTGTCTTGTGGTCGCGGCCGCCGAAGCAGAGGTTCGCGGTCCAGGGCTCGGGTACGTCGATCTGCTCGATCTTCTTCCCGCTCGCATCGAAGACCGAGACGCCCTTGCCGGTCAGGTACAAGCGTCCCTCTGTGTCGAGGGTCATCCCGTCCGAGCCCTGCTCGCAGAACAGCCGCTGGTTCGCCAGGTTGCCGTCCGGCTGTATGTCGAACGCGTAGGTCTTGTTGCCGCGGATGTCGGCGACGAAGAGCGTCCTGCCGTCGGGCGTGCCGATGATGCCGTTCGGCTTCACGAGGCCGGTGGTGACGCGCCGGAGGGTCTTGCGGTCGGGCGAGAGGTAGTACACCTGCTCGGTGCCCTGGGGGGGGGCCTCGTGCGTCCACCAGTCGCGCTTGTAGAACGGGTCTGTGAAGTAAATGCCGCCACCGGGACTGGCCCAGACGTCGTTCGGGCCGTTGAGCGGCTTGCCCTCGAACTCACGCGCCAGCACGGTGTGAGTGCCGTCGGGCGCGATCGACCACAACTCCGTCTTCTCGTCGGCACAGGCGAGCAGGTGGCCGCGCGCGTCGAAGTACATTCCGTTGGCTCGCCCTGCCGGCTGCATGAAGGTCTCGAGCCGGCCTTCGACCGTCCACTTCAGGATCCGGTCGTTCGGCTGATCGGTGAAGAAGACGTTGCCGTTCGGGTCGGCGGTCGGCCCCTCGGTGAAGGCGAAGCCGTCCGCCAGCTTCTCCAGCTTTGCGCCGGGCGCGATGAGGCTCATGTCGTTTCCCGGTGGCGCCGCCACCTGCGCCGCGCCCAAAGAGGGCAGGGTGAAGAGAAGTCCCGCGACCGTCGCCAGCAGCACGCGATGCAGCCCGTCCATGGCATCCACCTCATCCCACCGGGGGCCACGCGGTGATTGTTGCGCGGGGGCGGCTCGTTGTATTGTGCCCTTCATGAAGCTTCAGCGTCGCGAGTTCCTGCACCGGGCCGCCCTGGGAGCCGGAGGCCTGCTGGTTGGCAGCGCCGGCCTTTCCGCCAGTGGCGCCGGCCTCCGTGCCGCCGAGACTGCCTTCGACCCGTACGCGCTCGTGCCGCTGGGCAAGACCGGCTTGCGCGTCTCGCGGTTCTGCCTGGGCACCGGGATGCGCGGGGGCAACCGCGAGTCGAACCACACGCGGATGGGCAAGGCCGCGCTCGAGCGGCTGATTCGCGAGAGCTTCGATCGCGGGACCCGGCTGTTCGACCTGGCCGACTTGTACGGCACCCATCCGTACGTCGTCCCGGCCCTCAAGGGCATCCCACGCGACCGTTACCGGATCGTCTCGAAGGTCTGGTTCATGCGGGGCGGGCTCCCCGAGAGCGAGCGGCCCGGGGCCGACGTGACGATCGCCCGGTTCCTCAAGGAGCTGGGCACCGACCACATCGACCTGGTGCTCTTGCACTGCGTCACCTCCCCGAAGTGGCCCGACGACCTGCGCCGCCAGATGGACCAGCTCTCCGAGCGCAAGCTCAAGGGGGACATCGGCGCGCTCGGCGTCTCGTGTCACTCGCTGGCGGCCCTCGAGGCCGCGGCCGCCGAGCCATGGGTCGAGTCGGTGCACGCGCGCATCAACCCCTACGGGATGAGCATGGACGGCCCCCCCGAGAAGGTCGTGCCCGTGCTCAGGAAGATCCACGACGCCGGCAAGGGGGTCGTCGGGATGAAGATCGTCGGCGAGGGCCGGCTGCGCGACGATCCGGAGCGGCGAGCCGAGTCGGTCCGCTACGCCTTGACCCTCAGCTGCGTGGACGTCCTGAACGTGGGCTGCGAGAGCATTGCCGAAGTGGACGACCTGGCCTCGATGGTCCGGCGCGCCGGGGGCGCCTAGGGGTCGCCGGGGTCGGGAGTAATTAGAAGCCGGAGATCCGGCGGGACTTCTAATTACTCCCGACCCCAGGCGGGGGTCCACACCCGGTATTCGCCGCTGCAGTGGAGCAGCCCCATCAGGTACCACAGGCCGTCGTAGTAACGGTACCGCCCCGTGGGGATTTCGGCGTTCCAGAGCGCCTCGACGAACCGCCGCGCCCGCGGGTGGGTGGCGGCCAGGCTTGCGACCGCGTTGGTCGCGACGAGCGCGGTCGAGTGGTTCGCCTCGAGCTGGACCGAGCCGTCGAGCGTCCAGCGGTTCCCGTACGAGTCGATTCCCTTCGACTCGAAGAACGCCTGGATCCGGTCGCTCAACTCGCGCTCGCGCGGGTCGGCCGCCCACCACGACCAGTCCACCGACCAGTTCGCGGCCGTGCGCCAGGCGTCGGGACCGAAGGTGCCCGACCGCTGGTTGAAGCTTGCCGTGACCGGCGTGCCGTCGAAGTTCGCATACTCCGGCGCCAGCCCGGTTGCCGGGTGCGTCGCCTTCTGGAAGAAGTCGCGGCTGACGCGCGCCGCCTCCGCCCAGAACGGCCGGTCGGCCTCGGGGCCCCACCGCGCCCACAGCTCGTAAAACGCCGGCAGGTGATACGAGGGATCGGTGTGGTCCGGCCGCCGGTTGTCGGGCGTGAACCGCACCATCTTGTGTTCGAGATTGAACTGCGCGCCGTCGGTTTCGACCCGGTCGCGCCGGCTCGCCCACGGCCCCGTGATGACGCCGCGGTTCTTGATGTCGGAGAGCAGCCGGTCGGCCATCGCGCGGTAGGCGTAAATCCCGCTGCCGTCGCCCCAGCGCGCCGAGGCGAAGTACAGCGCCATGACGTAGTACTCCTCGCCGTCTGGCGCCGGCGACTCGCTGTTCGGCGTACCGTCGGTCTTCATCGACCATGAGAAGAAGCCGTAGGCCGGGTGCGCCCGGTCGTCGTGGTACATGTAGGTCCGCGACCAATTCCACAGCGCGTCGAACTCGGCCTTCTTGTCGAGCTGGACCGCGATCATCATCCCGTACGACATCCCCTCGCTCCGCACGTCGCGGTTGTTGATGTCGCTCAGGTAAGCCAGCCGGCCGTTCGCGTTTTCCCCCGACCAGTAGAAGACGGTTTCGCTGTCCGGATTGCCATGGAACAGCTGACCGAAGGCCTTGTCGATCTTCCGCCGGATCGCCTCCTCCGAGTATCCCGCCTCCCGGAACAGGTTCCGGTAGCGGCCGGTCGCGAACGCCCCCTGCGTTCCCTGCTGCTGCACGACTCGGTCCTCGGCCTCGACCTGGATATCCCACACGGGCACGGCCGGGTGCGCGGGCACGCTCGAACCGGAGAACAGCAGTACCAGCGGGAGCAGGCTCGTCAAGGGCAACATAGGATCTCCTCACAGGCGGGACGCCCGTGCCACTCGGGTGTCCTTTCGGGCAGGGGCTGGCGGGGTGGCCCGAACCGCGGGCCGCCGGCATTATATGCCGGGGCGGCAGCATCCGGGGCGGGCACTGGAGGCAGGCAAGGAGCAGGGCCGAAGCCCTGCTCCAAGATGGGTCAGTCAGCGGCGCGTGAACAACTTTCCGACCATGCCCAGCACATCGTCCACGACCGAACCGTCGCGGTTCGCGTCGAGCATCGGGGCGAGCATGTTCAACAGGTCGCCGCCGGCGCCGGCGCCCCCGGGCATCGAGGGCTGCGAGGCGCGCTTGCTCATCGAGCCCATCATCATCGCGGCCACGACCGGCAGCATCTTCTTGAGGATGCCCTCGCCGATCCCGGTCTGTGCCGAGGCGCGCGCGGCCACCTGCCGGCTCACCTCCTTGCTGCCGAACACGTGCCCGAGGATCCCGTTGCCGTCGGTGATCGTCTCGGGGCTGGCCAGCGCGCCGGGATCGTCCAGGTAGCGCTGGTGGCGCCCGCCGCCGAGCGCGCCCAGCAGGCTCTCGAGGCCGCCCTCGCTGGCCATGTTGCGCTGGAAGCCGCTCGCCAGCGCGGGCACCAGGGCCGAGAGTGCCGACTGCACCTGGTCTTCGCCCAGGCCGAACTGCTCGCCGATCTGGCGCGTCGCACCGCCGCCCTGCGCGCTGAGAATCGCTTCGAGAATGTTCATGTCATCTCCGGGCTGAAGGTTGGGATACCGCGTCTCCATTCTAGCAGGCCACGGCGAACGGGCCCCGACATTCAGCGGCACCTCTGCCTCGGACGTACAATGGTTTCGCCCCCGGAGACCGAGCATGAAGCGCTCTTCATCGTGGCTCGCCCTCGCCGTCGCCCTCGCGCTGTTGCCCGCGGCCGCCGCCGCCCAGGATCCGCCGAAGGAGCCGCCGCCCCCGCCGCTGTTCGAGGGCACCGTGGATTTCTCCTTCGTGTCGACCACCGGCAACAGTTCCACGCAGTCGATCGGAGTCTCGGGAGACACCACGTACCGGCCGGACGGCTGGGAGATCCGCAACAAGGCGGCCTTCGTACGGGCGAAGACCGACGAGGAGCTGAGCGCGCAGTCGTTGGTGTACCTGTTCCGGGCCGCCAGGAAGATCACCCCGCGCCTGTCGGGGTACGGGCAGTTCGACTACACGCGCGACCGCTTCGCCGGCATCGAGCACCGGAACGCCGTGCTGGGCGGCCTGGAGTACCTCCTGTACAACACGGCGCCTCACGACCTCAAGATCCTCGGCGGCGCCGGGTACGTGAACGAGCAGCGGCTCAGCGGGGACGACGTGTCGACCGGGGCGCTGGACGCGGGCTGGGCCTACAAGCTGAAGGTGTCGGAGACGGCGGAGTTCACCGACGACTTCCGGTGGGGCCTCTCCTTCTACGAGTCGAGCGACTGGCGGATCGGGCACGTCGCGGCGCTCACCACCCGGGTGCACAGCATCCTGTCGCTCAAGGTGTCGCACACCACGCGCTTCGTCAACTTTCCGCCGCCGGGCTTCGAGAAGACCGACACGATCACCGCGGTCGCGCTGGTGGCGAAGTTCTGAGCCTCGACGCCTGGCCTACTGGCGGGGCGTGTGCGCCTCGATCTGTCCGGGCGGCGGCGGGTCGTCTTCCTCCGCCGGCGCGTCCGCCGCAGAGCCCCGCGATTCGAGCAGGCGGTCGGCGGGGAGGCGCAGGCGGCTGCGTTCCACCGAGTCGACGCCGGTGGCGGTGATGGCGAGCTGCCCGCTCTCGGTCCGCTGCACCCAGCCCTTCTCGCGAAGGTACCACGTGTGGAACGCGACGAGCTCGACGGGGATTCGCAGCAGCCGCGCGAGCTCGTACTCGCCGAGGCCCGGCGACATCATGTCGCGCCGCCGCTGCACGTAGAACAGCGAGAGCAGCTTCTCGCGCGTCGCCTGGTCCTCGGCGAACGCGCTGCCGTCGCTGGCCTCCGAGGCCAGGCGCCACTTGCGGTTCCAGTACTCCTGGTAGCGGGCGTCGTACGTCGCGCGCGCCGCAGGGTTGGTCAGCGTCGCGTGCGCCACCACCAGCAGGCGGAAGCGCTCGGCGTTGCCGTCACCCGCGTCGGGGTGGCACTTCTTCGCCAGGTGGCGGAAGACGCGGTGGATCAGGTCGTCGTCCGCGTTCGGGCTCAGCTGCAGCAGCTCGTAATAGTCGACGAACTCCTCGCTCACACGCGCCTCCGGGCCACATTCTACATGTCGGCCGCGCGGGTCAGTACGAATAGGTGAGGGTCGCGCTCCCGTAGCGGCACGGCCGCCACTGCGCCGCGTGCTCGCGCCCCCACGCGACGAACGAGACAGTTGCCTCGAACCGGCTGTTCCGGATCGAGACCCCGACCTCGCCGGCCGGCACCGCGTGCGCCTTCTCCTGCACGCGCGGCCCGTCGCTGAAGGTGTTGCCGTCGAGCGTGAGGTTGCGGGCGACGAAGAAGACGCCCGCGCCCGCGAACACGTAAGCGCCCGTGCCGTTCGGCGATCCCGTAGCCGCGTGCCGTGCGGGCAGTGGCACGTTGCCCAGGCCCCGCGCCGGCGAGCTGCCGAAGTCGTCCGGGAGGTGACGGCCGAACCGGACGTAGGCTTCGGCCTGGGCCTGGACGAGCAGGTTGCCCGCGCTGGCGCCCGCCCTCGGGATCGCCTGCAGGGTCCACCCGCCCGGCGTGGCGTGCACCGTGAAGCGCCGGCGGTGCTCGTAGAACACGTTGAGCAGCAGTTCGTTGCGGAGCTGGTAATCCCATCCCCGCGCCTGGTCGCTCAGCGTGACGGTGTGGATGGCCCGCTGGATTGGCTCGGCAAGCGAGGCGGGCCCCACGACGCCGGCGAGGAGCTTCAGCCCGTCCAGGCGGTCGCCCGAAAGGGCCTGGGTGGCCAGGGCCCCGTAGAGCATGCCGGCGTAGGGACGGTCGCTCGGGTCGGGGACTGGCGCCAGGATGTTGGCCGGGGTCGAGATGACGTGCCCCAGCTCGTAGCTCGAGACGAGGCGGGAGGGAGAGCCGCCGAACACGCTCCAGATGCCGCCCAGCGGCCCCCGCCCGTCCAGTGACAGGGCCAGCGAGAAGCCGCTGCTGTAGTCCTTGTCGGTGCCTGCCACGATGTCGTTGTCGAGGCGCAACGAGACGATGTGCCGCGGGCGCGCACCGACGGCCTCCCTGGGGGCCGCAACCGCGCGGCCGGCCGGCGGATTCGGCGCGAAGTCCCGGGCCGGCGGCGGTCCGGGCACGCCGTTGGCGAGCGCGAGCGCGAGCACCAGTGCGGCCGCGGGCATCCTTCGACTATATACTGTGCGCCCCGGCGATCATGACCCGACGCCCACCCCTTCAGACGACAATCCGTTCCCTCCGCATGGCGGCGGCTGTGCTCGCCGCGCTGTGCCTCTTCGCGCCGGGCCTCGCCCTGGGCCAGGAGGGCCCGGCGCCGTCCGGAAGCGAAGAGGCAGCCGCCTTGCAGGGCGCGTTTCCGGATGCAACATTCGACGCGTACTTCCGGCAGTACCTTCCTCTGAAGAACGTGTACTCGCCTTACTACGCCTGGGACGCAGCCATGGCCCTCGACCTCACCGTGTTCAGGAAGGGACAGGGCGCCGTGGATTTCGGGGCGGTGGTCCAGACGGCGGGCACCGAGAACCTCGGCTCGCAGGTTGGCGTGGGCGGCACCGGCTACATCCTGCGCGCCGGCTACCTCCGGTCGCTCTCCAGGGCCGTGACGCTGTCGGCGGGCATCGCGCACCTCAGCTCGCACCTGACGCGCGACCTCGACGACAAGACCGACGAGCAGCGGCGCAAGGGGATGCTCATCCCGGACGTGCAGGACCCAGACGAGTACAACGTCGTCTACCTCAAGGCGCACCTGGCCTTCGAGCGCTGGCCGCTCGAGCCCGAGTTGGACGTCATCCTCGAGCCGGTGAACTTCAGGTTCGACTTCGGCTACGCCCCCTACGCGCGGCCCCTCTACCTCGGGACGCGGTTGATCCTCTGGCGCGGGGTGCGCAAGACCCTGGCGCTCGAGACGCAGCACGAGGTCGGCAACAACGGCTTCAACAACTTCTGCCTGCTGCTCGAACTGTTTCCAAAGGCGCAGCACGGCGGGCGCTTCCACCTGTTCGTGGGCGGGTCGCCCGGCCGCACCATGCACGTCAGCCCGAACGTGTCGGCCCTCCGGGACGGGGTGACCGCAGGAATCCGGCTGCGCTTCCGCACTTGATCCCCCCGGTCTGGGTGCGCCGCGGCGCGGCCTTGTTCGGTCCTGCTATACTCGGCTCCTTCCATCGAAGGAGCATCAGATGGATCCGCGTTACCCCATCGGCCGGTTCGACCCCGAGGATGCCACACCGCTGCCGGAGGTGATCGATCGCATCGCCCGGTTGCCCGGCCAGCTTGCCGATGCCGCACGCGACCTCGAGCGGCGGGGGAACCTCGATGTGCCGTACCGCGAGGGGGGCTGGACGGCGCGCCAGGTGGTGCATCACCTGGCCGACAGCCACCTCAACTCGTACACCCGCTTCCGCCTCGCGCTCACCGAGGAGCGTCCCATGATCAAGCCGTACGACGAGAAGCGCTGGGCCGAGCTGCCGGACGCGAAGTCCGGCCCCATCGAGCCGTCGCTGCACCTGATCGAGGGGCTCCACGCGCGATGGGTGGACCTGTTGCGGGGGATGAGCGCGGCCGATTTCGGGAGGGTGTTCGTCCACCCCGAGCGCGGCGAAATGTCGCTCGAGCGGACGGCGCGGCTGTACGCCTGGCACTGCCGCCACCACCTCGCCCACCTGGCGCTGATCAAGTGAGGTAAGGGGCTGCCCACAGGCGAGACGCCTGTGCCACTACCCACAGCGGCCGTCGCTACTACCCACTGCGGCCTGTGCCACTACTCGCCCCTACCGGCCGACCAGCGCGGCGCTGCCCCAGTAGACGGCCGCGGCGATCAGCGCCGAGGCCGGGATCGTCAGGATCCACGCCCAGACGATCCGCGTCGCGACCCCCCAGCGCACGGCCGAGAGGCGCTTGATCGAGCCGACGCCGATGATGGCGCCGGTGATCGTGTGCGTCGTGCTGACCGGCACGCCCAGGTGGGTGGCGCCGAAGAGCGAGATGGCGCCGGCCGTCTCGGCGGCGAACCCTCCCACTGGCTGCAGCTTGGTGATCTTCGACCCCATCGTGTGGATGATGCGCCACCCGCCCGACAGCGTGCCGAGCGCGATGGCCGCGTGCGCCATGAGGACGACCCAGATGGGGATCGGCAGCTGGCCGTTTTCCAGCTGCAGGAAGCCGCCGGCCACCAGGGCCCCCGAGATGATCCCCATCGTCTTCTGGGCGTCGTTGCCCCCGTGCCCGAGGCTGTAGGCCGCCGCCGACGCCAGCTGCAGCCGCCGGAACCAGTGATCGACCTGGCCCGGCGACGTCCCCCGGAACAGCCATAGGATGGCCACCATGATGAGGAAGCCGAGCACGAGCCCGATGAGCGGAGCGAGCACGATGAAGATCAGCGTCAGCGTCCAGCCGCCGGGCAGGATCGCCTCAAACCCGGCGCGCGCGACCGCGGCGCCCGCGTATCCGCCAATCAGCGCGTGGGACGAGCTGGTCGGCAGGCCGTAGTACCACGTGAGCAGGTCCCAGGTGATGGCGCCCACCAGGCCGGCGAAGATCACCACGAAGTTCACGACCTGGAGATCCACCAGGCCGCCGCCGACCGTCTTGGCCACCGCGGTGCCGAAGGTGAACGCCGCGATGAAGTTGAAGAAGGCGGCCCAGACGACGGCCTTGCCGGGCGTGAGCACGCGGGTGGAAACGACCGTCGCGATCGAGTTGGCGGCGTCGTGGAACCCGTTGATGAAGTCGAACGCCAGCGCGACGAAGACGAGCAGGAGGACGGCGAGGATGTTCGTGTCCATTCGGATCGCGGCGGTCAGTCTGCGTGAGTCCTGAGTGTACACTGCACCCCGGCCGTTCATCCACACGCGCCTGTTCAGAAAAGGGACCGCCCGGCCGATATTTGCCACGAAGGAGGGTCCATGCCGCCCGCGCTGATCTTCGTCGTCGCCCTCGTCTCGATCATGGCCGCCCTGCTGGTTGTCGTCTGGCGGAAGGAGCGCGCACGAACCGAGGCACTGCGGCAGGTGGCCGCGACGGCCGGCCTCATGTTCCAGCCCAAAGGGGATCTTGCGGCCCTCCGGGCGCTGGGAGACGTGCCGCTGTTCGAGCGGGGCCATTCGAGGCGGGTGAGGAACCTGATGACGGGCCGAGTCGGCGACGATCACCTCGCCGTCTTCGACTACCGCTACAGCACGGGATCGGGCAAGAACCAGCGCACCCGCAGCCAGACGGTCGTGCTCCTGCCCTCGGCGACGCGATCGCTGCCCGACCTGCAGATGGCGCCCGAGAACCCCGTGACCAGGCTGGCCGAGAAGTTCGGCTTCCAGGACATCGACATCGACTCGAGCCCTGAGTTCTCGCGCCGCTACGTCGTGCGCGGGAAGGACGAGCAGGCAATCCGCGCCGCGCTCGCCGCCCGCGCCACCTCGTACTTCGCCGCCCACGAGGGGTGGACGGTGGAGGTGCGGTCGGGCACCCTGGCGATCTACCGCGAGGATCGCCGTCCGAAGCCCCAGGACCTGCGGGCCTTCATCGAGGAGGCCTGCACGGCGGCGAGGAACCTCTGACCGGTGGGGCAGGCCGCCGGGCCTGCCCCGCCGATGACCGTCCACGGGCGAGAAGAGAGGAGCCGCCCCGGCCTCACTACTGCAAGGCGAGCTGGCCCCGCACGGCACCCCCCGGGTTGATCGTGGTGTGCACGTTGAAGTAGAAGCCGGAGGGGCCCGAGACCAGGGCGTTGGCCAGCGAGGCGGTCACGTTCACGTTCTCCTTGGTGAACGACCCCGACCCGCTTCCGAGCGTCACCTCGCCGTTGCCGAGGCCGGTGTTCACCGCGATCCCGGCGTTCTGGCCGGCCGGGGCCTGGTGGATGTGCGCCCCGGTCAGCACCGTCCCGGCGGGGAACCCCGAGAGGTTGACGGTGAAGTCGGCGCTGCCGCCCGTGATGCTGCCCGCCGCGTCGCGCGTCACGTCGAGCCTCACCGTCACCGTGCCGCTGGCGCTTGCATCCGCGTTGGTGACCGGCGGAACCTCGTTGCCCGGCAGCAGCGTCGAGGTGAAGGTGAACGTGTTGTTTGGCGGCGACGGGCTGAGCGGGTTGTCGTTGTCGTCGTCACAGGCCCCGCTCGCCACGACCGCCACGACCGCCAGGAGCACCGCCGCGAGTGTCCGATACCTCATTGCCTCACTCCTCGTTTGTGAAGGGTCCATCAGTAGAACTTCCGGCCGAGGTTGAATCCCATGTAGAGGGTGTCGGGGAACCCTCCCTGGGACATCTGCCCGAACGTGGTGCCGACCGAGTTGGTGAAGGTGAGCAGGAACATGTGGCCGCCGGCCCGGCGCTCGATCCCGAACGCGTAGCCGGGCGATCCCGGGGCGTAGCCGCCGATGCGCGGCGACACCTCGGCGACGACGAAGACGTTGCGCGAGAGCCGGGCCCGGCCACCGAGGCCGAGGAACCCGGTGTTCCGGTCGCCCTCCGGGAGCCGCGCGCTGTCGTGCACCCACATCGGCACGGCGTAGAGGGCGAGCCGATCGCTGAAAGTACGCGAGACCACCGCGCCGAGGGCGGGCGAGCGGTGGGCGCCCCCGCCGACTCCGTGGTCGTGGCCGCCGTCGCCGCCCGTGTCGCCGCGGCCCTTGAAGTTGTTCGTGCCCTCGATCGACGCGATGGGCGAGATCGAGACGGGCCAGGCGCGGCCCTGCCGGATCGCGTCGTACTGCCCGGAGAACTGCAGCGTCTTGTCCTGGCTGCTCCGGTGCACGACCACCTGGAGGTTGCTGAGCGGCGCGAAGCGCAGCTCGAGGGCGATCACGGCGCCGTTGTCGAGGCCGAACAGGTCCTCGAGGTGGTCGCTGAAGCTGCCCTGGCGCAGGTTCGCCAGGAAGCGGTGCGTCAGGCGGAAGTTGAACCCGAAGCGCGGCAGCTGCAGCGTGGTGGGCAGCGTGACGACCGAGAAATCGGCCTCGGTCAGGCTCGAGTCGACTTCATCCTCTTCGTCCTGGTGCGCCCGTTCATCCGGGGGTGGCGCGGCGGGCGACCCGAGCGGTGCGACCTTCGCGGCGGAGGGGGCATCGGCTTGCGCGAGGGCCGGCGCAACCGCTCCGGGCGAGAGGCAGGTCGCGCAGGCCAGCAGGGCGACAGCACTCATGCTCGTCGTCATGCCCCTTGCTGGCTGCAAGGAGGAGACCGCAAGATTCCCTGCGATTATGGCCGTGTCGGGGGGGATCGCGCTTTCGCGCGGCGTAAGAGGTTACCGGCGGCGAAACCCTCCTGCTACCGGTTCCTTGGCGAGCGCGACAGGTAACGCGCAATCTCGGCGGCCCGAAGCGCATCCACGTATGAGTTGAAGCGGACCCGCAGCAGGTCGAGCGGCTGCACCGTGAGGAAGATGTCGCGCTCCTGGTCGCGCACCTCGGTAACCTGCCGCCATTCCGCCTCGAGCTTCGAAGCGCCAAGGTACAGGATGCGCCTGTCGGTGAGAAAGAGCTTCCCGCCCTGGTCCATCAGGCCGTCGGGCGAGGAGGCGGGCGCGAGGAAATGACAGCGCTCGCCCGTGATCGCCGGGTGCCGCGTGGGAATCACTTCGAGCGGTTCGCCGCGGGCAAGCCGTTCGCGCAGGTCGGCGGCGGCCAGCAGGCCCGCCAGGTGCTCGCACTCGAGCGCCACGTCCTCGGCGTCGAGCCCCAGTTGCTTCGGCCGATCGAGAAGCGTCTCGATCCGTGACCGGTCGCCCGATGCGGCCGCGGCTTGGATCTCCGCACGAAACGTCTTCAGGTGCTTCTCCCGCGCCAGGTCGCCGGGCGCGACCATCTGGCGGACGAACGACGGTAGCTTCACCAGGCACCCCCCGGAATCCGGACCGGCGGCAGCCGGCCCTGCGCCCCCTACCCTGTAAGAGACGGTTCCCGCCGTGGTTGCGTTCGCCCGGCGTGGGGAGGGTGAGGCGCAAGTCGCGAGGCTCACCGGCCCGCCGGGTCGAGCCTTGGCGGCCGCACGCCGTGCCGGGGGCTACCTGCCAGGGGGATGTAGTCCAGTTCGCGGCACGCGCGGACGCTGCGAAGCAGCAGGCCGCCGCGGCTCATGTCGCCGCGCCCCACGAACTCGCGCGGGAACACGAGGCGCGGGCCGAGCACCTCGACCAGCACCGCCGCGTACTTCTCGCTCGCAATGCTGCCGAGCAGCACCACCTGGTCGCCGTCCCCGAGGAACGCGGCGAGCCTGCGGGCGCCTTCTTCCAGGGCGAAAACATAGGCACGGTTCGCGTGGTGCACCTCCACTGCCGCGAACGCGGCAATCGCCGCGGCGTCTACCGCCGTGTCCCAGGCGAGCACGCCTCGCGACGGCGTGATCACGAAGACGCCCTCCGCCAGGGCCGATCCTGACTCGTCCGACGGCACTCGCGCGAACGCCCGCGCGTAAGCGAGCTTCCCCCGGAAGTACAGCTGGCTGATGAAGGCGAACACCTCGCCGATGGGCGCACCGCCTGCGGACCGGAGCCGGACCGCGAGGTCGAAGGCAGCCGACGGCGACAGCAGCTGCTGCGCGCGCCTGCCGCTGCAGCTGGCCGGCGAGAGGAGGAAGAGACGCGATGGCACCGTGAACCAGCCGCGGCGGACGGCCCGGAGCCGCCCGCCGCCGTACGGTTCGACCTGCAAGGGCCGTGCGCGCCCGGCGCCCCCGGCCCCACATCCGCTCCAAGACGATCTCGATCAGCTCGAGATTCGTTCCCTGCCTACAGCCGGTTGGATCCTCCTCATGTCGGAAGCCGTTCGAGCCGACACAAGAGATATGTTCGGGCGATCTCGGGCGGCGCCGCGGCCCTGGCGCAGCATCGTGGCGAAGGCTCGCCGAGAGGCAGGGGCCATCTGGCGTCGTGACGGGTGGCTGATCGTTGGACTCGTTCTCGCCGTGCTGGTCGGCTTCGAGGGGTCGGTCCGCAAGGCGTTCCAGTTCGCGCGGCAGGTGGAGCTCTCGTACGGGCTCGCCCTGCTGCCCGCCCTTTTCATTCTCTGTGCCCTGCTGGCGTTTCACCAGTACACCAAACGCCAGGAACTGAAACGACAGGCGGCGGCTGCGGCGGCAGAGGCCGCCCAGGTCAAGCAGCGGCTGCTCGAGCTCGAGCGCCTCGCCGCCTTCGGCCACGCCCTGGCCGGATGCCTGGGGTTCGACACGCTCCAGCAGGTCGTCTGGAGACACCTGCCGGGGTTCATCGGCCGCTCCGAGGCCTGGCTGCTCACCTACAACGAAGGAACCTGGCGCGTGCTGGCTGACACGACCGGCCTGGAGTCGGACCGTTCGAGCCAGCTCCAGGCCATCGCGGTGGAGGCGCTGTCGCGCGGGAGCGAGGCCACCGGGTGCGCGGACGGCATCGAGTGCGCCGGCGCCGTCTGCTTCCCGATGATCGTGGGCGGCCAGGTGGTGGGCGTGCTCGGCCTGGACGACGCCCCAACCGCGACTCCCGGCTGCCGCCGGGCGATGTCGGCGGTGGCGACGATGCTCGGCATCGCGGCCAGGAACGTGCAGCTGTTCCGCGACGTCCGCGACGACGCCCTCCACGACCGGCTCACCGGGTGCCTCGGGCGCGCCCACGGCCTCGAGACGCTCTCCCGCGAACTGGTGCGGGTCGCGCGCATGCGGCGCCCCGTGTCGATCGTGATGTTCGACATCGACTACTTCAAGGCCATCAACGACCGGTACGGCCACCTCGTGGGCGACGAGGTGCTGTCGGCGGTGGGCGAACGCCTCCGCAGCCTGCTGCGCGGCAGTGACACGCGGTGCCGCTACGGAGGCGACGAGTTCCTGGTGATCCTGCCCGAGACGCCCGCCGAGGGGGCCGTCCACGTGGCCGAGTGGCTGCGGATGCAGCTGGCGGCCGTTCGGGTGCCCTCCCTGGCGGACGCCTCGACCCCGCTTCGGGTGAGCCTGGGCGTTGCGACCACCGACGGCCGGCTCGAAGTCGAGGAGATGATCGCCCGCGCCGACGCGGCCCTCTACGAGGCCAAGAGGTGCGGCCGCAACTGCGTGCGCTCGTACAAGGCCTCGGAAGAGCCCTTCGAGCTGGGCGAAGCTGTGTAATCCCCCCGCCCGCCTGTTCTGTCCTTGGCGCTCATTTGCGTAGGCATGGTTGTGCGCGGCTGCAGGGCGAAGAGCCTTCGCTCGCGCACGCCTGTCTCCGGCGAACCGTTGCGCCGCTTCAGCCGTCAAAGGTGGTGTGCCGCTGACGCGTCTTCTCTATGTCGCCCTTCTTTCGTGCCTGCTCGGCCTGGCCGCGGCATCCGCCTCGGCCGGTCTCCCTTCCACGGGAACACCATCGCCTGGAACGGGCAGGGCGGCCGCACCGTCAGGGGCGAGGATCGAGGCCCTCCTGCTGCCCGAGGGAACCGCCGGCGCGGTAAAGCTGGATGGCGAGTTCACCGAGGGCGCCTGGGAAAAGGCGCCGCCCACGCGCGGCTTCCTGCAGCGCGACCCGAAAGAGGGCGCCGAGCCGGCGTTCGACACGGAAATCCGCGTGTTGTACGACCGCGACTTCCTCTACGTCGGCGTCCGCGCCCACGACTCGGCCCCCGGTGCGATCGTCGGCATCAGGACGCGCCGCGACGAGGAGTCGCCCTCCGACTGGCTGCGCGTGATGATCGACTCCTACCGCGACCGCCGCACCGCGTACGAGTTCGCGGTCAACGCCGCGGGGGTGAAGCAGGACCGGTACTGGTTCGACGACGGGAACAGCGACGTCTCCTGGGACGCGGTATGGGATGTCTCGGTGCGGCGCGACGAGCAGGGCTGGAGGGCCGAGTTCCGGATCCCCTTCTCGCAGCTGCGCTTCGCGCCGGGCAAGGGCGACGCCTTCGGGTTCGCCGTGGTCCGGCAGATCGGGCGCCTCAACGAGACCTCGTCGTGGCCGCTCATCGCCAAGAGCAAGGCGGGGTTCATCTCGCAGATGGGCGAGCTGTCCGGTCTCGCGCTCGCGGGTGCCGGGAAGAAGCTCGAGCTGGTGCCGTACGCCGTGACGCAGGCCCGCTCGGAGCCGGTCGACGCGGGGGACCCGTTCCGGCAGTCGCCCGACGGGTCCGGTACCTTCGGCCTCGACCTGAAGTACGCGCTCACGCCGGGCCTCACGCTCACCGCCACGCTGAACCCCGACTTCGGCCAGGTCGAGGCCGACCCGGCCGTCGTCAACCTCAGCGCGTTCGAGACCTTCTACCAGGAGCGCCGGCCCTTCTTCGTCGAGGGATCGGGCAACCTGCAGTTCAATCTCGACTGCAACGACGGCCGCTGCACCGGGCTCTTCTACTCGCGGCGCATCGGCCGCCAGCCGCACGGGGGGCCCGACGCGCCCGAGGGCGGGTACGTGGCCACCCCCACGCTCACCACGATCCTCGGTGCCGCCAAACTGACGGGGCGCATCGGCAGCTTCGCCGTCGGCGCCCTCAACGCCGTCACCGGAGAGGAGTCGGCGCGCCTGGCCAGCCCTGCCTCGCAGTTCCGCGAAACCGTGGAGCCGCTGACCAACTTCACCGTCGTGCAGGCGAAGCGGCAGTGGAGCGATCAGTCCTCTTTGGGCTTTGCGTTCACGAACACCGCCCGCCGGCTCGACGGCGACGTCGGCTACCTGCCGTCGGCGGCCACGACGGGCGGGGTGAACTGGGACTGGCGGCTGGGATCGCGGTACTCGTTCACGGGGTACTGGGCGGGGAGCGCCGTGCGGGGGAGTGCGCGGGCGATCGACGAGCTGCAGCAGAACGCCGTCCACTACTTCCAGAGGCCCGACGCCGGGCACCTGGAGTACGACCCGATGCGGACCTCGCTGTTCGGGCACGCCGGCTCGGTGGCGTTCCAGAAGATCGGCGGGTCGAAGGTGCGCTTCAGCTTCAACGGCGCCTACAAGACGCCCGGGTTCGAGGTGAACGACGTCGGCTACCAGCGCCGGGCCGACGACATCATGCAGTCGGGCTGGGTGCAGGTTCGCTGGGACACCCCCACCAGGCTCTACCGGAACGTCCGGCTGAACTTCAACCAGTGGGCTGCGTGGAACTTCGACGGCGACTCTCGCTTCAAGGGCGGCAACGTCAACGCGCACATCCTGCTGCACTCGAACTGGTCGGCCGGCGGCGGGTTCAACGTCGAGGCCGCGGGGATCGACGACCGGGCCACCCGCGGCGGGCCGGGCCTGCGCTCGAAGAACGGCGCAAACCTCTGGTATTACGTCGGCAGCGACGACCGGAAGGCGGTGTCGGGCACCTGGATGTCGTTCATGTACCGGGACGAGGCACGCAACTGGGTGTGGGGCTTCGACCCCGAGATCAGGTACCGGCCGACCTCGTTCCTCACCCTGTCGGGCGGAATCCACTTCGATCGGGTGAACGACGAAGGGCAGTGGGTGGAGAACGTGGGGGAGGGGCCGTCAACCGCGTACGTGTTCGGCAAGATCAGGCAGACGACCGTCGGGCTGACGGCGCGCTGCAACTACACCATCACGCCCAACCTCACCCTGCAGCTGTACGCGCAGCCGTTCGTGTCGGCCGGCGCCTACTCCGACTTCAAGCACGTGGTGAAGCCCCGCGCGCCGCGGTACGCCGACCAGTTCGCGCCGTACCCCTACCAGGGTGAGCCCGACTTCAACT
>Ga0116148_1002259_pt1 | contig 19293 bp, 15 predicted proteins | sample AD_UKC055_MetaG_FD_89786 | JGI IMG/M metagenome (GOLD analysis project Ga0116148, IMG submission 89786) | Active sludge microbial communities of municipal wastewater-treating anaerobic digesters from USA - AD_UKC055_MetaG | ecosystem: Engineered > Bioreactor > Anaerobic > Digestate | place: USA... | reverse complement strand
GCTGACGACCTGACTGACCCGGCGCCTGCAACCGCGTTCATCCACCTGGATGCGCAAACGGTCCTTTCGCGCCAGATCGCTGAGAAGGGTATCTATCCTGCTGTTGATCCGCTTGATTCGACATCGCGGCTTCTCGCTCCCGAGCTTGTCGGTGAAGAGCACTACAACGTTGCGATGGAAGTTAAGCGTATTCTCCAGCGGTACAAGGACCTGCAGGATATCATCGCCATTCTCGGTATGGACGAGCTCGCGGAAGAGGACAAACTCCTCGTGCAGCGCGCCCGGAAGATGGAGCGGTTCCTGTCACAACCCTTCTTCGTCGCCGAGCAGTTCACCGGTTTCAAAGGCAAGTATGTCAAGCTTGAGGAATCGATCAAGAGCTTCAAGGGTCTTATAAACGGCGAATATGACTCACTTCCCGAACAGGCTTTCTACATGGTTGGCCCGATAGAGGAAGCGGTGGAAAAGGCGAAAAAATTACAAGGTTAATAACCGATGAAGAAAATCAAATGCAGCATATTAACGCCTGACCGGTACCTGTTCGAGGGCGAGATAGCATTCGGCGTCGTACAGGCCCATAATGGTGAGCTTGGTTTCCTCGTTGACCATGCGCCGCTCATTTCAGAGCTCGGGTATGGAGAAGTCCGCCTGAGGGACGGAAAAACAACCGAATATTTTGTGGTAGAGGGCGGTGTCGTAGAAATCCGGGACAACAAGCTTATCATTCTCGCGGAAACCGCCGCGAAGAAAGATGATCTTAACAAGAAGGAACTCGAGGAAAAGCTGAAAGCCCTTCAAGACCAGAAGCAGCAAGAGATAAAGGCTTTCTCAAGCGACTGGATACGCCTCCAGGACACGGAGAGAAGGATCAAGGCCAGGCTGAAGGTTGCCAGCAGATAACATTTCGGATATATTAAACTTAAAAGGATGGCAGAAATGCCATCCTTTTTGTTTCTGGTGCGTGTCAAAACCCCGTTGTACCGGCACTCTGCCGGCGTAAATTTAAAAATCTTGATTTATTTTGCCCTATACACGATATTATATACAGGGTATTCTCCCGGTTGGACAGGCAGGGAATACAAATTATGTCGCATCATCGGCATTTATAAAAAGTAATGCTAATGATGATGTGCAACCAGGAAATCTTAACAATTGTTAATAAAAGTTTCCAAATATTAATAAACGATAACAGGGAACCATCCAGAGTACGATATGACCAGGGATTCAAGCAGCAAGGGGGCCCCGAAAGGCTTCACAATTGAACTGCCGGAAGGTGTGAAAAAAAACCTGCCGAAGGATTTTGATATCGGCGCTATCGGCAATATTGACCTTGTCGAGGCGGAGGCTGTAGCAAACGAAAGCGTTCTGCTCCTGAACGAGAACGACCTCATAGAAGGTCTTGAAGATTTTGACCTGATTCCCCTCAAAGAAGATGTAAAATCGGCCGAAGACGCGGCAGGTCGTGGCACCGCCGCGAAGGCCGGTGTCCGGCCTGTGGTTTCAACGCAGAAGCGCGAGCATGCCGTTATTGCAGATAAAATAGAAGAAAAACCTGTCAGTGCCCCGGTGGTTGAACCTCCTGCACGGCGACATGAAGAAGTCGTAGACGACGGCAGGTCATGGATATCGATTGAAGATCTTGACAATATTGACGAAGAGGGACGCACGTGGGTGCCCCTTCATAAAATTACGGTCGAAGAACAGCCCGCGGCAGGGTCCGTTACTGAGGAAATTAGCCGGGCGGAAACAGAGGAAGAAACTCCGGGAGAACGCATAAGCGAGCTGACGGAAGACGAAACCGCAGGCATGGATAAAGGCAGGGTGATGTCGCTGGATGATCTCGCATCCGATGAAATCTCCCGGCCGGCGCCTGCCACTGAACCCGAACCGGCTGGTGCAGTAAAAGAGGAGCCGGTAGTATCCGCGAAAGATGCGCCGACTACCGTAAAAGAGCAGGCAGCTCCTGTGCCGGAAGGATATGTTGGCATTAATGATGAATACATGATATGGAACATGCCGGACAGCGAGGCCGTCATCGCCGAGCCGGTACAGAAACCGGAGGAGCGGATCGTGATGCCGCCGGCAGCGGAGAAAGAGAAGTCGTTCGCGGTGGCAGAGAAACACACGGATGCCGCGCCTCTGAAGAAAGAAATCACAACGATCAGGGAGCCTGATGCCCCGCTGCCCGACCGCGCAGCAGACGTTCATCTCTCGGCTCTGAAGAAAACCAGGAGGCCTTCGCCTGATGAAATAATGCCTGAGGTTCAGGATGGAAGGCCGGCCGCACGGGCGGTGTTTATCGATGAAATGCAGTCAGGTGAACCCGTTGTCGAGGGGGTGTTCGAAGAGAATAAACTCGAAAAGATCATAAGCGGGATCGTACAGGTGGACGAAGGATCTTCCTATCTGCTCAGGGAAGCGGATGCGGAAGAAGACCGGAAGCGGATTGCGACCGTAACCGACGACTTTCGGCCGGCGTATGAGGAAATGTTCGAAGACCTTGATTACAAGTATGGCGATGAGGAGATGGATTACATCCATACTGCTATAGTCGAGGAGGACTACAGCAGCTACATACGCGAGATTGACGAGTTCTTCGGTACCAGGGGCGGGAAAACCGTATCAACGCGGCTTGAGCTGCTGGGGCTGACTGCCGATGAATTCGATTCAATTGAAGACATGCTCTTTAAAGGAGAGTACCGGGACGTCAATCTCTACGACCGGTACCACCTGTATGAATTTGACAGGGAGACCCGCGTCGGCGCCAAAGAAGACCGGCGCTACCGGTATCTTCTTCCGGCGGAAGGAAGCCTTATTGATGTCGAGCGGGATTCTATTGAGAACGATGTTTCCGCCTCGAGCGCTCTGATTTTCGAAGAGGATGTACAGCACATACGGGAGCAGCTGAAGAAGCGGACGGGAAAGACGGACGTCGAGGTCGTTGCGCTCGTTGAGCGCTCATTCGCCTGGAATGAGGAGAAAGAAAGCGCGCAGGAGGCGGCCGCTCCGGAGGTGATAAAATCCGCCATGGCGGAGCCGGTGGTCACGCCCTCCGCGCCCGAGGTGCATGAGCCCGCGGCGGTTACGCCGGTAGCAGATCCGATCCGCGACATCACGGACCGAGTCGTCATACTTGAAGACCAGGCTGACGTCGAGCGCTTTGTCAAAACCTTTCCGGAGCAGAAACAGGTCAACATCAAGACTCTGCTCAAGTATCTTGACGGCCTGTTTGAACGGCTGCCGGAAGAGATCATCAGAAAGTTCGCAAGCTCCGATTACTTCAACCTGTACCTGAAAGTACTTAATGAACTGGGTGTGTAACCATGGGATTACTCGAAAAGGCATTACACTATAAGAACGACATGGCCGGCAGGGGCCAGAAGACGATTATGGACCGAATTACCGGACCGGCCCAGACCGGTGCGCCGTATCAGGAGGGGATGGTCGGAAATTCTGACCCCATTCTTCCGGACGATGATATCCTGTACCTTGGCAGCGAAGACCTCGTTTCGGTTGAGGACGAGGCGCATGAAGGAGCAGAACCAGCCACACCGGCTCCAACCGGGCCTTTGACAGCGGAATCGGAAGCGGGCGGGGACGATGAAGAGGCTGCACGCAAACCCAGGTTTACGATAAGGCCAGATGACGGAGACGGGGCAGAAAGACGGGAAACGGCGCAGCCCGCGGCGGGCTGGGAAGAAAGCGGCGTCCTTCTCGATAACATAGTATTGTACGAGATGAGCAAGGACATCCTCCGGGCAGGCAACACGTCAGAGCTGTTTGATGTCATTCTTTTTTCAATCATGGGACAGATCGGCGTGTCCTCCGCCTCCATCATGCTGCCGAACTATGAGAACACGGAAATGTGGGAAATCGTCGAGTCGCGGGGCGTGAGCGTCAACCGGGATGAGTTGGATTTCAGCCCGGCCGCCGGCATCCTCAGGGAGCTCATAACTAACAAAGAGATCATAGATGTTGAAGATTACAAGAGCGACACTGCTTTCAGCGACGATTATTACACCTACATATCGATTGATGCTCGATTGCTGGTGCCGATCATTTTCAACGAAGAGGTGCTCGGCGTCATTATCCTTGGTAACAAGCTGAACTCGGCCGACTACACGGGAGAAGAGAAGGGATTTTTCAATGTCATTGCGGAATACTCGGCTTTTTCCTTCCGTTCGATACGGTATAAAGAGCTGACGGAAACCGGCTCCGGCCCGGGATCGCATATCGTGGCAGTCGACAAGGTCAGGCGCGACATTGAGACGGCAGGCCAGGCCCTGCGGATACGTGACATTATCCGCGACGAGTTCAAACAGCTCGGCATTGAGAAATTTGCCATCTTCGCCCTTGACGAAGCCTCGCGAGATTACCCCTTGTTTGTCGCCGATGCGGAGGACAGCCTGAAGCTGGATGAGCATGAGTTCCGGATCTCGGCGAATTCAGGCCTGGTCCAGGAGCTTTCGCATGCCGAGAGCCCGGTCATTTTCAATGATTTTTACCGGTCTAAAACACTTATCGAAATTTTTACCGAACGGCAACTGAGAAGCATGTCAATGTCCGAAATCTTCATGTTCAAGCTCGGCGGAAACCTGCTGGGGTTCATCATGCTCTTCGACCTGGCGGAAACGGCACATATCGATACCGTGCATGCGCGTATCATGAAGTTCACGGACTTCATATTTCCCTATATTTCGATTTTACGCGGGATCGAGTACCGCCGCGGCAGCTATATAGATACGATCGAAGGCGTGTACAACCGGATCGAGGACGAGATCCGGAACGCACGGGACCTCAACATACCCGTATCGCTCGTGCTGATGTCCATCAAGAACTATAAACGCTTCCATGCCCTGTTCGGTCATGAGAAGACAAAGGGCATGTTTGCGTACTTCGAAAAATTCATCAAAACGCGGTTGAGCGACAGGGATTTTTCGGTGAGATATGACAGGAATAAAATTCTGATTGTCCTGCCCGGCAAGGACAAGAAGTACGCCGTGCCGCTCGCAAACGCCATCTGTAACGAGATGACCCACGCATACAGTTCGAGGGACGTGCAGCTGCTTGTAACGTTCCTGAATGCCGAGTTTCCCCTGGACGGCAAGGACAGCTTCAGTCTGGTCGATGCCGTAAATTAAAGTGAGTACGCTGCGGGGTCGCCCGGTCCTGCGGCCGGTTGCAATGCGTGCACGGTTCAATTATTCAACTTCGTCGAGATTGAACGATGATTGACAACGAACAATCATATGTCATAATCCCGGAAGGGAGCTATACGATCGGGCTTGAGCGTGAAGCCGTCGACCGGAACTGGGACGGCGCGGGATCTCATGCCGTAAAGAAGGAATTCCTGTACGCGTCATGCCCGGCTCACAACGAGGAGATTCGGCGCGTGATGATATCGAAGCGGCTGGTGTCTCGCGCCGAATTCAACCGGTTCGCCGCTTCTACCGGGTACCTGACCGAAGCTGAAATAGGCGGATGGGGCTGGATTTCAGTGGATGGACAATGGCGGAAGAGAGACGGCGTCTGCTGGAGAAGGCCGTTCGCCGGCCCCGGAGATGAACTGTATGCTTCTGACGGACGCGTGCCGGTGATGCAGGTGAGCTGGAATGACGCCGCCTCCTACTGCCGATGGCTCTCTTCGTCCCGTGGCCTGCTGGCCCGGCTGCCGCGCGAAGCGGAATGGGAGGCCTTCGCGCGGATCGCAGGTGTTCCGGAATTCGGGAGGTCTGCCTTGAGCGCACCGGGAATAACGGACCAGGAAGAATTTCTTAATGCGGTGATCGGGGCATCGGCTGGTGAAATATCTCCTCCCGGGCTCCTGTGGGAATGGACGGAGGACTGGTACGACCGATATCCCGGAGGAGGCGATCACCGGGATTTCGGGACGGTATACAAGGTATTGAGAGGCGGTTCGGTCCTCAGTGAACCGGTCCAGCGCAACCGGGAGTTCAGACTAAGGAAATGCCCTACGGCGCGAAGTCCTTATTACGGGTTCCGGGTGGCCGTGGCCGGATGATTCCTCTGCACGATCTTTAATTGCATAAAGAAAAAATTTAATTGTCATCATTGTTTCTTTCTATATATTTATCCCATGACATCGTCACGGTCCCAAAACATCGCTGTTGATGCGCTCTACGTTTCCCTCTTCGATGAGATTGATATGGGTGTGTACGTTCTCGACAGCGAGGACAGGTTTATCTATGCCAGCCCTGCTTTCGAGCGAATTACCGGCCTGGGCACGGATGCAGTGCTCGGCAGCCATTATTCCGCTATTATTTCTCCGGAGGATCGGGGCCGGGCGGAGCGCTGTTCGGGCGACGGTCACGACAGGCCGGTCCGCTGCGAGGTGGCGGTCATGAAAAATGACGGACCGGAACCGGGATACCGGACTGTGCGCTACCGCGGGGGGCATTCCGGCGCTGCTCATACCGTGGGTATAATCGGCAGGAACAACGCCGCTCTGGCTGAAGCGGAGGAGAAAATCCGCATGTTCACGATTGCCGTCGAACAGAGCCCCTCCACCGTCGTCATAACCGATCGGAAGGGCACTATCGAATACGTCAACCCGAAATTCACCAGTCTTACCGGTTACACGCTTGCCGAGGCGCGGGGCCAGAACCCGAGGATACTGAAGTCGGGTGAACAACCGGATGAATTTTACCGGGACATGTGGGTTGAAATAAGCTCTGGCAGGGATTGGCGGGGAGAGTTCCATAACATAAAAAAGAACGGTGAATCCTACTGGGAGTCCGCATCGATATCACCCATTATGAACGCGAAAGGCGAGATAACACACTATATCGCAATCAAGGAGGACATCACGGAGCGTAAAAAGGCCGAAGAGGCGCTCCGTATCAGCGAAGAGACGCTCAGAAGCAAGAACAGCCAGATGGAGAGAGACCTCCTTCATGCGCAGGCGGTCGTCGGGAGCCTCCTTCCTTCGGCCCCGCCGAAAAACGACCGCCTGAAAATCGATTTTCGCTATGTTCCGATGGAGGCGATCGGCGGCGATTTTTTTTCATTTAATACTTTACATGATCGCGGCTTCGGTGTTTTCATTGGCGATGTTGTCGGGCATGGGGTATCAGCCGCGCTGTTTCTCTCGCTGGTCCGGTCATTTACCGAAAGGCTGAATTTTACCAGGGGTGACAGCCCGTCGCATTACATCAAGGACCTTAACGGCGACCTTGCTGGCTGGAGAGTCATTTTGTTCCTTACCGCGTTGTATGGATATTTTGATTTTTCGGGTGAAGGAACCGTCTTCCGTTTTGCCAAGGGCGGGCACACTCCTCCGGTCCTGCACGAGCGCTCCACCGGATCGGTCAGGATATTGTCTTCGGGAGGCATGCCTGTCGGTCTGTCTCCCGATGCCGTGTTCCAGCAAGTAGAGGTGGCTATGAAGCCGGGGGACAGGATATTCCTTTATACCGATGGAATCATCGAGGCGCGTGACGGCAAACAAACCATGGTCGGCCCGGAGGGACTTGAGTCTATCATCGGGCGTTCCGGCGGCCTGGACCTGGGAGGATCCCTCGATTATATACTTGACGAGGTATCGCGTTTCAGCGAGGGAATACGGATCGAGGACGATATGGTCATCATAGGCCTGGAAGTATTAGGCTAGGGGGGAGGGGACTATGACCGAATGGAAGGATATCGCACCCTTCATCGAGGGGATTGCGGAACTTTCCGGCATCGCATTCTGCGCATGCGGTCTTGACGGGGTCATTACGTACATGAGCGCATCTCTGCCCGGATTGCTCGGCCGCGGTGGTGAGGGCGGCGCCGGTTTGAAAAAAATATCGGATATTTCGCCTGAGCTCGAGGGGATGCTGTCTGCGGCCGTACGGGAAGGAAAAAACGCCTTCAGGGAGCTTGCCGTACAGGCGGGATCGGGAGAACAGCGGGTATTCTCGTGCAGTGCCGCGACGCTTAAGGGTGCCGGAGCCGATCCGGTCATTGTTTTTGTCCTGCATGATGTTACACGTTACCGCGACGGATCGGGCGCGGGCGAATGGCGCGCAATCGTGGAAAGCCTCGAGGACGGTTATTACGAGTGTGACCTGAATGGCACGTTTACCGTTTCCAACGGCGCGATGCACCGCATTACCGGATACGAGGGCGACGAACTCGTCGGCAAAAACTATGTATCCTTTTACTCCCCGGAAGACGTGAAACAGATTTACGCTCTTTACCATGAGGTATTTGTCACCGGCACGCCGGCGCGGCTGATTAATTTCAAGGGCATAACCAAGAGCGGTACCAGGAAAAGCATAGAAGGCTCCATCTCGCCGATCAGGGATGAAACAGGGGCCATACGAGGGTTCCGCGGAATTTTACGCGACCTTTCTGACAAGAACAGGATCGAGAAGGAGCTCCTCCGGGCCCGCAAGCTCGAGGCGATCGGCATAATGGCCGGAGGCATCGCTCACGATTACAATAACGCGCTCACTGCCGTACTGGGAAATATTTCCCTTGCCAAAATGGAAGCGGACCCGGCCAATGCCAGCATGATGGAGTACCTGAACGACGCGGAGATGGCGTCGATGAAAGCTGTGGACCTGACCAGGAGGCTCTCAACCTTCGCGCGCGGCGGCAAGCCGGAGCGCAGCGTGGTCGATTGCACGGACACTGTCAGGTCGATTGCCAGCACGGTGCTTGCCGGTTACGCGGGGACGTACGAGGTCCTCATCCACAAGGACCTGTGGAAGGTGGACATCGACGAGTTCCAGATCGGGCAGGTCATCACGTATATACTGAACAACGCGGTCGAGGCGATGTCCCCGCCCGGGCATATCTCCATCGCCGTTGAAAATATCGTTGTAGAACAGGAAGAGTCGCGCCACGAGCTATCCCTCCAGCCGGGAAAATTCGTGCGGATCTCGATCAGCGATAAGGGGATGGGCCTACCGCCGGAGGAGATCAACAACATATTCGATCCCTACTACACGACGAAGGAGATGGCAAGCGGCATGGGACTCGCCACAAGCTACGCCATCATCAAGCGCCATCACGGATATATTGACGTCAGGTCTGCTCCCGGAAGGGGCTCGACATTCATACTGTACCTGCCCGTGGCGCAGTAACCGCCGTCGGTCCCGGCCGATGTGGCGGTACGGCGGCACGCATACCATGCAATGAAATAATCCAGAGGTAAAAATGGCACTAGTAAAAAAATTCAAAGTCGTACCGAACCTGCCCGACAGGATCAAGCCCCTGTTAAAGATAGCTTCGAACATGTGGTGGGTCTGGAACTTCGAGGCGATTGAGCTGTTCCGCCGGCTCGATGTTGAGCTGTGGCGCGAGGTCAGCCATAACCCGATCAAGATGCTCGGCTCCATATCCCAGAAGCTCCTTGATGAGGCCGCTGCTTCCGAAAGCTTTCTTGCACACATGGAGAAGGTCGAGAAGGAGCTTGATTGGCACCTCACCCGAAAGACATGGTATGACGAGAACCGGAAGGGCTTTGATAACGCGGGCATTGCTTACTTCTCGGCGGAGTTCGGCATACATGAAAGCCTCCCGATGTATTCCGGCGGCCTGGGAATGCTGGCGGGTGATCATCTGAAGTCGGCGAGCGAGCTCGGACTGCCCCTCGTCGGCGTCGGCCTGTGTTACCGGCTCGGTTATTTCCACCAGTACCTGAACCTGGACGGGTGGCAGCAGGAGAGCTTTCCCGAGGTTGATTTTTATAATATGCCGGCCCGTCTCGTAACGGGCGAGGGCGGTACGCCGGTCCTGGTTCATATCGAGATGCCCGGTCGCATCGTGTACGCGCAGATATGGGAGATCATGGTGGGCAAGATCACGGTTTACCTCCTGGACACGAACATCGACAAAAACGGCATCGAGGACCGGGCGATCACGGACGAGCTGTATGGCGGAGACACCGACATGCGTATCAGGCAGGAGATGGTCCTGGGAATCGGCGGGATACGGGCGCTGAAGGCCCTGCAGCGCACTATTACCGTGTACCACATGAACGAGGGGCACGCTGCGTTCCTGGCTATTGAGCGGATCAGGGAGGCCATGGTCGAGCGCAAGCTCTCCTACCCGGAAGCCCTCGCGTTCGTCACCGCGAGCAACGTATTCACGACGCATACGCCGGTTCCGGCGGGAAATGACCGGTTCGAGCCCAAGATGATAGAAGCCTACTTCGGCGACTATTTGAAGTCAATGGGCCTCACCCCGGAACAGTTTCTCTCGCTGGGGCGTGAAGACCCGCATGATAAAAAGGAACTATTTTGCATGACTGTGCTCGCACTCAAGACGGCGGCCGGATGCAACGGCGTATCGAAGCTGCACGGCAGCGTTTCCCGGAACATGTGGAAGCGCATATGGCCTCAGCTCCCGGTCCACGAGGTGCCCATCGATCATATAACCAACGGTGTCCAGACGCTTTCCTGGACGTCCGACGAGATGATGCGGCTTTTAAACCGTTACCTGGGCCCCCGGTGGATCGACAACCCGGCGGACAACAGCATCTGGCAGAACGTGGACAACATTCCGGATTCGGAGCTGTGGCGGTGCCGCGAGCGCCTCAGGGAGCGGCTTGTTTCATTTGTCCGGCGCAAGCTCAAGGAGCAGCTCCTGGCGCGGGGCGTGTCCCCCAAGGAGGCGGAGATCGCCAACTCCGTGTTCGACCCCGACGTACTCACGATCGGTTTCGCCCGGCGGTTCGCGACCTACAAGCGGGGAACACTCATTTTGAGGAACATCGAGAAGCTCTCCCAGCTCCTGCACGACAGGGAGCGCCCCATGCAGATCGTGTTCGCCGGAAAGGCGCACCCGCGCGATAACATGGGGAAAGAGCTCATACGGCAGATCATTCACCTGTCCGGCGGCGAGCGTTTTCGCCGCAGCGTGGTGTTCATAGAGGACTACAGCATGAACATTGCGCGGTATCTGGTCCAGGGCGTTGACGTCTGGCTCAATACGCCGATCCGTCCAAAGGAAGCGTCCGGTACGAGCGGCATGAAGGTTGTCCCCAACGGCGGCATCAACATCAGCGTCCTCGACGGGTGGTGGGACGAAGCCTACAACAGCGACAACGGCTGGGCCATCGGCAAGGGCGAGGAATACGGCGACCTTGCCTACCAGGACGAGGTCGAGAGCCTGTTCCTTTACAATATTCTCGAGAAGGAAGTAAAGCCCGCCTTTTATAACAGGGGGCTGGACGGCCTGCCGCACGAATGGCTGGGCCGGATGAAAGAGTCGATGAAGAGCATCACCTCGATATACAATACCAACAGGATGGTGAAAGACTATACGGAGAAATTTTACCGCACGGCACACTGCCATTGCGTCGATTTCTGCGGTGAAAACTACAAGGCGGCGCGGGAATACGCAGGGTGGAAATCAAAAATCTCGGACTCATGGGCAAACCTCTCGATTCAATCAGTCGATATAGACCAGGAAAAAGAGATAAAGGTGGGCTCAAGGATCACGGTGAGGGCTGAGGTAGACCTTGGCGGCATATCGCCGGAGCATGTCCAGGTAGAGCTCTATTTCGGGAACCTCGATAAAAATGGGGAGATCGTGGAGGGCGTCGCCATGCCGATGCGGACGGCAGGCACCGGAGCAAACGGGACGGCAGCGTTCGAGGGGCAGATGCTCTGCCTCCAGTCCGGACAGTTCGGCTTCACCGTACGGGTTATCCCGCGTCATCCCTGCATGGTGCGGAAGTTCGATCCGGACCTCTCGGTAACATGGGCTTGAAATACAGTTAACAGTGTATAGTGAAAAAGTGAACAGTTAATGAAAAAATCCGCCCTGCGAGCGGAATTTTTTTATTCACTATACATTGCTAATGGCTTTCGTGTGGTTCAGTTGGAAGAGGGCAATCTTCCGCATTATCGTCATCAGTAAAAATGATAGTGCGACTGCAATACCCCCGCCACAAAGAACGAACATCAGAATAAGTTTTTTCATAACGATCCTCCCCGGATTGCTGTCAACGGTTCGGACGCATCATGCCATCCTGTTCTTAATATCGGTTTTTTGGGATTAATGAATAACGCATAGTTTATCGTTCACAATGAAAAAAACCGCGCCAAGCGGTTTTTTAAAAACTATTCACCATACACTATCAACAATTAACCGCATTATCGTACCCCTCGTGCCTCGTCCTGGAGACGTGTAAAGAAGTCGGTCATGAAGCGATGGCGTTCGGAGGCAATGCGCCTGCCTTCGGCAGTAAGCATTTTTTCGTGGATATAGCGCATTTTCACCAGGTATTCGCGGTAGGCCGTGTCTTCCTTGCTGTAGGCCCGGGTGAGGTCCACGTCGATGTCCGGGTCGTGGAGGCGGGCTCCCACCTCGCCGGAAAAGAGGAAGGCGCGGCCGACACCGATGGCGCCGGTCGAATCCAGCTTGTCCGCGTCGTAAAGAATCTTCGCCTCGATTGTGTCAGGCTCGTGGTCATTGCGGTAACGGTGCGACAGGATGCAGCGGCGGATAATGTCGGCCCGGACAGCGTCCAGGCCGTTCACGGCAAGGAAGTCGTGCGCCATCCTGCTCCCGAGCTCGGCATGGCACAGGCTCCCGGCGCTCTCCACTTCGTCGATACGCGCGATGTCGTGAAGTATGGCGGCGGCCATCACGATAAAAGGGTCTGCGTCCTTTTCCGTAGAGGCGATATGCTCCGCCATGGCGACGACACGCTCCACGTGGTCCCATCCATGGCTGGAATGGAGCCGGGCCATGCGCTCCTTCGCGAAGGTTGCAGCGCGGTCGATGATGATTTGCTCGTCAGGTGTCATGTGCGCCCCATCCCTCCGTCCCCCTTTTCCGTCGGCGGGGCAGGGGGTATGGGATCTAGTCTATCTTGAGTATCGTCATGAAGGCTTCCTGCGGCACCTCGACGGAGCCGATCTGCTTCATGCGCTTCTTCCCTTCTTTTTGCTTTTCCAGGAGCTTGCGCTTCCGGGTAATGTCCCCACCGTAGCATTTCGCGGTAACGTCCTTGCGCACGGCGGAAATGTTTTCACGCGCGATAATTGCAGCGCCGATGGCAGCCTGGAGCGGGATCTTGAACTGCTGGCGCGGGATGATGTCTTTCAGCTTGCTGATGATGTCCTTTCCCCGCAAACGCGCCTTGTCCTGATGCACGATGAAGGAGAGGGCGTCAACCGGCTCGGCGTTGACTAAAATGTCAACCTTCACCATCTTGGACTCCCTGAAGTCCTTCATTTCGTAATCGAACGAAGCGTAGCCCCGCGATATCGACTTGAGCTTATCGTAAAAATTGAACACGATTTCGGAGAGGGGCAGGTCGTAGTGGAGCTGGACGCGCTCCTTGTCGATGTACTGCATGTCCTTGTGGATGCCCCGGCATTCTGTTACCAGCGCCATGATGTTCCCGATGTACTCGGTAGGCGTGATGATGGTGGCGTTGACGAATGGCTCCTCGATATGATCGATAAGCGAGGGGTCAGGCATCTTCACCGGGTTGTCGATGGTCAGCATGGGCCCGTTGATCATGTGGACCCGGTACACGACGCTCGGCGCCGTCGTGATGAGCGCCAGGTTGAATTCCCGCTCGAGACGCTCCTGCACGATCTCCATGTGGAGCAGGCCCAGGTAGCCGCAACGGAACCCGAAGCCCAGCGCGTAGGAATTATCCGGCTCGAAGATGAGCGATGCGTCATTGAGCCGGAGCTTGTATAGTGCGTCTTTCAGGTCCTCATAATCGTCGCTGTACATGGGGTAAAGCCCGGAGAATACCATCGGCTTGGCATCGCGGAAACCCTTCAGTGGCTCGGGCGTAGGTTTATCGGCCCGGGTCACCGTGTCTCCAATCTTGGTGTCCACCACGGATTTGATCCCTGCCACGATATAGCCCACGTCGCCCGGCTGTAGCCTGTCGCGTTTTTCAAGATTGAGCTTGAATGCGCCCACCTCGGTGACTTCGTATTTATTGCCTGTCGAGAAGAACACAATGGTATCGCCCTTCTGCACAGTGCCGTCGAAGATCCGTACCTTCATGATCGCACCCTGGTAATTGTCAAAGAACGAGTCGAAGATAAGGGCCCGCAGCGGCGCGTCAGGGTTTCCCTTCGGGGGAGGGATCACTTCGATGATCTTTTCCATGAGGTCGTCTATCCCGGTCCCCTCCTTCGCGGAGGTCAGGACCGCCAGGTCGGCGTCCAGCCCGAGGGTTTTTTCTATCCCTTCCTTCGTGCGCGTGATGTCCGCGGCAGGCATGTCGATTTTATTGATCACCGGGAGTATCTCGAGGTCGTTGTCCAGGGCCAGGTAGAGGTTGGCAATCGTCTGCGCCTCGACCCCCTGCGAGGCGTCAACGACCAGGAGTACGCCGTCGCAGGCCGCGAGAGCGCGGGAGACCTCGTAGGTGAAATCCACGTGCCCGGGTGTGTCGATCAGGTTGAAGACGTAGTCCTTCCCGTCTCGCGCGGTGTAGCTCAGCGTGATCGCGTTCGACTTGATGGTGATGCCGCGCTCCCGCTCCAGGTCCATGGTGTCAAGCATCTGGTCGCGGTGGTTGCGCGGGTCTACAAGCCGGCACTTTTCGATGATGCGGTCGGCCAGCGTTGATTTTCCGTGGTCGATATGCGCGATGATGGAGAAATTCCGGATATGGTTAAGGTCCATGGCTCTCTTCGTTCAGGGTCGTATGTGTGTAGATAGTTTCAGGGTGCGATAATTGGCAAGTATTTTTTTAAACGGCGGCCAGGGCGCTAATCCTCGCGCAGCAGCTCGTGGAGAACGATGCCGGCGGCAACGGACGCGTTCAGCGACGATACGCTGCCCCGGAGGGGGATTCGCACGACCAGGTCGCAGGATTCCCCGGTGAGGTGCCTCATTCCCTCTCCCTCGCTCCCGATCACCACGACGGCGGGCCGGTAGCCGCGTAGCCGCGACGGCGGCTCGGTTCCCCTGTCCGATGTGCCCACGATCCAGAAGCCGGCCTCTTTCGCGGCCTCGATGAACATGACGACGTTGCTGACGGTGAGGATCTCAATATGGGCGGTGGCACCGGCTGATGCCTTGACCACGGCCGGGGTTATGCCGGCCGCGTGCGCCCGCGGCATCACGATCCCCGAGCACCCGAGCGCTTCGGCAGTGCGAATGATCGAGCCGATGTTCTGGGGATCGGTAAGATGATCCAGGAGGACCAGCACGCCCTTCCGTTCCCGCGCCCTCTCGAGGAGGTGCTCCATGCCGGGAACGTGCCCGCGCGCGGCCTGCGGCACTTTCAGGGCGACGCCCTGGTGATGCGACGAGGGACCGAGCCGGGAGAAGAAGTCCTTCTCCTCGCGGCGAACCGGTATCTTTTTTGCTTTCGCCTCGCCTGTGATAGTGTCGATTATCTTTCCGTGCGCGCTGTCGGAGATGAACAGCAGATAGGGCGCTCCCGGTTCGGCGCCGCGCAGGTATTCCAGCACGGGGTTGCGGCCGAAGATCAGTTCTTTGTCTTCCACCTCGTTCCCTCTTTGGTGTCTTCGAGTACCACGCCTTTCTCGAGTAGCTGCTTCCGTATACCGTCCGCCCGGGCGAAATTCTTGTCCTTCTTTGCGGCTATGCGCTCGGCTATCATGGATTCCACCCATGAGCCATCGATCGCTTTGGCCGCGGGGTCATCGAAAAAGATGACGCCCAGCACTGCGTCGAGCGATTTCATCGTGTCAAGCACGGCGTCGCAGCCGGTGCGGGTGATCCTGTCCTCATTGATAAGGGTGTTTACGTCATGGACGAATTCGAAGAAAACGCCCAGGCCGCGGGAAATGTTCAGGTCGTCGTCGACCGCCTCGGTGAAGTCGGCGATCATTTTGTCTGCCATGTCCCGAATCGCCGGGTCGAGCGGGCCGACTTTTTTCACGTCCCTGAGCCTGACGATCAGGTTGTCGATGCGGGCAAGGGCCTGGTCGGCCTGTCCGATCCCCTCGAGCGTGAAGTTGTATTGTTTCCGGTAATGCGCGGAGACGAGGAGATAGCGGATTGAGCGCGGCGAGTGTCCTTTGTCCAGGAGGTCGCGCAGTGTGTAGAAGTTTCCGAGCGACTTCGACATCTTAGACCCGTTTACCAGGAGGTGCTCGGCGTGGATCCAATGCCTGACGAACTTCTCCCCGTAGGCCGCCTCGCTCTGGGCGATCTCGTTCTCATGGTGAGGGAAGATAAGGTCCACGCCGCCCGTATGGATGTCAATGGTCGTCCCGAATATTTTCCTGATCATTGCCGAGCATTCGATATGCCACCCGGGCCTCCCGGCGCCGAAGGGCGTGTCCCAGGATAACTCGCCCTCCTTCGGCGCTTTCCAGAGTGCGAAGTCGCGCACGTCGTCCTTTTCATAATTGTCGGTATCGTACCGGAGGCCGGTCTTGATCTCCCGCGCGTCCAGGCGGGATAGTTTGCCGTAGTCATCAAACCGCGCAATGCTGAAATAGAGCGAGCCGTCCTTGTCATACACGAAGCCCTTTTCCTTGAGCCTGGCTATGATATCGATCATCGCGTCAATCGATTCGGTCGCCCTCGGCATGTGTTCTACAGGCTCGATGTTGAGCTTCTTTAAATCCTCCAGGAAAATTGCGGTGTAGCGCGCGGTATACTCGGCGAGGGTGATGTTCTCGCTGTTGGCTCCCGCGATGGTCTTGTCATCGACATCGGTGATGTTCATCGCATGGTCGACCCTGTATCCCCTGAATTTCAGGTACCGGCGCAGGAAGTCGTTGAAGACAAAGGTGCGGAAATTCCCGATATGCGCGTACCCGTACACGGTGGGACCGCAGGAGTATATGGTAACCGGAGGATAGTCGGCCGGACTGTCCCTGTGCGCGCCGCCCGGAATGATTTCTTCCGCCATTCCCGTGAGTGTGTTGTGAATTCGTAGGGTCATTATCGCTTCCTTGCCCGGGATGCTGCCGCCGTGCCGGGACCGAACCGTGAATGGATTATCGAAACGCCCTGCACCGACCGTTGCCGGCCCGCAGAACCGATACGAGTAGTGATTTGTCAGCCGCGATTGTTGTCAAACATTTTTTACCGGGAGAAAAAAAGGGGTCTATTTGATTTTGTTGATTTTCGCTTCGAGGGGGAGCACGATTTCCTCGACCTGCTCGAACGATTCTTCCGTCTCTTCGCGGTCGGTGAAGGCGGTTCCCAGTGACCTGACGAGCATCTCCGGGGAGACCTTCAGCTTCTGGAGGTCGTCCTCGCTTGCTGACAGGTGTGCCAGCAGGGTGTGAAGTTTTTTAATGTAATCGATAAGCTCCCTGAGCTTTTTGTTCTTTCTCTCGATCGTCGTCCGGGCGTCTGTGACCACCTTTTTGAGGAGCTCCGTCTGCTGTTTGAGCTTCTTCTGGAGCCTGATGGCTGTCTCGTAATATTCCTTGTTTACTTTCTGAAAGTCGATGCGTGCGAGGATTATTTCATCCGAATCGCCGCCCTTGTCGATGGATTCGAGAATCTCGTTGAGCTCTTTGATCGAAAAAAGGTCATCGGTGGAGGTCTGTATCCACTTTTTCCCCTCTTCATCCGTGTACTCTGCAAGGTCCGGAATTATGGCTTTCTTTGATGTCTTTTTCATAATGGTTGCGCGTATTTGTTCTTACATACAATATCGGCACTAAACTCACCGATTTTCAGCCCTAAAATGGCGATTGCCGCTTGCTGGTCCGGAAAAATCATCATCCGGGATGTGCCATAACGGGGTAGCAGAACGGGCCGCACCCCTGACGATAATATAATTGACATTGGATGATGTTTTCAAATAAATGAAACAGTTTTATACGGCTGTCAATTCATTTTAAACGGATTCCGGGAGCCCCGGGGCACCCGGGGGTTCGGACAGCCCGGCAGATCCGTCATCGACGAGCGAGAAAGGATATGGTCCTATCATGGAGCAGACCGCTGCAGTACCCCGCACTATAATCGACGCCCTGTCCGAGTGGGGGCGCGTTTTTGAACACGAGCCCCTGAAGGGCCACACGACCTTCCGTACCGGCGGACCGGCCGATGTGCTTGTTATGCCGAGCGACAACCGGAGCGTCGCCCGTATCGTGTCCGTCGCACGGGAGGCGCGGGTGCCCCTCACAGTCATCGGCGGCGGATCGAACCTGCTTGTGGGCGATCGCGGCATAGCCGGTATAGTCATGCGGCTGTGTGAGGACGATGCGCGTCCGGCAGTGATATCGGTTCTCGATGATGGAAGCGTGTACACGGATGCGATTGCGGGCAAGGACCGGTTCATTGAATTCGCCATAACTTCCGGCTTCGGTAGCGTCGAGTTCATGGCCGGGATACCCGGCTGCATGGGCGGCGGGATCATGATGAACGCGGGCACCTACATGGGGTCCTTTGTAGATATTCTCATCGACGCAGACATCGTCGATGCCGAGGGGAATGCCCGCACCGTGAAGATCGACAGGTCGATGTCCTCGTACCGTCATATGAACATCGACGCCGGGGCGATAGTTACCGGCGCCCGCTTCAGGCTGGCGCGCACCGAGGACCCCGGCAGGGTCCGGGAACGGGTCGAGGATATCCTTGCGGACCGGAAAGGGAAGCACCCGCTCGAATATCCATCGGCCGGATCGGTGTTTAAAAACCCGGACGGCCATTCATCGTGGAAGCTGATCGACGAGGCGGGGCTCAAGGGCGCGCGGATCGGCGGCGCCGCGGTATCCACCCTGCACACGAATTTCATTATAAATATTGACAACGCAACGTCCCGCGACGTACGGGAGCTCATAGACCTGGTGCGTGAAACAGTGCAGAAGAAATTCGGGATTGAGCTGGAGACGGAAGTAAAAATGATCGGTTCGTTTTAATTCGCATGGAATACTCGTCAAAAAAATTATCCGACATGACGTTCTGCGCGCTTGACCTGGAAACGACCGGGACCAACCCGGCTTTTCACGAGATCGTCGAAGTCGGAATCATACGATTTACGCGTGACGCGACCCGTGACACCTTTGAATCGCTGGTGAACCCGGGCATGAAGATCCCCCAGGAAACGATCGGGATCCACGGCATCACGGACGAGATGGTGCAGGGATCCCCGCCGATCGGCGACATCCTGGGCGACATCGCCGAGTTCATCCGGGGCTCGCTTCTGATAATCCACTGCCCTGAGTTCGATATATCGTTTCTGAGGGAGGCGTTCAGGAAGAACGACATGCCGGTGCCCGAGATGATCTCTGTTGATACGGTCAGGCTCTCGCGCCGTGCATACCCCGGCCTCCCCAATTACCGTCTTGACACGGTATGCGGGTTCCTGAGATACGAGATCATGCACCACCGGGCAAGCCCGGACGCGCGTGGCTGCAT